>ENA-UOJV01002972-UOJV01002972.1-human-gut-metagenome-genome-assembly--contig:-C82-NODE-2972-length-12236-cov-12.852557_pt1 | contig 12236 bp, 13 predicted proteins | sample MGYA00242356_ERZ723903 | MGnify/ENA metagenome assembly ERZ723903
AAGATACATTTCCATCATTGCCTCTTCTATAGAACTTTCTCTTCGTCTGTATCTTGTCAAGCGCAAGTTCTGGTGACCCCCAAAACGAACGAAAATTGACCCCCTCTGTCCTGTCCCGGGGCCCCAGGACAGGACAGAGGGGGTCGAGTTGGTACAGCAGAGTGTGAGTTTCGTGCGGCCTTATTCGCGCATCTTCCTGGTAAACTCGCGTGTCCTGTAACTTTCACCCTGGATGAGCATGGGCGTACAATGGTGGAGCAGCCGATCCAGCGATGCCGTTGCTGCCGCCGCGTCACCGAAAACCGTTCCCCATTCTCCTGGCATTTTATTACTGGTCACAATGATGCTTTTCTTTTCGTAGCGTGCCGATATCAGCTCAAAAAGCAGCTGTCCCTGCAGCGGCGTGAACGGGATGTACCCCAGCCCATCGGGAATGAGCAGTTTAGGCTTGTTAACATCCCGTATTTTTTCATCAAATGTTCCCGCGTTGTAAGCCTTTTCCATCTGCTCCACCAGCCTGGTCACGGAATAGAAACGAACCGAAAGGCCTCTCTGCAGCGCCAGCTGTCCCAGCGCTATGCTCAGGTGTGTCTTTCCGACTCCGGATGGACCAATCAGGATCACGTTTTCACCACTGATCACCCATCCGAGAGAAGCAAGCCCGCGTATCCTGCCCGGGTCTATCGATGGCTGGAATGACATGTCGAATCCGTCCATAGTCGCCGCGAAAGGAAAATGAGCGCTCATCTGAGCTAAGCGCACGCGGTTTCCGTCACGCTGCTCAATCTCTTTTCTGAAGACATATTCCAGCGTCTCGCGTGGAGTCATATGGCTCGTGGCTGCTGTTTCCACCAGTTCGACCAGGTGGTCGCGGGTATAGGTCAGCCGCAGGCGGGCGGCCATCTCAGTCAGCTGAATATCCGCAGGTCTCAGTTCTCCCATGGCCTAAACTCCCGTCCGGAATGCGGCATCGTACGTGCCGGGATTTCGCTGACATTGCGGATTCTGCATTCTGTTCCAGAGCTTGTCCTTTTTTAACTCTTTGATTTTCTTCTTAAAATTCTCTTCTTTGGAGAGCGGGTTTGACCATATGCCATCCTTCGCTGTAATAATATCCCTGGCCTTGTCCAGGACTACTGACTGCCCTCCGCATCTGACTGTGATTGTGTCTCCGACAACCACCAGCTGCACATCGCGACGTGCAAACCCGTCAGGTACGCGATACATGGCATTATCGACCCGGATAAGGCCATTTTTGTCTGCCGTCCGCTCTTCGTAGCGTGCCATGGCTATCGGCGGCTTCCTGTTGGGACGCAGTGCCGGTTTTTCAATCAGCCACCGCTCCGCTGGCGTCTTCGGACCCTGAAGGAACGGGTCGTTAATACGGTGCCGATCGCATACGGACAGACTCCATCTTTCCAAATGGCAGTTCAGATCCTCCAGATCCTTAAAACGGCCGTTAACCAGAGCGTTGTATTTGATGTACCTGACAGCGGATTCAACCTTGCCTTTTGAGTTTGGCTTCCTGACAGACGTGGCTACGGGGCGCACGCCATGATACTGGCAGAACCAGTCGAAGCGGGCTGCAAAACGCTCGTTCTCCGGCGCATAGTGGTCTTTCACCAGTGCTTTTGCATTGTCACAGACAATTTCCCGCGGCACGCCATCGAAAAACCTGAACGCTGACTCTATGCCGTCAAGCCAGTTTACCTGGTTCTCTGAAAAGTAGGACTTGGCAAAAATCCTGCGTGAATACGACAACTTGGCGACAAAAAAGTGAACGCGCACAGTCTCCCCGCCCACGCAGACATCGTCTTCTCCGAAGTCTATCTGCATCTGGTGTCCGGGTGGCGTTTCAAAGCGTTCCGTCTTCGTCAGCCTGCTCTGCAGGAGCTCCAGGCGAAAAGGCGTGCAGAACTTCTGCAGCGTGCGCAGCCCCGGCGGCTCCATGCTGATGGCGTCCTTCATAAACCGGAGCATGGCCGAACAGTTCCCCCTGCAGTCGTAAAACAGTTTCCTGACAGCCTCCAGATTCGCCTCCATGGCTCGCCACGCCCGGCCGTGATGCCCCTTGTGAGGAATATCGCGCTGAAAACGCCGTACAGTGTTACGGGCAGTTCCTGTCATCCTGGCCACTGTCTTAATTCCCTGGCCTTCCTCCAATAGAGCCATAATTTGGCTGACTCTGTACTTGTCCAGCATATCGGAACCTCCTGCACATAGGATGGTTCCATGTTGTGCCCTGTTTACGGTCATGAGTTAACCCCCTTATCCTGCCCCCCCCCCATCAGGGGGTCAGTTTTCGTTCGTTTAAGGGGTTAATTATACTTTCGCCTTACAGCCGTTTCTGCCATGCTTCCTTTTCAGCCGGGGAGAATGTTCTCTGATCCATTTCAGTAAACGCCCCCTGGTCTCCGCTCTCCCAGTTGCACCACCAGAGCGTGGCAGGAGGGTCAACATGCGCGATGTATGCGCCGTTCTGTTTATGCGGCCTAGTCCGGGTGGGACAACGATGCAGTTTCCCGTCCGCTTCGATGTCAGACGGAATCAAGCCCTTGTCGGTCAGGATGTCCCGAAAATTTTGCAGGGGATTACTCATGCTCTTCCCCCTGTCTGCCAAGACTTTCGATGAACGCGGCAATATCTTCTGCTCTCCAGACCGTGGTTCTGGGACCAAGCTTCACGGGTTTGGGATAACGCCCGGTCCGACAGCCTTCCCACCATGCACTCTTGCTTATGGGTATCATGCTGAGAACCTGAGGAAGACGCAAAAGGCCGTGAGCGGGGATGGACGGTTGATGCTGTTTCATAAAAAATCTCCTGAATCTGTTTGGATTTCAGGAGACTCTGGCACACGTCCAAAGATTCCCGTGAGGGAATCAGACGGGAAAAGAACGGGAACTTCTCAAAAAGACGGGAAAACAGCAGGCTGGTCACGCCTTGATTATGGCATATGTCTCCGCTTCCTTGAGGAGCATATCCATCAAATTGCGATAGGATTTGTCGTCCCTGTACTCTTTGCCCGCAAGCAAGCGTCCCACATGCGTCTTTCTGCCCTGCGGAGTTTTGTGACTGGTCTCGGATTTTTGAGGACCACACCAATACAGGAGAACATAAGCGATGACTGAAAGAGGATACTTTTCTTTCATGGCGTCACGGACGGCGGCGTCCGGCCTTCCTTCCCAGAATGCTCCGGGAATACGGAAAACAAGTTTTTCATCCTGCGGTGACCTTTCACACAGGGGAACTGCCGCCGCTTTGTCGGAAACGGACGATTCCGGCGGAGCTGCCCGTAAAAGGGATTCCACAAGGGCGCGGGTGATGCCTTTCACTTCCTGGCGTAAGGGATAATAACGGAGATATCTGATAGCAATGTCCCTATCCACCATTATGGTATCGGTAAAGATATGCGCGATGAAGTGATAACTTGAGGCGGGAATGGAGAATATCGGCTTCACAAAGAGAGGCGAGTCCGGTGAATACTGCGCGAAGATGTCTTCTGTGCTCAGTATTTTCAAACTGCTGAACAGAAATTCTCGTTCCTCGGGAAAGACAGACGCCGTATCTTCAAAGGATTCTTCAAGAATGACATTCAACCCATATTGTAGGGAGGTAACAGGAACAAGCGTTGATATCTTTCTGAAAAATTCCATCACGTCAAAGCCGAGCAAGTACGTCTGAATGCCTGTGTCCGGTTCTGGAGCTGAAGGAAATTCCGGTATCTGCGCTCCATATGCGACGTGACTGCCAGCAATAAATGCCTGCCAGCAGGATTCATACGTTGTGCGCCATAATTCCAGAGGCTGAACGGCGTCAGGCCAGAGCGCCTGAACAAGCATTTCACCTTCTCTGACTGTCAGGCCATACGCCTGCCGCACTCTGCCTATGGTTATGTTCTGTCGGTCTGTCATGGAGGAAAGGATACCCTGTCGCCCCAAAATGGACAATAAAAAACAGCGGCATGGATAGTCATGTACCCTCCGTGCCGCTGTTTTCCTGTAAAACCTGTTTCAGCTATACCACGCCCGGATCATGTCCATGTCGTCATAGCCGTATTGTCCCATACGGTCCTTTTCTTCTTCGCTCCAGCCAGTGTCGTTATCCATCACTTGAGTTTCATTCTTTGTTTTCCCGATAACGATACAGACATCTCGTTCTGTCATGGCGTCCTCTTTCATACTGTACCTCCGCTTCCTTTCCGCTTTGCGTTGCGCAGTCCATCTAAATAATCCGCCCAATCCTGCATCATCCTTCTGCGTTCCGGCAGGTATTCCGCGTAATTGTATGCTGCCCGCACTTCGTTCTGTTCTCCATGGGCAAGCTGCCGCTCTATCCAGTCCCGGTTATAACCAAGTTCGTTGAGCAGCGTGGACGCGATGGAGCGAAAACCATGCACACTCATTTCGTGCTTCTGGTAGCCCATGCGCCGGAGAGCATTGAGCATGGTCGCATCGGAAATGGGCCGTACCTCCGTGCGGATGGAGGGGAAAAGATATGTTCCCTCCCCAGAATATTTCTGGAGGTCCCGAAGAATGGATATTGCCTGTCTGGACAGGGGAACAAGATGCTGACGGCGCATTTTCATGCGTTCGGCAGGGATACGCCATTCCCCGGACTCAAGGTCGAATTCTTTCCATTGAGCGGCCCGCAATTCCGTGGGACGGGTGAAGACCAGCGGAGCCAGCTTCAAGGCACAGATCAGAGGGAAATAGCCTTCATAGGCGTCGATATCCCGCAGAAGCTGACCGACTTTCTCCGGTTCCAGCACCGCTGACCGGTGGACGGTTTTTCTCGGCCTCAGGGCTCCCCGGAGGTCGGCTGCGACATTGTGTTTCGCCCGGCCCGTGATGACTGCATAGCGAAACACCTGATTAATGATTTGCAGCACTCTCCGGGAAGTCTCGTAGTTTCCCCTCTGCTCCAGAGGCTTGACCACATCCATGATCTCCCGTGTTTCCAGCTTGGCGATATGCGTTTTGCCGATGCGCGGAAAGATGTAGGTTTTCAGCCTGTACATGACGGTTCCCTGATGCTTTTCAGAAAACTCCGCCATGCGGGTTTCATGCCATTCTCTGGCGATATTCTGAAAACTGTCGCGTTCCGCCGTGGCTCTGGCCTGCCGCATCTGCCGTTTATGCTCTGCCGGGTCGATACCTCTGGACAACATACGCTTCGCGTCTTCGCGGCGTTCTCTGGCATCCTTGAGAGATAACGGTAGGATATTCCCCGAAACTGAGCAGCTTGCTCTTTCCGTCAAAACGGTAGGCTATTCTCCAGAGCTTGCTTCCACTGGTGGGAATGAAAAGAAACAGACCTCCGCCGTCGAAATATTTGCGGGGCCTCAGGTCGGGTTTCAGACTGCGGATATGGGTATCGGTAAGAGGCATGGGTACTCCCTGGCTGTCGTTGGACGAAGAGATACCCACATGGATAAAAATATTTTAATTCCGCGCGGTTATTCATGTAGGTATCAGAAATGTCATACCACATTTCTACCTACGGATATACCCATAAAATGTTTGGATGCAAGCGGACGAGGCTGGACTTCGGGAAAACATACCGGAAAGAAAAAACAAAGAACGCCAAGATGTTATGCATCTTGGCGTTCTTCATTGTACTCAAATTTGGCGTCCCCAGGCGGATTTGAACCGCCGTTGACGGCGTGAAAGGCCGGTGTCCTGGGCCGACTAGACGATGGGGACGTAATGCGTGGCTGGGCTACAAAGACTCGAACTTTGATTATCGGAGCCAGAATCCGGTGTCCTGCCAATTGAACGATAGCCCAATGCGCGTGGGTCAGTTGTTTACGCTATCAGACCCGTCCTGTCAACAGAAAACCGGTTAAAACTCAGAAAACCTTTCCTCACAGCTCAATGGGCATGGGACCGTAGGCGGCCTCGTAACGCTGCTTAAAGTCTTCCCTTGTGAAAGTGTGTTCCTGCGTGCCCATCTGTTCGATGGCGTAGCTTGCGGACACGGAACCGAGTTTCGCGGCCTCGGGAACAGAAAGGCCCCTGCTCAGACCGAGGAGCAGTCCGGCACGGTGCGAGTCGCCTGCGCCGGTGGGATCGGCGACGCGGCTGCAGGGAGCGGCAGGAATCTGCACATCCGTGCCGTCACGGCCGCGCACGCGGGAGCCCTTCTCACCTTCGGTGGTGATGAGCCACTCAGTGTACCTGAACATGTCGGTATCACTGATGCCGAGCTTCTTGCAGGTCATGCCCAGCTCGTAGTCGTTGCAGACATAGGCAAGGGATCCCTGCACGCCCCGGATGAGCGCCTGATCGGTGAACACGGGCAGCTGCTGCCCGGGATCAAAGATGAAGCGCACGCCCTTCTCTCTGTAGAGGTCAGGCAGACGGGCCATGTCGTCCATGTTACCTGGAGAGACTATGGCGAGATCACCGGAACAGATAAAGGGGAAGCTGTAGGAACAGGGTTCGGCCAGGGCGCCGGGGAAAAAGCCGGTGATCTGGTTGCCCTTAAGGTCTGTGGTAATGTAGCAGAGGGCCGTGAACTGATCGTTCACGATACGGATACCCTCTGTCGCGACGCCCACTTCCTTCATATGGGCGAGGTAGCCGCCGAAGTCTTTGCCGGCAGCGGCCACGACCACAGGGTGCTCTCCGAGGAGGGCCAGCGTGTAGGCAATGTTGCCGGCACAGCCGCCTCTGCGCTCGTTCATGCTGTCCACCATGAAGCTGATATTAAGCATATGCAGCTTGTCCATGAGGACGTGATCCTGGAAGTTCCCATGGAAGGTCATGATGCGGTCAAAGGCCAGGGAACCGGAAACGTAAATGGCCATGCGCTCCCCCGGCTAGTGCTTCTGAACCGCGGTGAGCAGGTCGTTCACGGCGTCCTTCTTTTCCCAGGTGAACTCGGGAAGTTCGCGGCCGAAGTGCCCGTAGCAGGAAGTCTTGGAGTAGATGGGGCGTTTGAGATCGAGGCGCTTCGTGATGAAATACGGGCGCAGATCGAAGACATCGCGCACGGCCTGAGTCAGAACCTCATCAGGATATTCGCCTGTGCCCTGGGAGGTGACAAGCACGCTTACGGGCTCGGCGACGCCGATGCTGTAAGCGATCTGGACTTCACAGACCTTTGCGAGGCCGGCAGCCACAACGTTCTTGGCAATGTAGCGGCCCATGTACGCTGCCGAGCGGTCAACCTTGGAGGGATCCTTGCCGGAGAAGGCACCGCCACCGTGATGGCCGGTGCCGCCGTAGGTGTCCTGGATAATCTTGCGTCCGGTGAGGCCGCTGTCGCCCATGGGGCCGCCCACGACAAAACGTCCGGTGGTATTGATGAAGATGTCACAGTTCTTTTCATCGAAGAAGCCGGAGGGTTCGAGCACAGGGCGGATGACCTGGCTCTTCACGGCCTCGATGATGTCGGCCTGGGACGCGCTCTCGGCATGCTGGGTGGACACGACCACGTTGTTGATGCGCACGGGGCGGCCGTCCTGATACTGGAAGGAGACCTGGGTCTTGCCGTCGGGGCGGAAGAAATCAACGATGCCTTCTTTGCGCACTTTGGCGAGACGCATGGAGAGCTGATGGGCCCAGTAGATGGGAGCAGGCATCAGCGTGGCGGTCTCGTCGCAGGCGTAGCCGAACATCATGCCCTGGTCGCCGGCACCCTGATCCTCGGGCTTCTCGCGGTTGACGCCCTGGGCGATGTCAGGGGACTGATGGTCGATGGTGGAGATGACAGCGCAGGTGCGCCAGTCAAAGCCCATTTCGGAATTGTCGTAACCGATATTGCGGATGGTGCTGCGGACTACGGTTGGCAGATCAGCGTATCCCTTGGTGGTGATTTCACCGCAAATGAGCGCCATGCCCGTGGTCACGAGCGTTTCACAGGCCACATGCGCGTCAGGATCCTGCTCAAGAAGAGTGTCGAGGACGGCGTCGGAAATCTGGTCGGCGACTTTATCGGGATGACCTTCGGTGACGGACTCAGAGGTAAAATAATAGGTGCCTTTGGTCTGCATGATGCGTTTCCTCCATGGATACGCGCTGAAGTTTTGTCTTCCGGCCGGCGCTCCCGCGGGAGGCCATGCCGCACTGGAAAAATCATTATATCCAGCTATATTGATATAAGTTCTCCGTCTGTATATCCCCGAACGCGCTCCTTGTAAAGAAATTCCGACGAACAGGCCGGCGCTTCGGGAAGATTTGACTTTCATCACATACGCTTTCCCTCCGCGGGCGGAATATGCGTCTGCCGGAAAGAGACCGGCTCACATTATTCTGGGAGAAGAAGAGTTATGCAAAGCAAACTGGCTGAGAGGCTGCACCTGCGCTACGAGCCCGCCGCCATCCTTTTCAGCGATGAGAAGCCCTCCGACGCGAGGACGTATCCCGATGGGCAGTGGGTCTGCGCCGCGGCCATGCTGAGCGCGGCCATGCGCGGCAGGACCTTTGCCGTCGGGCACAGTACGGGCGTCTGTCACGGCGGACGTCATGGGCTGTGCCTCAATGATAAGCGTACGGCGCGCGTTGACGGACATATGACCTGCGGTGTCCCCGGCGTGAAGGCCATGCCGGGCCGGGAGCCTCTCGGACTCAAAAAGACCGTGGAATTCGCCGCTGCGGACAGGGAAAATACGCCCTACAGAAATATCCCCGAGGAATACGTGATTTTCCGTCCTCTTTCCCTTGTGAAGGAAAACGAGACGCCGCGCATGGTCGTCATGTACGCGGACTGCGATCAGCTCTCCGCTCTGACGGCCATGGCCAACTTTGGCCGCGCGGGATTTGACAATGTCATTGTGCCAAGCGCTTCGGCATGCGTGACCTTCTGCCTCCTGACCGAAGAGGAAAACAGAAGGGAATTACCCAAAGCCATCATTTCCATGACCGATCTTTTTGCGAGGCGCTTCATCGATAATGATCTGCTCGCCTTCTCCATACCCTGGAAACTGTACCAGGAGATGGAAGAGAACGTACGCAGCATGTACGGCAATTTCCTGGACCGGCCGGCCTGGAAACACCTCGAAGGCCGCAAATCGCGCTTTTTTCCGGCGAGGGAGAACCCCGCTCCTTCCAGGAATCTGCTGGCCGGGGCTGAGCAGTAACGTTTTCCTCCGGGGAAATCCGGGGATGATTTCCGTGACGCCCGGCAGCCAGAGCGCCGGCCCCCTGCCCCTTTACCGGGGATGAACGCACGGGGAGCGCGGAGTCATCCCCGGAATAAGCGCTGCCCCGGAAGGGAGCGTCACTCCCCTGGGCAGTTCCCCGCACGGTTTCATACTCAGGACGGACTGGGAACGGCCGGCCAGCTTCTTCTTTCACGCGGCAGCCCGTTTCTTCCGCCCGGGCGGGTATCGTTTTTCAGAGGCTTTTTTCCGGCGTCGGTTCCCGGCGCAGTATGGAAAGGAGCCTTTTTTTGCTCCCATACAAAAAAATCCCGGGGACAGGGTCCCCGGGAAATAGCCGAGACGCCCTTGCGGGCAGCCTGGCCGTGGGGCTCGTGTGCCACCGCACTGCGCACATACGGTGACACACACAGAGGGAGCCTCCACAAAATTGAAGACTAACCTTTTTGGAAAAATAGGCAATGCTTTTTTTGCGGATTGTTAATTTTTCCCAAAAAATTTTTTCTGTCCGTCCCCGGCTCTCCGGCAGCAACGTTCCTGAAAGTCCTTGCCAAGGCCTTTTCCCCTGACTATAGTTTTCCCCGTGTGGCATATCGGCTGCCCTGAAGAATACATGCGGCCGTTACCTCCGGGGAAATGTCTGACAGCGTGGCTTCACCCGCGGACGGCGTCCCGCGTCTGCTGCCGGCATTTTTATTTTTTTGTCAGCCCTCTCAAAACAACAGGGAGACACGATGGACGATCAGGAGATACAGGACGGCGCTCAGCCGTCTGTCTGTCTGGCGAAAGTCAGGCAGCGGCACGGCGCGGAAAGGCGCAAAAGCACGGCACCCGGCACTCTGGAAAAGATGAAGGAGCGCATTGAGGTCCGACGGGCCGCGGAAGAGAAAAAAAAGGAGAACCTTCTTCGCGATCAGGATGTATCCGTCTACCGCGTGAGAGTCTCCTCCTCCCTCTTCTGCTACGATTCCGGTATCCCTCTCAAGCCTGTGCCGGGAGCGGTGGAAAAAATCTGCGGCACACTCAACGGCATTGGCCGCCGCCTGCCTTCCATGGCCGGCAACGCGCGCTCCCAGAGCCTCTCAAATAACCGCTCCTACAGCACGGGGTTTGCCCGCCACGCGGCCCGCTTCATCATGGACAGCCGCTGCAACGCGTCTCTCCGCTGCCAGTAATCCCCTGCCCCCTCATTTTTCTCTGCCCGGTTCAGCCGGACCTTTCCGCCGTATCTCTGGCGGAAAGGATTCTGCGCGCCCGGGCTTTTTCTGTTTCCGGGAAATTTTTCCCTCCGGTGAAGTGCTTGACAGGGACTGGGGAAAACTATATTCGGTAATTCGCATATAGTGATTAATAACCAGGCGCGTTACAAGGCGCCGCATTTTTTCAATGGAGGACCCTGTACATGGTCAAGGAACTCGACCTTTCCCTGGATTACAAAGTAAAGGATCTGAATCTCGCAGACTTCGGACGCAAGGAAATGCAGCTTTCCGAGCGTGAAATGCCCGGCCTCATGGAATGCATCAGAAAGTACGGCCCGAGCAAGCCTCTTAAGGGACTGCGCATCACCGGTTCCCTGCATATGACCATCCAGACGGCCATGCTCATCAGGACGCTTTATGAGCTCGGTGCCGACATCCGCTGGGCTTCCTGCAACATCTTCTCCACCCAGGATCACGCCGCCGCGGCCATCGCCGCCGACGGGATGGCCAAAGTCTTCGCGTGGAAGGGTGAAAGCCTCGAGGACTACTGGTGGTGCACCGAAATGGCGCAGACCTGGCCGGATGGCAAAGGACCTGACCTCATCGTGGACGATGGCGGTGACGCCACCCTGCTCATTCACAAGGGCTGCGACTGCGAGGATGATCCCTCCCTGCTCGACAAGCCCGCTTCCTGCGAGGAAGAGGCCGTCATCCTGGCCCGCCTGAAGAACCGCTACGCAAAGGATCCCCACCACTGGCACAACGTAGCCGCCCATGTCCGCGGCGTTTCCGAGGAAACCACCACCGGCGTCCACAGGCTGTATCAGCTCGAAGCCGCCAAAAAACTGCTTTTCCCGGCCATCAACGTCAATGACTCCGTGACCAAGTCCAAGTTCGACAACCTTTACGGCTGCCGCGAGTCCCTGGCCGACGGCATCAAGCGTGCCACTGACATCATGATTGCCGGCAAGGTCGTCATGATCTGCGGTTACGGCGATGTGGGCAAGGGCTGCGCCCAGTCCATGCGCGGCTTCGGCGCCCGCGTGCTCGTCTCCGAGGTCGACCCCATCTGCGCCCTGCAGGCCGCCATGGAAGGCTATGAAGTCTGCACCGTGCAGGACGCCCTGCCCATCGCTGATATCTATGTCACCTGCACCGGCGACATCAACGTCATCACCGGCGATGACATGGAACATATGAAGGACGAGGCCATTGTCTGCAACATCGGCCACTTCGACAGCGAAATCGACATGCACTACCTCACTTCCACCCCGGGCTGCGTGAAGACCAACATCAAGCCCCAGGTGGACAAGTGGAAGCTCCTCTCTGGCCGTTCCATCATCGTGCTCGCCGAAGGCCGCCTCGTGAACCTCGGCTGCGCCACCGGCCACGCCAGCTTTGTCATGTCCAACAGTTTCACCAACCAGGTGCTCGCCCAGATCCGTCTCGCCAGCGACAACACCCTTGAGAAGAAGGTCTACACCCTTCCCAAGGATCTCGATGAGGAAGTTGCCCGCCTGCACCTCGGCCGCATCGGCGCGAAACTGACCAAACTGACCAAGCAGCAGGCCGACTACCTCGGCATCAGCGTCGACGGCCCCTTCAAGCCCGATTACTACCGTTACTAAATAAAACTCAATTAATACAATAAGTTAAATATTAACCTGCACCACGGTGCACCAAGCATCAGGTGCAGAGGGTCCGCCGCACAGCCCCGGGGTTTCCCCGGGGCTTTTCTGTTTCTCCCGCTATACAGCGTGAAGCGTGTAATCAGCATTCTGAGCTTTAAACATGCCGTATATTATGGGGTTACCAGAACCAGAATAGAAGGTATTCATGGCAGAACCAGCCTTGACTATTAGCTCAGTAATTCCTTTAGTCTTGACACTCCCCACGGATAAATCCGGGGGATTCTTGGTTCGACGACCACTGCG
>ENA-UOJV01002981-UOJV01002981.1-human-gut-metagenome-genome-assembly--contig:-C82-NODE-2981-length-12206-cov-5.845445_pt1 | contig 12206 bp, 5 predicted proteins | sample MGYA00242356_ERZ723903 | MGnify/ENA metagenome assembly ERZ723903
TGAAATCCCAAAGTGCCAACACGGTGGTTCCAAAGTGCCAAATTGGCACTTTGGAGATGTGCTTATATCAAATGCTAAATGAATTAACAAAAATCGAGGGAGACTGCTTATGAAATCAAATTTTGATTTTCTGAATCGATACTGGCCTGCATTGGCACAGATTGGCGCAACCGCAGAAACCTATGTCTATTCTGATCCCAATGCCTGTATCTATAAACTCGGAATGTTTGCCGAGCGCTTAGTGCAGGAGATCCTTGTCTTTGAGCACATTGCGGAGCCGGCTGTTGACAACACCCACGCAAATCGAATTCGCATTTTGAAGCGAGCCGGTTTATTGCCGCACGAAATTGACAACACGCTATATGTTCTTCGCAAGACAAGAAACTCGGCAGTACATATAGGTACGGACTCCGTGGACGAAGCAAAGACATTGCTGTCCTTGACTTACAATCTTGCTGTTTGGTTTATGGAGACATATGGAGACTGGGGATATATTGCGCCCGAGTTTGTTATGCCTGTCGAGACTGATCACGAAGATTTGGAATCCGTTATTGCCGAGCAGGAAAAGAAAATTGCGGAATTGACGAAGCAACTGGCTGTGGTCACGACCGCCGCTTCGGGCAAAACGCAGAAGGAGCGCGCAAGGCGGTCGGAATCTGTCTCCTCTATGATGAGCTGGAATGAGGCGCAGACCAGATGCTTGATCGATGAGCAGCTTCGTCTTTCTGGTTGGGAAGCTGATACGCAGAACCTGCGCTACAGCAAAGGAACGCGTCCTGTAAAGGGGAGAAATATTGCCATCAGCGAATGGCCTACCAATTCGGCCTTTTACAAAAACGGGTATGCGGATTATGCGTTCTTCGTTGGCGAGAAGCTCGTAGCATTGATGGATGCAAAAAAGATGTCGGAAGATGTGGCATCTACCATCGATGTGCAGGTAAAGGACTATGCTGCACATATTAAGCCGGAGGATATTCCACATACGGTTGGAAACTGGAATGGTTATCAGGTCCCCTTCCTCTTTGCTTCAAATGGCAGGGCATATTTAGAGCAGCTGCGGACGAAGTCTGGTATTTGGTTTTTGGATGTCCGGGAACAGGAAAATCAACCGTACCCTATTCGGAACTGGTTTAGCCCAAGTGACCTGATGGAAAAACTTGGTCAGAATACAGCGGCGGCCAATCAGGCGCTGGCTGCAGCAGATAATTCGTTTATGACAGATCCTAATGGGTTGAATCTGCGCGACTACCAGATTAAGGCCATTGATAAGGCAACAGAGGCGATCGTTGACGGCAAGAGAACGGCCTTGCTTGCAATGGCCACCGGAACGGGCAAAACCCGTACTGTTCTGGGACTTATCTACAAGATGCTGGAATCCAAGCGTTTCCGTCGTATTCTTTTCCTTGTGGATCGAGTGTCCCTCGGTGAGCAGGCAATGGACACCTTCAAAGATGTCAAGCTGAAGGAACTGCTGACGCTGGACAAAATATATGAGATCAAAGCGATCGATGACAACATCATCAATCTGGAAACCAAGGTCAGCATTTCAACGGTGCAGGGGCTTTTGAAACGCACGATTCTGGCAGAAGAACCGGATTTGATGCCCGGTGCATTTGATTTGATTATTGTGGACGAAGCCCACCGAGGATATATTCTTGACCGTGAAATGACGGAAGAAGAAATCCTCTACGATAATCAGGATGATTATATGAGCAAGTACAAGCAGGTTATCGAGTATTTCGATGCGGTGAAAGTTGCCTTGACTGCTACGCCCGCCCTGCACACGACCGAGATTTTCGGGGAGCCGGTCTATACCTACAGCTACCGTGAGGCGGTTATCGATGGCTGGCTGGTGGATCACGATCCTCCGTATCTGATTAATACGGATTTCATTGAAAATGACGCACAGTTCAAGAAGGGGGAAACCTTGGCGCAATATGACCCCAACACCAATGAACTTTTGAACGGTGCAGTTTTGGACGATGAAATGGATTTCGATGTGTCGGAGTTCAACCGCAAAATTGTTCTGCCGGATCATACCCGCAAGGTGCTGGAAGAGGTGTCGACCTACCTGAATCCGGAAAGTGGAGAAAAGACGCTGATTTTTGCGGTGAATGATGCACACGCTGACCGTATTGTGGATACGCTCCGAGAAATTTACAAGCCCTATGGCATTTCCAATGATGCCATTATGAAAATCACGGGCAAAACTGCCGGCGGCAACAAAAAGAAGATTTTGCAGGTGATCAAGCAGTTCAAAAACAACCAGTACCCCAACATTGCCGTAACAGTCGACCTGCTGACTACCGGAATCGATGTGCCGGCAATTTGCAATTTGGTGTTTATGCGCAAGATCAATAGCCGGATCCTCTTTGAGCAGATGCTGGGACGCGCTACTCGCCTTTGCCCGGAAATCGGAAAGACGCACTTCAATATCTTCGATGCAGTTCGCGTGTACGAGGACTTGGACGACACTTCCAATATGAAGTCAGTCTCCGTCAGCAAATCAATGGCTGAATTGTTGGAGGATTTGTTCCGTCCGGGTGAGGTCAGCAAGCAGCCTGTCAAAGATCGCATTTTAGCAAGATTGCAGCGTAAGAGCAACAATCTGACCGATGAGCAAAAGTATGATGTATCCGAGCGTTTAGGCGGAAAAACAATTCGGGAATATGCGAAGGAATTGAAAAGCTGTACAGAGGAAGCTTTTGTGCGACGCTGCCGGGAGGATAAGGATTTCCTACTTTGGTTTGACAACCTGAAGGGCAAAAAGCGCGGACATTACTATTCCGAAAAGGAAGATACTCTTTTGGAAACGACCCGCGGCTATGGTGACACGGAAAAACCGCAGGATTATCTGGACTCTTTTGTGGCCTATGTTAATGAGAACAAAGACCGTATCGAAGCGATCCGCATAGCCTGCACCCGCCCCAGCGATATGACCCGGGCGCAGCTTCGGGAGTTAAAGCTGGAACTGGATAAGGAGAATTTCACCGAGAGCAGCTTGAATGAAGCGGCTAGTGCGGTGAGCAATGAACGGATCGTGGCAGACATTATCGCCTTTGTCCGTCGGGCTGTACTTAAAACGCCGCTTGTAAACCACGATGACCGCGTGAAAATGGCCTTTTCTAAACTGATTTCGGCGCATCACTTTAACAAAATGCAGCTGGATCTGCTGGAAAAGATCAAGGTATATATGCTTCACGAGAGCATCCTCAATACCGAGACCTTTGAGGCACCGGCGTTCAAGATGGATGGCGGTTTTGCACGCTTTAACAAGAAGTTTGGCGGGCAGCTTGCGGAGATTATCCGCGAGATCAACACTTATATTTACGAAGGAGCAGCTTAAATGAGCACGCAAGATATTGTACAGAAACTTTGGAACCTCTGCAATGTGCTGCGGGATGACGGTATTACTTATCACCAGTATGTGACAGAGCTAACCTACATTCTGTTTTTGAAAATGGCCAATGAGACCGGTGCAGATAAGGATATTCCCGAAGCATATCGTTGGGGCTCTTTGACCAGCCGTTCCGGCATTGACCTGAAAAAGCACTACTATACGCTGCTCAGCAAGCTGGGCGAAGAATCCGTTGGCCGCGTGGCACAGATTTACGCCAACGCATCCTCCAGCATCGAGGAGCCGAAAAACCTCGAAAAAATCATCACGGAGATTGATAAGCTGGACTGGTATGAGGCCAAAGAGGAAGGCCTGGGCGACCTGTATGAAGGACTCTTGGAGAAAAACGCCAATGAGAAGAAGTCTGGTGCCGGCCAGTACTTCACCCCTCGTGTGCTGATCGATGTGATGACGGAGCTCATCAAACCTCAGCTGGGCGACAAGTGCTTTGACCCGGCCTGCGGTACTTTTGGCTTTATGATTGCAGCCAACCGCTATGTCAATGCGCATAACGATATGTACGCACTCTCTGACCGTCAGGCAGATTTCCAGCAGAACAAAGCGTTCAACGGCGTGGAACTGGTGCACGAAACCCATCGCTTGGCATTGATGAATGCCTATCTGCACAATATGAATGCCAATATCACATTGGGGGATTCTCTCGCGCAAAGCGCCAAGGGATTGAAAGATTTTGATGTTATTCTGACCAATCCGCCCTTTGGCACGAAAAAGGGCGGTGAGCGCGCCACTAGAGATGATATTTCTTTCCAGACCTCCAACAAGCAGCTGAACTTCTTGCAGGTGATCTATCGCAGCCTGAAGGCGGACGGCAAGGCCCGCTGCGCCGTGGTGCTGCCGGATAATGTGTTGTTTGCTGCCGGTGACGGTGCCAGCGTGCGCCGGGAACTGATGAATTTCTGCAACCTGCACACCATTCTGCGCCTGCCTACCGGCATTTTCTATGCACAGGGCGTCAAGACCAATGTGCTGTTCTTTACCCGCGGGACAACCGAGCAGGATAACACCACCGAGGTTGCGTTCTACGATATGCGCACCAATATGGACAGCTTTGGTAAGACCCGGCAGCTGCGTAAGAGTGACTTTGATGAATTCGTGGCAGGATACGAAGACCCATCCAAGCGCACGGGCGAGCGCTGGAGCAAATTCACTCGTGAGGAGATCGCCAAGAATCCGGACGATAGTCTTGACCTTGGCTTGATTCGCGACGACTCCATCGTGGATTATGACGATCTTCCTGACCCTGTAGAAAGCGGCGAGGAAGCGATTGCAAATTTAGAGGAAGCGGTCGATCTGCTGAAAAGTGTTGTGCGTGAGCTTCGTGCTCTGACGGAGGAAAAGTGATGGCAAGAGCAAAAAAAGAAACCGCCCTCACGCCCGAAGAGCGTTTGCAGGCAGCTTTAGTGCCGGATTGGGAGTGGCCGTATAAGTTGCCGGAGAATTGGTGTTGGACAAATTGGGGCGAGTGCGGGGAGTTCGTCGCAGGAAGTGGGTTTAAAAATGAATACCAAGGTTTTACCAATTATGATATTCCGTTCTATAAAGTTAGCAGTCTCAAAACAGCCAATGAAACTGGTTATCTATGCGACAATACTAACACAGTAGATGAAACGGTACGCAAAAAGCTTAAGGCAGCACTGATACCAGCCAATTCTCTTCTCTTCGCAAAGATTGGTGAAGCTATCCGCTTAAACCGACGTGCAATAAACACTGTGCCCTGTTGTGTCGATAATAATATGATGGCTTTTATTCCTATAATATGCCAGCTCAAATATGCATTCTATTGGAGCAAAGGAATTGACCTATATGATTTCACAAATGCAACAACTGTTCCGGCAATCCGAAAAACTGATTTAGAAAAGATTTCGTTTCCACTTGCTCCTCTCGCCGAGCAACAGCGCATTGTAGACCGCATCGAAAGCCTGTTTGCTAAGCTGGATGAGGCCAAGGAAAAGGCACAGGCCGTGGTGGATAGCTTTGAAACCCGCAAAGCCGCTATTCTCCACAAGGCCTTCACCGGGGAGTTGACAAAGAAGTGGAGAAAAAGTGCAAATACTCGATGGGTTTACAAGAAAATTAAAGATTGTTGCAAATTGGGATCTGGAGGTACCCCGTCACGGAAAGTTCCAGATTTTTATAAAGGTGACATCCCTTGGATAAAAACGGGCGAGATTGAGTGGAATGACATTTATGACACAGAAGAGAAAATTACTCAAAGTGCAATAGATAATAGTTCAGCAAGGTGCTACAAACCAGGTGTAGTTCTGGTTGCTATGTATGGAATGGGTGTGACACGAGGTAAGGCAAGCATCTTGCGTGTTCAAGCAGCTACGAATCAGGCTGTTTGTGTCTTAGAGCCTCAGAGTGCATTACTATATAATAGGTATTTATTGTATTATTTTATGCGCAATTATTGGGACATCCGTGAAAAAGCAGTTGGAGGAAACCAATTGAATTTAAGTTTGACGATTATAAAAGAACTAAATATTGAAATCCCACCTATTGATGAGCAAATGGAAATTGTTCAAATTCTTGACGATCTTTTTGCCAAGGAACAGCAGACCAAAGAAGCCGCCGAAAAAGTCCTTGACCAGATCGAACTGATGAAAAAATCCATTCTCGCCCGTGCCTTTCGTGGTGAACTGGGTACGAATGACCCAAGCGAGGAGAGCGCGGTGGAATTGCTGAGGCAAGTAATCGAACAAGAGGATGGAGATGTGATCAGGCCAAAGGCAAAAGCGAAGCGAATTGCAATTCCCGCAGAAATTAAGCCGTTGTTGTCAGGTGCTAATGAAGAAGCAATTGTCAAACTCCTATTAAAAGCTGCGCCCCAATCTGTTTCTACACAGACAGTAATGTCCATTAGTAAGAAAAAATTTGAGCTTATGGACGCATTACGCAATCTGGAGAAAAAACAGATTGTGTCGAAAAGTGATTCTGGAGAATACTCACTAGTGAGGTAATATTATGCAAATCAAACGGCTTCAGATCGATGATTATCTTTGTTTGGTTGACTTTGATATAGTATTTGACACCGTATCGGGTGGTAGCTCAACAATTTTGATTGGAGAAAATGGCGCTGGAAAATCGACGATGATTGAGTGTATTCTGAACATTCTGATGTCTTTTGATTCTCCCGCAATAGAAAAACAGATTGACTACAGCTATTCTATGGAGTACAACTATGCGCAAAAGGCGGTATGCATTGTCCAAAGCAATCATAATTATCGTATCACGGTAGATGATGTTTTCTGTGAGGGAAGCTATAAAAGGGTGCGCTCTTTTATCCAATCTCATTCTTTGTTCCCTCAACGCATCATTGCGTTTTATTCTGGGGCCAACAATAAGCTCTTGCCTCAAATAGAACGAATTAATAAAAGCTATGTAAGGCAATGCAGAAATACACTTGTGCGCTTTCTTAAAGCAATGAACGATGAATCTGAGCGCTTCTTGCCGAACTTTCCCAAAAGAAAGTACAACTATTGTGATGAGGGAATGACTCCAATATATTTGGCTTCTATTCTCTGTGGTCAGGAGTCTTATGAACAGAATTATCTTGTTGATGCGTGCCATTTCGATGAAGTCCAATGTGTGGATATGGCCATTAATATTGATAAAGTTGAGGGCGTTTTTGGCAGAGGACGGTTCGAAGGAGATGTGCCCACGGGTCTGTACTATTTGACAGATTTCATTGACCATCGGTTTACGGATTTACTGCGAAGAGGATTACTATATTCGGCTATGGGAAAATCTTATTTCGAAATTAAAGGGATTGAAAAGCTAGGATTAGATTCTATTGCAATTTTAGAATTTTTTGAGAAACTATACTCTCTGTTTGATGCTAGATTTGAAGTAACCGTAAATCAAGGGAATTCCATAGTGAAATGCAAATCAATGAGCGAGGGGCAACGCCAACTTATCAAAAATCTTGGTATGCTTGGTATTTGTAAGACGGAAGATTGTCTCGTTTTAATGGACGAACCAGATGCGTATATGAACCCACGCTGGAAGTATGACATCAAAAGCACAATGGATCAATCCTTGAAAGACGCCATAAACGCTCAGGCAATCATTGCAACACACGATCCATTGGTGATCAATGGCGTTCCTAAGGAGTTTATTAGGATATTTACCCAAAACAAAGAACTTGAATCATCCGCAGGATTTTTTGTCACAAGAGTTATCACTCCCGTCGAGGACACTGAGGGAATGGGAATCGACGGGTTGCTACAAAGTGAATATTATGGGTTGCAGACTTCTTACGACCAAAAATCGCATAAGAAATTCTTGCGCAGACAAGAATTATATCTAAAACTTATTGGCGGGAGTGCTACGGACGGAGAAAAAGCAGAGCTTCGTGAAATAACGAGAGATTTGGGATTGCTGCCGCTATCGTATAATTCAATTGATTTTCTATATGATGATTTTTTGACCGTATATAAGAAGTGCGATCTGTATAATCAAGAGTATCTTACCTACGATCAAGTGTTAGAGCGCAGAGGAAAAATTAAAGAAATTATAGAGGCGTTATACGAAGGGCAAGTATGAGATATATAAAGATAGAAGATCTTCTGGTATTCAGAAGCAGGTGGGGACAAGGTAATGAACTTTGGAAAAACAGTGTGCTCAAAAAGGATTTCAGAGATTTCTTTTACAATAAGTGCTGGTATACAGAGGTGCTACTTGTCGGGCAAGATGTGCATATTGACCACTTTCGACCCAAGGCAGCGGTAAAGCCTTTTGAGAATTTTAAATATAATCATTTAATTCAAGATAAGGGGTATTATTGGCTAGCAAATGATCCATCGAATTATAGGGCGTGCTGTATCTATGCTAATCGAAAAACAGGTAGTGGCGGTAAAGGAAACTATTTTCCTCTGGCAGATGATGGCGTATATCAATCGGAAAAAGATGAAAATAATGAGCATCCAATGCTGTTAGATCCATGCGTAGCAGAAGATGTTAAGTTGTTGTCTTTTCTGGGTAATCGCGTAGTTCCTGCAACAGACGATGAATTGGGCAAAGAAAGGGTTAGAGTTTCGGCATCTATTTACAATCTGACTGATGCTTACATAAGCAACGAAAGAGGGAAAATTTGGGCGAGCATCGAACAATTACTTGCAGAGTATGTCTCCGGAGATATTAGCAAGTCCAGCTGCATTCGCCAGCTAAGGGACGCTATATCGCCCAAAGCTCCCTTTTCAGCTTGTGCAATAGCTTGTGTTAATTCTCTTGCTCCAGACGAAATAAAGAGCGAGCTTGATTTGATACTCTAACTCTATGAAATGAGGGATGATAGTGCTGGATCAGACAAATGCAAATATTGAAAGACATATCAAAACCCACACAGAGCGTTCCGATGATGACCGTGCGGCAGTATCTGTTTTGGAGACATTTCTTCGTTCAAATGGGAGAATCAACACTTCTTTTGCATCAGATGATAAGTGGCCCAATCACGATGGCACTTTCGAGTTTGCTCCCGACCCTGACATTTCTAGGCGGCCCAAGCAGACTTTCTATGTCCAAATAAAGGGAACACGCAATTATACTGAGCACGAGGGTGTTATTAAGTACACGCTAAAAGATCTCGCTTTTCCTGCTTTTATATGTGGCAGAGTATCCCTTGATCCGGGAATTCTGTTTGTGATTCTCAATCCCGCTGAACGCGGAGATGAGAGAGTTTTTTGGAAGTATATGTCGCCCAGCTTTCTTAACAGTATTGATTTTGCAAAAGACAGTATAACCGTCAGTTTTTCACCGGAAGAGGAAATCTTGAACAATGACGAAAGCGTTTTAGCTTTTTGCGAGAGGTTAGAAAAAATTGTCGAGCGGCATTCCTTTGTAAACCAATTGGAACGGCATAGTTATTCTTTTGAAGAAGCTAAGCGAATCGTTGAGACCTGTGATACGGAAATCACGGAAAGCATCGACAATTTAAGCATTCTAAATAAGAGCCGCGACAACATTTCACGGAGAATTCTGACGAGATTGAACGATCTATGCATTTCAGCTTTACTGTTGAATGCGATGAAAGACGGCTATCAAAGTCCCAACGCCGGCTTTGCGTGGGAATACTCACTCTTAAGGGCAAATACAAAGTACTTAGGGAATTTTTACCGAGGATTGCAATATATCGGACGCCGGATCCCCGAGGAAGGCCAAGCAGAGCGACTGATGCTGAAGTACTACAGCTTTATGTGGCAGATCCGTCAATCACTCTATGAGAACTACGGCATCACCGTGCTTCAGAACTTGGAAAAGTTTCAGGAATATACCGGAACCGATGAGCAGGATAAGCAATACTATGAGTTGGTGGCGAATGCTTTCTCAACCCCAAAAACCGAGCAGAAACATACCAGTAATACGAGGTTTTATATTCAGAAAAGGACGCCGTTTTATGTTGGCAAAGAGCGTTATTTTGAGGTAACACTGCAGCAAGCGGACATCTATGCGTCAAAGTATAACCGAATTACAGCATATACCAAACTTGACATTTCTACAGGCTATTCTGTACAAATCGACTATGTCCCATCATACATTAATCTCTGGGGTGTCAATACAGAAATTAAAATTATCACAGCTTGGCGTGTTTCGGTAGATCCTAAATGCTTGAACACGCTTGGAAAGATACTTAATATGCGCCTTCAGCTTTCTTCAAAATATGGAGAATATGATGCTCTGATGAGATTCCTAACAGAAACAGGTATGGATTTTCTGGAAATGATTGATCTTCGGGAGATACCTTTCTCGAATCTTTTGGAGTCAGTTTACAAAAAAGCAAAAACCTCTTATTTCAAAGATGTTTTACAGCAGCTGAGGGACAACTATTCTACAGGTTCGACACGCTTCGGCCGACATACAATTCGGTATCTGTTACTGAATCTGCGCGAAGATCTTTTGGAACGCGTTATGCCGTCTCAGTTTAGTCCGCAATGGAAATGCAAGGATTTATACCTGTCTAGAAAATGTTTTCCGTTTGAGTGTAACCCACTTGCTTCTGATTTAGCTGACAGCAAAACGAGCCAGATAAGTCAAGCCAAGTACTTGGCCAGAATAGTTGAAAAGGAAAAGACTGAGGTTGCGGTTCCATACTGGTCTATTGTAAAATCTATGCAAGATACCGGCGAAATTTACTGCGATCTTGGCGGAGATTTAACCGAACAGGCGATCCAGAAATATAATGATTGCTTAGACGATTGGGAAAAGCGCCAAGGGTATGAAATCATTTCAGATGGAAATGTCGCTTGTATCGCAGCATATGAGGCATCGACGATCTTTATTTTGAATAAACTACTGGAATTATCACAGATTCACAATAAAGGGCAAAAAGAAGTTAACGAAAGATATTTGAGAAATTGCGATATTGCCTTTTCAGATCCTAAAAAAGAAGAAGCTCTTAAATATGCTTTTGTAAACTCCAGAGTACTTCTTGTTTACGGAGCTGCCGGTACCGGAAAGACGACCCTAATCGATATGATCTCGACAATGCTGTCTGGGCGTCGGAAATTGTTTCTTACCAAAACACATACGGCCTTGCAGAATCTGCAGAGGCGAATTAATAATCCGGGGGCTGATGCCAGTTTTGTAAGCATCAATAGTTTTACGAAGAGGGTAAACCTTCCTGATTATGATGTTATCTTTGTAGACGAATGCAGCACCATTGATAATCGTGTTATGAAGGTATTTCTTGAGAAGATGCGCCCGGATACATTTTTAGTGCTTGCAGGAGACACCTATCAGATAGAATCTATTGATTTCGGTAATTGGTTTACTTATGCCAAGGATATTATTAAGACTAAAGGTTCGAATGTTGAACTCGTAAGCACTTGGAGAACAAAGGATCCCGGTTTAATTGCGCTTTGGAACGAGACTCGAAATAAGGGTGCGCTAATAACGGAAAAACTTGTTATCGACGGCCCATTTTCTGAAAATATTGGCGAAGGAGTGCTCTATTCCGAGATAATGGATGAGGTGATTTTATGCTTGAACTATGATGGAAAATTTGGCTTGAATAATATGAATAGCTATTTCCAAAATGCTAACACAGAAACGGCTGTTGTCTGGAGAGACTGGAAATATAAAGTTGGCGATCATATATTGTTCAATGACACGGACAGATTTTCTCTGCTCTATAATAATTTAAAAGGGCGAATTGTCCAAATAGAACTGTTCGACAGTAGAATCAGATTTACAGTAGATGTAGAGATCCCGTTAACAGAGCAAGATTGCCAAAACGATGGCATAGAATTCATCGATATAATTGATGATGTGACCCGAATACGATTTGATGTATTTGATTTTGAAGAGGAAATGGCAGATGAAGATCGCAAAAAAGCCATCGTACCGTTTCAACTTGCCTATGCGGTTTCAATTCATAAAGCGCAGGGCTTAGAATATAGGTCAGTTAAGGTTGTTATTCCGAGTAGCAACGCTGAAAAAATAACACACGGCATTTTCTATACAGCAATTACGCGTGCAAAAGAAAAGCTAAAAATCTACTGGAGTTCTGAAACGATGCAAGAAGTCGTCGCTGGATTTTCGATAGACACTTCAAGGCAAAAAAGTTTGGCAATTATTAAAGAGAAACTGAAGCAGGACAAGAATACTTAGAAATAGGGCACCGACCGCTTGGCCGGTGCTCTATTTCTATATGAGTCACCTATAAGTCAATAGTGATTATCAGCCGTCCTTCTATCACCGGGAGGGCGGCTTTTTGCGTTCAGATAAAAAATATTTGAGAAATTTCCCGAAACACCCCCACAAACGGCGCCCCCTATTCAGAGTAAGTGAC
>ENA-UOJV01002986-UOJV01002986.1-human-gut-metagenome-genome-assembly--contig:-C82-NODE-2986-length-12183-cov-20.676121_pt1 | contig 12183 bp, 10 predicted proteins | sample MGYA00242356_ERZ723903 | MGnify/ENA metagenome assembly ERZ723903
TCTCTGGGCGGCGGCACACATCCTTCTGGCCCCATCCTTGCCATTTGCCATAATTTCCGTTCACACGCAAAGGGGCACCCTGCTCCTCTGCGCTCATTTCAGATTATAGCATAGTCAGGCCATTTGTCAACGGGTTTTACAAAAAACTCCCCTTACGGCACCCAGATGCGGAGGATATTGCTCACCTTGCCGTCGGTCGTGGAGACGGTGGTGTTGTACTCCGTCCAGCTGTCCAGATCCGCACCGACGGCGCTGGCCACGCCGTTGGTGCCGTTGGTCTCCACCGATGCAGCGTCCACACCGGAAGAGCTGTCGCTGAGGGTGATGTTCTCATCCATCGGCAGGACAAGCTCGCCCACCATATAATAGACCGGGTAATCGTCGTAGGTGACGGTGCGGTAGACGTCATTGCTGCGCCACAGGTCCACGCCGCCCTGCTCGATGCCGCCGTTGATGGAAACGATGCCTGTTTCCTCGTTCCGCTCGATGCTCTCGACGGTCAGGTCCTGTGCCTCCACGGCCCCGTCCGGATGGATGCGGATGGCCTTGCCTGCTTCCAGCCCGTCGATGTCTTCGGCCCGGTAACTGTCGTAGGCGTAGACCGTCATGGTCATCTGGTGCTTTTTGGCATCCACGCTCGTGATGTCCGCCGCGAACTGATCGGAGCCGGTCTTTATCTCTTCCAGACTGCCTTGAGCGATGGGCAGGACGACGTCCTCCGCCGTTTCGGGCTGGGAGACGACCTCACTGCTGGCGGCAGGGCTGGCCGCAGCCATCGAAGCGGCCATACTGCTGGTGGCGCTGGCCGCGCTGGCAGAGCTGCAGCCGGTCAGAACACTCAGCGCCAGAACGCCTGCAAGGAGCATCCGTTTCTTATTGTTCTTCATATCGATACCTTCTTCCCTCTCTATAATAGGTATTTCATGCCTAACTTGTTTTGCACTGGCACAGTATACACTTGTTTTGGGAAAAAGTAAACTCCCAACTTGACGCAGGAAGTTGGATTCGCTACAATAAAAGCAAATCTTAACTCATTCTTAACCTTAGAGAGGAAACTTCCGTGAAAATATTGAAAGTAAAATGTCTCGCCCCCACCCGGCTGGACAACTATCTGATGCAGCAGTTCCCCGCGCTGAACCCCGGTCGGCTGAACAAGGCCCTGCGCGAAAACAAGATCAAGCTCAACGGCAAAAAACAGCCCCTCTCCACCCGTGTCATGGCGGGCGATGAGATCAAGCTGTTCATCCTCGACGATGTGCTGGACGCCGACAAGCGGGTGGAAGGCCCAGCGTGGAAGAACGCCCGCGGCCCGGCACAGGTGGTCTACGACTGCCCTCAGATCCTCATCGTCAACAAGCCCGCCGGCCTCGCTGTGGACGGCCCGGACGACGACACCCTGCTCAACCGCGCTCTGCTCTACCTCAGCCAGCAGGGCGAGTATAAGGAGAACGACATCTACACCCCCGCCCTCTGCCACCGTCTCGACACCGGCACCAGCGGCCTTGTCATCATCGCCAAGACCCCCGAGGCCGAGGAGCTGTTCCTCGCCGCCATCAAGAGCCGCGAGGTGAAAAAGACCTACCTCTGCGTCACCTTTGGCCGTCCTACGCCCCCGGACGCCACCCTCGGCGGCTATCTGCTCAAGGACGCCGACCGCGGCATCGTCAAGATCGTGGAGGACAAGCAGCCCGGCGCGAAGGATGTGGAGACCCAGTATGAGACCATCGCCGTCTCGGGCCGTCTGGCCCTGCTGAAGGTGCGGCTCATCACCGGCCGCACCCACCAGATCCGCGCCCACATGGCCAGCATCGGCTGCCCCATCCTCGGCGACAGCAAGTACGGCAACAACACCGCCAACCGCGAGCTGAAGCTGAAGTATCAGGCCCTCTGCGCGTGGGAGCTGACCATGCCTCACTTCAATCAGCCCGATTTCGAGTTCCTCAGCGGCAAGACCTTCCACGCCCCGAAGCCGTGGTACTATCAGCAGGTGCTGGATGGGACGCTGAAGTAATTTTTGATCATACAAAAGGGACGGCACAGTTTCACCACTGCGCCGTCCCTTTTGCGTTCTTATCTCGTATCAGACCCGCACCATATCTGCGGTGATTTCCTCAATGGAGCGCGCACCGCACATCTGCATGGTGTCGGCCAGCTCACCGGCCAGCTTGTCGATGTAGCACTTGACGCCTTCCTCGCCGCCGCCGTAGACAGCCGTGACGAAGGGGCGGCAGATGAGGACGCCGTCGGCACCCAGAGCCAGTGCCTTGAAGACATCGACGCCGGTGCGGATGCCGCCGTCCACGAGGACCTTGACGCCGGTGCCCTTGAGGGCGGCGGCGATCTCAGGCAGGACCTCGGCGGTGGCGGGGCACTGGTCAAGGACGCGGCCGCCGTGGTTGGACACCACGATGGCAGCGGCACCGGCCTCCTTGGCCTTCAGCGCGCCCTTGACGGTCATGACGCCCTTGACGATGAAGGGCCGCTCGGCCAGCTTAACGATCTCGGCCAGTTCGGCCACGCTCTTGCTGCCCGCCGGAGGAGTCATGTTCTTGAGGAAGGGCAGGCCGGCGGCGTCCACGTCCATGGCCACGGCAAAGCAGCCGCTGGCCTTGGCCTGCGCCATCTTCTCCTTGATGGTGTCGATGTTCCACGGCTTGATGGTGGGCACGCCGCAGCCGTCGGCATTGCCGATGGCCTTGGTGGCCATGGTCATGACGTCGGGGTTGGTGCCGTCGCCGGTGAAGGCGGCGATGCCGCTCTCGGCGCAGGCCCGCACCAGCACGTCGTTGTAGGTCATGTCGGTGTAGGTATCGGAGTAGTGGAGGTTCACTGCGCCCACCGGGCCGGCGAAGAAGGGATACTTAAAGCTGCGGCCAAACAGCTCGACATGGGTGTCGGGGGTGCCGTTCTCGCACAGGGTGTCCATGTTCACCCGGATGTCGGCCCACTTATTATAATTGCGGATGGCCGTGTCGCCCACACCCTTTGCACCGGGGCCGGGGATCTGGTTCTTGCAGGCCACGCCGTTGCACACGGGGCAGGCCTTGCAGTATTTGCCGATGCACTGGCGGGCATTGGCCAAAACATCTGAATAATTCATCTGTTTTTCCTCCTGATTTTCCTTATCTTTCGCGGAGCTTCTGCGCCCTGCATACTCTCTGCCCTCATCATAGTCCCGTTTCGCGCCTGCGTCAAGAGCTTTTTCGACGCTCTCGGCTCCACCACATTCGCTGCTTCGTCATTTTTGAAAAAATACAAACTTTTTTGAAAAAAAGCTTGACAAAAGACCTTCTTTCAGGTATTATAGTGGAGCGCTGAGGGCCACGGCCTGAAGCGGTGAAAACTGAAGATGTGGAAAGATGGCTGAGTTGGTCTAAGGCGCACGACTGGAAATCGTGTAACGTGTCAAAAGCGTTCTGGGGTTCGAATCCCCATCTTTCCGCCACAAAACCCAGAACCGATGGTTCTGGGTTTTTGTTTTGTTCCGAAAGAGGCTCTCCCAAAGGGAGAGGACAGAAAGGATAGTCTATATGTCTGTCAGCATCGCCATGCCCCGGATGAGCACTGACCCGGAGCTTACCACCGCGCAGTCGAAATATCTGGAAAGTCTGGCCCGGGCCGGGGCCGAGGTGCACTGGGTAGGGCTTTCTGACCCGGACGCCGCCGTGGCCGAGGCGCTGACCTGTGACGGCCTGCTGCTCCCGGGCGGCGGTGACATGGACCCCGCTTTTTATGGGCAGGAGCGCATCCCCGCCTGCGGTGAGCCGAATCTTCTGCGGGATGCCGCCGAACCGAAGCTGCTGCGGGCTTTCCTCGCCGCAGACAAGCCGGTGCTGGGCATCTGCCGGGGCATTCAGGTGATGAACGCCGTGCTGGGCGGCACCCTGTATCAGGACATCAAGCCCTTCGAGCACGTCCCCCACAACGACCACTGGGCGAAAGTCCACACCGTCACGGTGCGGCGGGGTACTCTGCTCTCCCGTCTGCTGAGGCAGGACACCGTCCTCGTCAACAGCCAGCATCATCAGGCCGTCGACCGCACCGCCCCCGGATTGGAGGTCGCCGCCCTCAGCGAGGACGGCATCGTGGAAGCGCTGGAAAAGCCGGACGCACGTTTCTGCCTCGGCGTCCAGTGGCATCCGGAGTGGCTCAGCGATGCAGACCCGGCGCAGCAGGGGTTGTTCGATGCGTTTGTGGAGGCTTGCAGAGGGTAAATGGTTCTCGCGCTGGTGGCGCGGGGGATGTTTTTTCTTACGGTCAAGTGGCTTGCGCTCCGCGCGGGCCAGAGGCAGGGAGGGGTGTTTCGACTCCCCCCTCCCTACCTCTGGACTCCACTCTCCCCGCAACGAGTTAAGGGCTGCTCGCCCTTAACAATTCCAAAGAAGAAGTCGAAACGGAAAAAAGCTAGCCGCTGCGCTTAACGCTTTTTTCTCGTTTCTCCCATTTGCTGCTTCGCAGCAGACTTTACGCCCTTGCAGAACGTGAAGTCCTGCTGAAGCGTAACACCATCGGCGGAGCCGTAAACCGGAGAAGTACAAAAAATGCGTTTAGCGAAGCGGCTAGCATTTTTGTGCTTCGACAACTCCTTTGGGGTCTGAAAGGGGCGAGCAGCCCCTTTCTCGTGCCTCCCGCGCCTCGAAAGTAGCGGGTGCTTTTCTGGTTCTCTTTTGGCACGCAAAAGAGAACTTAGCCCTACCGCAACAGCGATTTAACCCGCGCCACCAGCGCGAGAATCCTTTGATTTTATAAACTCCAAGAACCCATCCAGCTCCCGCTGGTTTCGTATCATCACATACTTTTCAGGATACTCTTCCCCGATCCTCTCCATCTCCGCCCGCTTTTTGGCGGTACGTCCATCATGAAGGATCCAGCGGACAAATTCGGCATCTATCTTCTCTTCGCACCCGGGCGCAGACGACTCCCTCACACGGCCTTTGTTCTGCTGCCAGCGCCGTACCGCCCGCCAGAGGCAGACCAGCGGCGAAAACCAGAGCACGATGATTTTATCCGCTTCTTCCAGCCGCCGGGCATAGCAGGTCTTTCTATAATTGCCGTCGATGACCCAGCCCCCTTCATTCTCGTCGAGGAAGCGGCGGACGATAGTCTCTTCTTCCTCAAAGGGCCGCTCCACCCAGCCGGGCAAAAAATGTACGGTGTCCATGTGGAGCACCGGCAGGCCGTATGTTTCACCCAGACGCTTTGCCAGCGTGGATTTCCCGCTGCCGCTGGTCCCCAGAATTGCGATCTTCATATCTGCCTCCTTTTTCCTTATATAAATAGACGTATCAGCCAGTATACGCCCGCTGCCCTGCGGCGTCAAGTTCCGGCTTGACATTTCGCCGCCCTGCCCGTATGCTATAATCACAGAAACCATGACAGGAGGTCTTGCAGATGGCATCTCCCAAAAAACGTGTCAATCCTCTGCTTATCGTCTTACTGGCCGTGCTGCTCGCCGCGGCTGTCGCCGTGGGCGTGGTCTTCGCAAAGCTCCACAGCAAAGTCACCGCCCTGCAAAGCGGCGCATCCTTCACGCTCCGCTACGAGATCACTCCCAACAGCCCCCAGACGCCCCCGCTGCTGAGCATCCTGAACCGGGTGAACGCCTCCAGCGGCAGCGTCAGCGGCCAGTATGCCCCCGGCAGGCTGCAGCTGTCTTTCTACCAGCTCAACGCGGACGGCTCGGTCAAGGCGTCTCCCTTCACCCGGGTGTACATCGACGCAGAAGAGACCCTCTTCGACGTCGGCCAGCTCTACACCGTCCTGCGCCAGTCGGTCACAGATAAGCTCTCCATCGCAGGCGTTCTGCTGCCGGATTGGAGTCTGGGCGACTACATCTCCCAGACGCAGGCCGCCGCTGTGCTGGGCGTCGAGACCAACACCGTCGAGCTGCAGGAGCTTTCCGGCTTCACCCTCTCCCTCAAAGGGCTGAAAAAGACTTCCCCCTCCGGCGCACGGGACGGCTACCGTTATTATCAGTTCCCCGCCGCAGCCGACGGCACGACCCTCGTGCTGGGTTTCCCGATGGACAGCCTCTTCTCGGACACCACCCCTGTCCACATCCTGCTGACCATCCCGGAGCACAACGTCCACATCCAGCTCACCGGCACCGTTACCGCCACTAAAACTGTTCTCTCTCCCCCGGCCTCCCGGATGAACGACGGCGACATTGCCACGCTGGCCCAGATCCGCCAGAGCCTCGAAGCCATCTGGAAGATGATCCAGTCGGCCACCCAGACCACAAACTGACCCATCAAAAAAGCAGACGCACTTCCGCGTCTGCTTTTTTTGATAGCTCTATAAAGAGGAGAGAATCTCTTCTCAGTAATGGACGACATTGCCCGCGCTGCGGATGCGGGCCAGCACCGGCCCGGCCTCCGGGCTGCGGAAGTAGTCGAGGCTGGTCTGGGGCAGCAGGGTCTTCAGCGTTTCCCAATCGCCGGACTGCAGGCACTGGCGGACTGTGGAGGCGCTGATGGCTTTGCCGTCTGCCTCCTTGCGGGGCACAACGATGCATTCGATGCCCGCCTTGGGCAGCTGCTCACACATGATCTTATTGTAAAGGCCCGTCACCTGACTGGTCGGCTCTTCGCCCACATAGCGGGCGGTGATGTTCAGGGCCGCCGCGATTTTCGTGAACACCGCCAGATCCAGCCGGGCGTGGCCGTCGATGACAGCGGCTTCGTCCTTCAGGAAATAGCTGGGGAAGGTGGCGTTGGAGATGATATAAGGGCCGCTGTCGTGGAGTACGACGTTGGGCAGATGGGCCACCCCCGCCTCCACCAGCCTTTTGCGCACCGCAAAGGGCACGAGACTGGCATCCTCGCTGACCACGAAGAGGTGGAGGGTATCGCAGGCAGCCGCAGCTTTTTCCACGAGGTACTGGTGGCCGAGGGTGAAGGGGTTGGCATTCATGACGAGGGCCGCGCTCTTTCCCCCGGTCTTTGTCTTTTCGAGTGCGCGCAGATAGGCCCCGAAGCCGTTCCTGCGGTTCTCCATAAAGACGAGGGTATCCTCCACCCGGGCGATCTCATAGAAGCCGAGGTCGCCGAAGAATCTTGCGCTTTTCACCTTGGTGTATAAAAACAGGTGCAGATTCCCCCGCGCACACTGCACCTCGATGAGATGGGTGATGATCTGGTTCAGCAGGCCCTCGCCCTGATGGGCACTGCTGACCGCAAAGCACCGCAGGGTGTTGCCGAAGCAGCTGCCCGTGCCGATGACATTGTACTCCTCGTCGAACATGGCGCAGATGTAGTCCAGATTGCCGTCGCGGCGGATGCCCTCCTGCTGCAGCAGCGCATCGATCTGGGCCAGAACGGTCCGATCGGTCGGGCAGACTTGCGAAATGGTATATTCACTCATCGTTATTCCCCTCCGTCGTGATAAAATGGAGCAGATAGGTCAGCGCCAGCAGGTCGGCACTGCCGCCGGGCGAAAGATTTTCCGCGATGAAGCGGTCATCCAGCGCCGCCAGCGCGTCCCTGTCCGGGTAGGGCGTCTCGGCCAGAAGGACTTTCAGCTCCTCGGCGAGAGCCTGCTGACGCGCCCGGCTCGAACGGGCGATGATGTTGGTGTCGGTGCTGCCGGCCAGAATCGCCAGCAGCGCCCCGCCGCCTGCCCGGTCGAAGTCATAGCCCTTGGCGAGTCCGGCTTCCAGCGTCGGCAGGCCGATGTTCAGCACGGCAGGAAGCCCGGCTTCCACCTGCCCCCGCACGCCGGTGATGCCGTATTCGGCATAGAGTTTCTGGCCTGTGGTGGCGGCGTTTTCCACCGTGACGTCCGCAAAGTCCTTTTCGGTAAGGCCCGCCGTCATGGCGGACACCTCGGCCAGCACCCGGGCTGCATCGGCCCAGAGTGCACGGTCGAGACGGCCCAGCGCCGCACAGACGATGCCCACCGAAAAAACAGCGCCCTTGTGGGTGTTGACGCCGCCGGTGGCCTCCAGCATCTCCCCCTCTGCTTCACAGCCCAGAGGCCGCAGGGCCTCGAAGGTCTCGGAGGCGGGCCGCTCTGCCGTGCCGCGGCCCATCCGGGCACAGGCTTCAAAATAGGGGTAGAGGGCGGCGGCGCTGTCCATGAAGGTAAAGACATCCATATCCTTGTGGCTGCCGCTGTTCCGCCGGTCTACAAGGCCGGGCTTCGGGGTGGTCGTCACCTCATACAGCAGAGCGCGGACAGACAGACGGGCCGCGTCGGCGATGTCCTGCGCATCCCGGGCGTCGGTCAGGATCTCGGTGGTTTTTTCCTGCAATTCTGCCACGGTGTGGACGCGGCGGCTGCTGCACACCTTGGCTGGCCCGCCGCAGATCAGGCAGCGGCGCCCCTCAAGATGCAGCTCCTCCCGGTCCACCTTCCGCCCATCCGGGCAGATGACGTCCATATCAAAAAGCCGCCCCAACGGTGTGGCGTCCTCGATGTCGGTGGTGAACTTTTTGATGGCCAGCGGGTCGGCGTCCAGCACATAGAACGCCTCGCAGCCCGTGACCTCCCGGATGGCGTCCTCCCGCAGTGGCACCAGCTTCGCCCGCAGGAACTGCTGACGCAGCAGCTGACGCCCCCGCGCAAAGCCCTGCCGGATGAGGGGTGAATCCTTCACCGGGCCGCAGATGTTCATGGTAAAGCAGATGAGGGGCTTGTGGTACTGGGCCAGCAATGCCTGCTGGTGCTGCACCCGGCGCTCCCGCGCATCCAGCATCTGGACCAGCGAAACAGTTGTCTCCATTTTCTTCTCCTCTCAACGATGCTTCTTGAGCATATCCATAAAAAGCTGCACCTGCGGCAGGGCTGCAGCGTCCCTCTGGCAGAAAATATAGGTGCGTCGGACGAACGGCTCGCCATTCTCGAAGGTGCAGGGCTTGACGCTTCCCTTGAAGCCCTCCAGCGCCACTTCCGGCATCAGCGCCCAGCCGAGACCCCGCTCCACCATCTCGCGGCAGACCATGATGTTGTCCACCACAAAGTTGCCTGCGTCGTTGGTCACACCGTTCTCGTAGCGCCAGCGGGCCATCTGGGCGCTGATGGTGGCGTCGCTGCTGTGGTCGATATAGAGGTAGTCGGAGATGGGACGGTCCTTGTTCTCCTCACTGCAAATGAGGCAGATGTTTTCCTGCGAGAGCAGGAACTGGGTGCCGTCCCACGGGTACTCGCCGCGCAGCACCGCAACGTCCAGCGATGAGTCCAGCATCTGCTGGTAGATGTTCCGGCTGTGGCCGGTGGCGATGTCGAGACGGACTTTCGGGTAGGCCCTATGGTACTCTGTCAGCACCTCGGGCAGGCGGTAATAGGAGAAGTTCACCGAGATGCCCGCCCGCAGGGTGCCGCAGGCTTCGCCCTGGATCGAGGCCAGCTGGCGGCGCATCTTCTCCATTTCCCGGGCGGCGGCGGCGCTGTGGAGCAGCACCTGCTCCCCCGCCGGTGTGAAGCGGATGCCCTGCCGCGAGCGCAGCACGATCTCCACCCCAAGCTCCTGCTCCAGTGCCTTGATACGCTTGGACAGCGCCGACTGGGTCATATACAGCTTATCCGCTGCATGGGTGATGTTGCGGGTCTCGTCCAGTGCGTGCAGCAGCTCGTAATCTTTTTCGTCCATGTGGCTCTCCCCTCATGCCTTAACTTTTCTTATCATTCCTGTTCGCGCTCTGTCCCGGCGCATTTTCGTCCTGTTCCATATCTGTTATTCATAATACAACAGATTTTCCCAAATGAAAAGGGGGATATTCGCCTTGATTTTCCGGAAAGTCCATTCCGAAATGGAATATTATTGTATTGAGCATCTCTTCTTTTCCGGAATATGCCCTTCGGCACGTCCTCCTTGTGGAAAACGGCCTGCTTCTGTGCTACAATAAGCCCAGACGAACACGACCTTCTTCCGAAAGGAGTCCTCCCATGCACACCGTTCCACTCACCCATCAGCGCGTCACCATCCAAGACGACTTCGACCTCGACAAGATCCTCGAAAGCGGCCAATGCTTCCGCCCCCGGAAGCTGGCCGACGGGCGCTGCCGCTTCGTTTCCGGCAAAGCGCTGCTCTATCTGACTCCGCTGGGCTGTGGGCAGTACGACGCTGCATGGTACGGCGCGGACTGGGATGTCTGGGCCGGATATTTCGATCTGGGCCGCAGCTACGCCGCCCTGCGGCAGAGTCTGGCGGGCCAGAGCGCTTATCTCGACGCAGCGCTGGCCTTCGGGCAGGGCATCCGGGTGCTGCGTCAGGACCCGTGGGAGATGCTCGTCACCTTCATCATCTCCCAGCGCAAGAGCATCCCGGCCATCCGCACCGCCGTCGAGCAGCTGGCCCGGTGCTGCGGCGAGCCGCTCTGTGCGGAGGGCGATGAGGTCTTCCTCTTCCCCACCCCGGAGCAGCTCTGCGGCCTCACGGAAGCGCAGCTGACGGGCTGCGGGCTGGGCTACCGCACCCGCTACATCCAGCACGCCGCCGCGCAGGCCGCCGCCCGCACCCTCGACCTCAATGCGCTGGACGGCCTCCCCGACGACGCCCTCTTTTCCCGCCTGCTCACGCTGGACGGCGTCGGCAAAAAAGTCGCCAACTGCGTCTGCCTCTTCGGCTATGGCCGCACCGCGATGGCCCCCATCGACGTCTGGATCCAGCGTCTCATCGACGAAGAATTTGGCGGGCGCGACCCCTTCCCCGCCTACGGCCAGCAGGCTGGCATCGTGCAGCAATATCTGTTCTACTATAAGCGCAGCATTTCCACGCAGAAAAAATGAAAAAAACTGTTGACAACCGGGTCTCGGGCTGGTATAATAATCAACGTCGTCAGGGACGACACACCAGCTTTGGGGGATTAGCTCAGTTGGGAGAGCGCTTGCATGGCATGCAAGAGGTCAGCGGTTCGATCCCGCTATTCTCCACCAAAAAAGCACTGTACTTCGCAGGAAGTACGGTGCTTTTCTTTTTACTGAAGCTGATTTTTGGGGGCTGTATTGCTTTGCCTGCACCGTTTTTATAGCAGTTTGCGCTTTTAATGCACAAGCAACATCCGCAAACTGCATATCGCAAAGATGCCGTTTCGCACAAACCATTCTACAACAAACGGCGTTTCATCTGCGATGCGTCCGATTCGGTCGAACATGAACACCAGCAGAATGTCAAACTTGCCTTTTCGGGCATAATCTTTGTCAGGCTCAGGAGCTGAACTGCTCCTCTTCCATCTACGGTGCGCTCAGCGGGGACGCACCGTTTTATTTTCTTCCAGCTTTTTGATAGACCACGCACCCAGCCAGCCGCAGGCAGTGCCCAGCACCGCGCCGCCCAGAATATCCGTCGGAAAGTGGACGCAGAGGTACATCCGGGAGAACGCGATCAGCACTGCCAGCGGCAGCGCTGCCATTGCCCACCTCTTTTTCCCCGCCAACCAGAGAGCCGTCACCGACGCGAAGGATGCCGCCGTGTGCCCCGAGGGGAAGGAGAAATCCGCCGGGCGGGGGATAAGAAGCTCCACCTCCGTGAGGATGTCGCAGGGGCGGATGCGGCCTGCCATCGGCTTGAGAAGGATATTGCAGAGGACGGCGTCGAAGAGCAGTGCCGCCGCCAGCACCCAGCCCGCCCGCCGCGTCCGGCGGAAGGCCAGCAGCAGAGCGGTCAGCGCCAGCCAGACAAAACCGGAGTCGCCCAGATGGGTGAAAAAGCGCATGACTCCGTCCAGCGCAGGTGTGCGCAGGGCTTGCAGAGCGTTCAGGAAAGTGAGTTCGGCGTTCATGAAGTTTCCTCTTTCTCGTTTCGTTCTGTCTACAGGATACCATCTACAGGATACCAGAAGTTTGTGAACAAAAATCGACCAAGTCTTAAACAGTCATTATCGCAATTCACCTTTTATGCACCAGCGTTGAATCGCATATCACAAATATGCTGTTTTCCTGCTGCACTATCGCAATTTTCAAAAATAGTGCCTATCAAAACGGCATCTTTGCGATATGCAGTTTGCGGATGTTGCTTGTGCATTAAAAACGCAAACTGCTATAATTCTTGCCCTGCGATAAAATGGCTTTTCCTGCCGGAATGCTCTCTTGATGAGAGCCCCATTTCACATGGCCAAAAGCACGGCGGAGGAGCTTTGCTTCCAGTAAAAACAAACGGGCCAGAAAGCGATGCTTCCTGACCCGTTTCTCTATGCCGGTGGTGGGGGTCGAACCCACACGTGTTATTAGCACAAGGGATTTTGA
>ENA-UOJV01002992-UOJV01002992.1-human-gut-metagenome-genome-assembly--contig:-C82-NODE-2992-length-12158-cov-9.702553_pt1 | contig 12158 bp, 10 predicted proteins | sample MGYA00242356_ERZ723903 | MGnify/ENA metagenome assembly ERZ723903
CACACCTAACTCATCACTAAGTAACGAGAATGCGGTGTGCCGTTTTTCAATATCACAGTTTTTCTCTATAAGCTTTTAAATAATCCGTTTCACAACACCCATCAGGATGCTTCCAAGCATATTATGGTCATACAGCCAGGTCAGCCAGATATTGCTTTCTATCTGGTTCAGGAAAAGTTCACCAATCGCCGTTGCCGAGAACAGTGTAATAAGCAGTGCTGCAATCCAGACGAAAAAGATCCCTTCCGCACCCCCCAGCACGGCACCTGCCAGACGGTTCAGCCCCGATATGATCGGCAGCCGGGAGACCACATTGAGCGATACGGACAGAACACGCAGTCCGCCGAACACGGCTGCAAACAGCAGAAAAAAACTTATAATATTGATCAGGCTGTTTGCCAGATAACGGCTGACGTAGTGGGTAAAGTTGCTTACACCCAGCGCCTCGTAAACTTCGCTGTTATTATTCTCCAGAAGCGCATCCTTTAACTGTTCCGGAAGCTCCATTTCTTCAATAATACTGCGCTGTACGGAGGGCGGCGCCGCGTCAGCTGCCTCATTTTCCGCCTCATCGTCCTTTTGGATAAATTTCGTCACGCTGTCCTCCACCGCCTGATAGACCACCTCATTGCTGCGAAGCAGATTCGCGACAGACGGCGCACCAAAATGAACCACCCCCAGCGACAGCACCAGGGAAACGGCCGAGACTGCCAGGCGGACGAATCCGCGGTAATGCCCGTACAGTACCATGGAAACCAGATAGACTGCCACCACCACGAACAGCCAGTTTTCTTTTATATAAGCACCCATTGTCTGATCGCCTCCGCTACGCCCTCTTCCCGGTTCGAAGCGGCAATCCGGTCTGCGCGTTCCTTTAAAAATGGGGCGCCATTTTCCATCGCCACGCCGATTCCTGCTGCCTCCAGCATGGGCCAGTCGTTTTCGCCGTCTCCAAATGCCATCGTCTCCTCCGCTTCAATTCCCAGATACTGACAGAGATTCCGCAGCCCACTCCCCTTTGTGATGCCCGCCGCGTTAAGTTCCAGATTCCACGGAAGCGAGGAGGTCACCAGAACCTCCGGCATCGCTTCCAGCTTTGCCCGGACTGCCTGCTTGCTCTCCCGGTCCTTAAAATTTAAATTCATCTTCTGCACCGGGCATTTTTTCTCCTGCAGATACTCCACCATGTCAGTAACTGCCCGGCGCGTCGCCCGGATATAGGCGCATTCACGTTCCGGTATCCCGTATTCTTCCAGCTGTGCCAGCAATCGCATCTCGCTGACGCCGCCCTCCGATACATACATATCGTAAATAACCGGATGCCGGCGCAGCACCTCAATCACCCGGATCGTCTCTTCCCAGCTCAGGCAGCTTTCCGACACCCAGGTATTTTTCCCGAAACCCCGTACGACCGCCCCATTTGTAAATATGCCATAGTGGACGCCCGGCAGGCTCAAAACCTCCTCTGGCACTGCCGGGAGCGCGCGCCCGGTCGCCGGGACAATCTCAATTCCCCGCTGCGCGCACAGTTCCATCACCTGTCTTGTTTTTTTCGACACGTGCATTTTTTCATTTAACAGTGTCCCATCTAAATCGAGGGCTATTAACCGTGTTCCCATCTTTCTCTCCCGTATCTCTTTTTACTGTCCACTACCAGAAAACGCTGCCGGGAAGCATTCCCCCGCAGCGCTCTCTTTTACTAATTAGTTTTAATTTTAAAATTTCTCGAATTGTTTTAATTAATCAAAGAAATGTTTCTCTTTCAGAATCAGAAGTCCATCCTTATCATATTTCGATGAGAACAGTCCGCTGAAGGATTTCTTCTCCGCCTTATCTGCAGCTTCCTCGATCAAATCTTCGGCACTTGTCTTGGTAAGCGGTTCTCCGTCCTCCTCCATCATCTCAGCGCGCTCGTACAGAGCCAGCATGCTCTTTCCCGAAATACTGCAGTCGATCTCCGATGCATATTTGCAGGCATACTGAACAAACTCCTCAACATCCATATCGCCGGACTTTTTGGACGGTTTCTCTTCCGGCTCATCCTCTGGATAATTGGAATACTCGTCGTCCTCGCGTTCGTCTTTATAGCTGTCTTTGTAATCGTCCTTATAATCATCACGATAGCCGTCACGCGCATAATCATCCTCCGGCTCATACTCGTCCTTCTCGTAGTGATCTTCTTCGTCTTCATACTCCGGCTCGTCATCGCGTCTTGCCTCTTCCTGACGGCGCAGTTCTTCTCTCTGCCGCTCTGCCAGACGGCGATCTTCCTCCGCTTTACGCGCTTCTTCTGCCTCTTTGGCCGCCAGCGCCTGTGCTTCTGCCTTGGCGCGCTCTTCTTCCTCACGGCGGGCTGCTGCTTCCTGCTGTCTGCGTTTTTCCTCTGCCTCTTTTTCTGCCTGACGACGGATCTCCGCTTCACGCTCTGCCTGGCGTTTTCTGGCTGCTTCTGCTTCCTGCTGCGCCTGCTGGCGTTTCAGCTCTTCCTCGCGCGCCTGTGCCAGCTTCGCTGCATCGTCTTTCTGGTTTTCACAGCCGATATACTGAAACCGCTCTGCTAATGCCGGATATGCGCGGTGCATCTGCTCTAAACGTGCCTGCGTATCAATCAGAACAACGACCATACCGGTTTCATCCTGTGTCATCAGTTCTTCCAGCTCTTCCACCGTCAAATCGTCCAGATCGGCTGCATGCTCGACCACCAGATCCTTGCCTGCCAGGCGCTCCGCCACCGATGCGATGCCGCGATGGGAAAGGTTTGCGCCGCTGATCTTGGCAACCGGATGCTTGGTCCCCAGCTCGCGGTGAATCTTTTTCAGGGAATCAAGTGCCATCGCAAGACCGGCTGCCGGATCTTCCGCCTCGATCATCAGATGATTCGATTCCTTGATCTCCTCTTCTTCCTCTTCCGGTTCGAAATCCCAGTCTTCCACTATGGTTTCCTCTTCCTCTTCAAATTCATGAATCGGAGCTTCCTCGCTCTTTTCCTCTGCCTCTGCCGGTTCCAGGTCGCGGAGATTCCTGAAAACACGTGTCTCCCCTTCGGATGCGCCCTCTTCTTCATCGTAAGGCTTGATCTTGGACACTTCTTTTGCCAGCGCTTCTTCCGCCTGTGCTTCATGAAGGCTTGCTACTACATCCTCGTCCAGCGCAGCCTTTTCTACTTTCTCGTCCGCCGGTTTTGTCTCAGCTTTCGGTTTTCCAGCCTTCTCTTCTGGCTCTGCCTGCTCTGGCTGTCCCTCCGGCTCATTCTCCGGTTCGTCGTCCAGCTCTGCCTCCGGCTCATCCGTATCCAGATACTCTCCTTCCGGCTCTGGCTTGCGGTATGTACCGTTCTTGTACTCTTCTTCCACCGCACGCAGCTTCTCTTCGTACTTCTCGCGGTTTTCCACCAGATCCATCTGATATTTCGTCAGCGGCGCATACTGAAGTTTCAGTTCCATTGCCTTGTCCACATATTTGCCAAGACCGAACATCAGCATGATCTTGTCGCAGATCCGCACACAGTCGTCCGCCTGGTTCGCCTGATGATAAAGCTCTGCCAGGTGGTACAGCCATTTCTCATCCAGCTCTTCCTGACAATATCTCTCCAGAGAATTGATCTGCTGCTCTAACGGCGCATCCTTCGCCTCCAGAATCAGGAAACGAAGCAGGTACTGGCGCGGGTCATCGCCGGACAGCTCACAGAACTCCCGGTAATATGCCTCTGCCTCCTGAATATTATTTTCACGCAGTGCAAGGTCGGTCAGCTTATATAAAAGCCCCTTTCCAAGCGGCGCTCTCTCATATGCCAGCAATAAAATATCCTTGGCATCCTGATACTCTGCATTTTTCTCATAAATCTGGGAAATCATCGTAAGCAGGCTGGTGCTGCGTACACGACGCCAGTCGATGGTATCGGCGATCTTCATCGCCGTCTCGAAATCTCCCTTGTTGACCAGTTTCTTAATCTGCTCTACCTTGATGTTAAACTCGTATTTATCCATCTTATGCATCTCCTAACTTCCTGCCGCGGCAGAAGTTTTATTGTTACTGTTCACGCATACGTGCCCTGTAACGTTTTATTTGCTCACCGGCTACAGCTCTGTACGCCCATCCAGCGCGCGCAGAAGCGTTACCTCATCAATATATTCCAAGTCGCCCCCGACCGGAACGCCGCTGGCGATTCGCGTCACCCGGATCCCTGTCGGCTTAATCAGCTTGCTCAAATACATCGCGGTCGTCTCGCCCTCCAGGCTTGAGTTGGTTGCGATAATGACCTCACGAACCTCCTCTTTCTGCAGGCGAGTCATCAGCTCCTTGAGCCGGATGTCGCCCGGCCCGATCCCCAGCATCGGGGAGATCGCCCCATGCAGCACATGATAGACCCCGTTGTATTTTCCTGTCTTTTCATATGCCGCCAGATCGCGCGTATTTTCCACCACCATGATCGTCTCATGATCTCGCCGGTCGCTGCTGCAGATCGGGCACAGTTCCTTATCCGTCAATGTGCAGCACTCCTTGCAGTAACGCACATTCTGCTTGGCTTCCAGAATCGCGCCAGACAAGTGCCTGACCTGTTCTTCCGGCATATTGATGATATGAAATGCAAGACGCTGCGCCGATTTACTTCCGATTCCGGGAAGTTTTGACAATTCTTCGATTAGCTTGCTAATCTGACTGCTGTAATAATCCATCGCTTAAAACGGGAATCCGCCTCCCAGACCGCCAAGGCCACCGGTCAACTGGGACATCATCTGGCTGCTGTCCTCTTCCGCCTGACGGAATGCCTCGTTGGTCGCCGCCACGATCAGATCCTCTAACATCTCGATATCATCCGGATCCACTACTTCCTCAGACAGTTTCACGGAAAGAACCTCTTTTTTACCAGATACGGTCACGGTTACAGCGCCGCCGCCTGCGGATGCGCTGTACTGCTTCTCCTCCAGCTCTTTCTGCTTCTCTTCCATCTGGCGCTGCATTCTCTGCGCCTGCTTCATTAAATTGTTCATATTGCCCGGCATACCGCCTGGGAAACCGCCACGTTTTGCCATGGTGTCATTCCTCTCTTTCACTTCTTTTTATTTATATTCAGACTGGCTGCCGATTGCAGCCGGTTCTATATATCATATAAACCCACTAATATCATTTATCTGTATTTAATCACAGCTTCTTGCACTACAAAACAAGGCTCATCTTTGGCAAGCTCCACTACACGGAATCATCCTCTTCGACAATCACATCGGTATGGATTGCATTCTTTAAATCCTCATCACTGACATAAACCGTTCTTTGAGGTACAGCAGATGATTCTAAACGGACTTTAAATTGCAGAGTCTTTTTGTATTTTTCTTGCACTACTTCCTGCAAATTCTTAAGCTCAGGCTCCCGATTGATAATTCCAAACGTATTTTCATCTGTACACACAATGCAAAGGCAGCCTTCGCCCGCCGGTTCTACACTTGTCTTGGGAAGACTGAGTCTAATCGAACCCACAAGCTGGCTCAGGGACGCAATCCGTCCCCATTCTTTCCGCATCAGCATCAGATCTTCGTACTGTGCCGGCGGAAGGGATACCGTCTTCGGCTCAGGCGGCGTTTCCACCACAGCCGTTTTGGAGGATGCCGCCTGCCCCGCTGCCGGTGCAAGGGACGCCAGTTTCTGTAGATTGTCCGGCATTTCCTGCATTTTCTGCTCTAATAGCGTAATCCTCTGTAAAATGGAATCAAGATTCTGTTCCATCGACGGCGTCGTCAGCTTGATAAAGGCAATCTCCACCAGAATCCGCTTCTGCGACGCGTAGCGCAGCTGCCCGGAAAGCTCCGAGAAAATACGGATGTAACGCATCAACGTTTCCGTATCAACGCCTGCCGCCTCTTCCTTTAAAACTGCCAGATTTTCCTCCGACATATCGAGCATATCGCCCGGTTCGTCGGTCGTCTTGGCAATCAGGAGATTTCGCATATACCAGACGAAATCGTTGACGAGCTGCGAAAGATCGCGCCCTTGGATGATCATTTCCTCAATCTCACGGATGCACGCCTTCGTATCACTTGCAAGCACCGCCTGAAACAGCTTGCTGAACACGCGGTTATCGACCGCGCCCAACACCTCGAGCACATTGTCATACGTCAGCTTTTCCCCGAAATGGAACGCCACGCACTGATCGAGAAGACTTAACGCATCTCGCATCGAGCCATCCGCCGCACGTGCCACATACCTAAGTGCCCGATCGTCTACATCGATCTGCTCCGCCTGCGTCAGCTCCGCCAGCCGTCCCGCGATGGTATCGATCGAGATCCGCTTGAAATCATATCTCTGGCACCGGGACAGGATCGTGATCGGGATCTTGTGGACCTCCGTCGTCGCCAAGATAAATATAACGTAGGACGGCGGTTCTTCCAGCGTCTTTAAGAGCGCATTGAACGCGCCGATCGAAAGCATATGAACCTCGTCAATGATGTAGACGCGGTAGCGCCCATCTGTCGGCGGGTACTGCACCTGCTCCCGGATATCGCGGATATTTTCCACACCATTGTTGGATGCCGCATCGATCTCCACCACATTGAGGGAAGCTCCTGCCGCAATCTGGCGGCACATACTGCACTCGCCGCAGGGGCTGCCGTCCACCGGATGTTCACAGTTGACTGCCCGTGCAAAGATCTTGGCAATACTCGTCTTACCGGTTCCGCGCGTCCCGCAGAAGAGGTACGCGTGCCCGATCCGCCCGGAGTTGATCTGATTTTTCAGGGTCTTTACGATATGGTCCTGACCCCGGACCTCTTCAAAGGACGTCGGACGCCATTTTCTGTACAGTGCTGTATATGACATAAACTACTACTTCCTTACTATTCGTCGCCGAAGCTGATGCCTACATCCTTAGCTTCCCGGATAATATCGCTCTTCGGATCGACCATCTTTAATTTACCGGCAATGTCCGCGAGCGGAATTTTTTCAATCTTATTGTTGTTTAAAGCAACCATATAGCCGTATTCTTTGCGGCGGATCATCTCTGCTGCCTCCGCGCCGAGGCGCGTCGCAATCACGCGGTCATACGGGCATGGCTCGCCTCCGCGCTGCATATGCCCCGGAACCGTCACACGGATCTCCTGCCCCGTCCGCTCGGAAATCTGGGCGCCCAGCTCGTAAGCGACCGACGGATAAACCGGTCCATTTTTCTTCTTTTCTTTTAATTCTTTCTTGGTCAGGGCTGCATTTTCCTTGGAAATCGCGCCCTCTGCGACCGCCAGAATCGTGAAATTCTTGCCATTTTTAGTACGGCTGCGGATCGCATTTACCACCACATCAATATCATACGGAATCTCCGGCAGGAGAATGATGTCAGCTCCGCCCGCGATGCCTGCATAGAGCGCCAGCCATCCCACCTTGTGGCCCATGATCTCCACGATAAAGACTCTGCCATGAGACGCCGCCGTCGTATGAATACAGTCGATGGCATTGGTCGCTACATCAACCGCACTATGGAATCCAAACGTAAGATCGCTGCCCCAGAGATCGTTGTCTATGGTCTTCGGAAGAGAAACGATATTGAGTCCTTCCTCCCGCAGCAGATTTGCCGTCTTCTGGCTGCCGTTGCCGCCTAAAATGACGAGGCATTCCAGTTTCAGCTTGTAATAGGTGTGTTTCATCGCTTCCACTTTATCCAGACCGTTCTCGTCCGGCATCCGCATCAGCTTGAAAGGCTGTCTGGAAGTTCCCAGAATCGTACCTCCGCGTGTCAGAATCCCGGAAAAATCCGACTGTTTCATAATCCGGTAGTCTGCATACATAAGACCTTTATAGCCGTCTTCAAATCCAACTATCTCTATGTCATCGAACATCTTGTACAGCGATTTTGCCACGCCTCGCATCGTCGCATTTAAGCTCTGGCAGTCGCCGCCGCTGGTTAACATACCGATTCTTCTCATGAGCGCTTTCCCTTTCTTCATAACCGTCCAGTACCTTCACAGTTACCCTTATTCTAAGTTTCCAACAACCCCCATATCAGGATAAACTACACCCATTTTGTAATTATAATACAATCATATCCCGCGGGCAAGAAAAAATTCCTTACAAATATCATAGACATAAAAATACCGGAATACGCGCTTTTAATCTGCTCCGGCACGGTATTCCTACCCCTTGGCAAATCAAATTCCACATATCCCGGCTATATTCACACACCTGCAAAAATGCTTGTTTCTGTATCTATTATTTTCTATTTTTTATTTCATAGGAAGCAATTTCCTATGAAATAAAAAAATCCGCACGCCCGGCTTCGAACGTATGCCATGGACGTTACCCTGACAGTTAACTCGGTCCAGGCTGCCTTGCGGCACACAGAAGCTTCTGCTTAGTGCTGCTGCATTCCTGCCCTGACACGGTTCACAGATTTCTGTTGCGCAAGACCCAGACTTCAACGCCACTTTTCAGGGGCAGCCCCACAGTAAAAACGCCCTCGGTCGGACAACACCCCTGCTATAGCGGATTGCAGGTACAGGGCACCGCTAACTCCCCGGCTGTGCGGAAACTTTATGACTTGATCTTATATGACGGAATGACTTGCAGACCGTCAGCCTGTTTAGTATACATGGCAGACGCCGTTTTGTCAAGCCGGAGCTTGACTAACAAGCATTGTATAAAAATACACAAGAATACATTTTATTGTTTTTTTATCATTTTTTATCCCAGAATCTTGCAACAGAAGAAAGAAATCATTATAATAGGTATAAATCTAGCGACTGCAAAAAGTCAAACAGTTACTAAATCATAAAATTCTGTAAGATTGGAGCAACGATTATGGAAAAGAAAAATATCGACTGGAGCAACATCGGTTTCGGCTATATGCCAACGGATTACCGCTATGTTTCCATGTACCAGAATGGTTCCTGGGACGAAGGCGTCCTTACCTCCGACCCGAATATTACCTTGAATGAATGTGCCTGTGTTCTGCAGTATGCACAGACTTGCTTCGAGGGTCTGAAAGCGTATACGACCGAGGACGGCCATATCGTTACGTTCCGTCCTGACTTAAACGGCGAGCGTATGGAGAATTCCGCAAAAGGTCTTGAAATGCCGCCATTCCCGAAGGAGCGCTTCGTAGACGCCATCACAAAAGTAGTAGAAGCCAACGCAGCATTCGTACCGCCGTATGGTTCCGGTGCAACCCTGTACATCCGCCCGTATATGTTCGGTTATGATTCCATCATCGGCGTTAAACCGGCAAACATCTATCAGTTCCGCGTATTCTGTACACCGGTTGGCCCGTACTTCAAGGGCGGCGCTAAACCGATCACCATCCGCGTCAGCGATTTCGACCGTGCAGCACCTCACGGAACCGGTCACATCAAAGCCGGATTAAACTATGCGATGAGCCTGCATGCGATCGTCGATGCTCATAAGAACGGTTTCGATGAGAACATCTACCTGGATCCGCAGACACGTACCAAGATCGAGGAGACCGGCGGCGCAAACGTTATCTTTATCACCAAAGACGGCAAGCTGGTAACTCCGAAGTCCAACAGCATCCTTCCGTCTATCACACGCCGTTCTATCCTGCAGGTTGCAAGAGATTACCTTGGCATGGAGACCGAAGAGCGTGAAGTATACTTAGACGAAGTAAAAGATTTCGCAGAGTGCGGCCTGTGCGGTACCGCAGCTGTTATCTCCCCGGTTGGCAAGATCGTTGACCACGGCAAGGAAATCTGCTTCCCGGCAGGTATGGAGAAGATGGGTCCGGTTACCCAGAAACTCTACGAGACACTGACCGGCATCCAGATGGGTCACATCAAAGCTCCGGAGGGCTGGATCCACGTAATCAAATAAGGACTGTATTTTTCGGTTTGAATGGGAAATATGGAATGCAAAAAAGCTGGTGGAAATTATTCACCAGCTTTTTCTTCTTTCTTCTTTTTTCTCTTTTCACGCAATTCTTTGAAAAATTCTTTCAACATCATCGAACATTCCTCGCCCAAAAGTCCTTCTTCTGTCTCCACCTGATGATTGAATCCTTTTTCATCCAGAAGATTCAGTACCGAACCGGCGCAGCCGGCTTTCGGGTTCATGGAACCGATGTAAACTTTTGGAATCCGCGCCTGCACGATCGCCCCTGCGCACATCGGGCACGGTTCCAGCGTCACGTACAGCTCGCATTCTTCCAGGCGCCAGTCGCCCATGCGCTTGCACGCTTTTTTGATTGCCGCGATCTCCGCATGTGCCAGCGCGCTATGATCGACCATCCGACGGTTGTAACCCCTGCCGATGATTTTGTCCTCATACACGATCACGCAGCCGATCGGCACTTCTCCGAGCGCCCAGGCTTTCTTCGCCTCGCGGATCGCCGCTTTCATATATTTCTCTTCCCGTGTCAATTTTGCTGCCACTGTTTTTTCCTCCGTTCAAATTCATCCGCTTCCAACAACAGACATCCTTATCCCAGTTTCCCGACAAGTTTGCTCCGCTGCCAACCAAACACCTGAAAGCATTTGACCCGTGTCCATCCTACCCAGAAAAGCTATCCTTTGTCAAGAGTTCTCTAAAAGGATCGACCGGCTTTTATGTAAAATTCAAATCCGTATACCAATATCCGAACCGGCTGTCGCGCGGCGGCTGGCGGGTGGAACGGACAAAGCGTTCAAAGCCGAACATCGCCGCCATATATTTTTCATTGTTTCCATAATGTCCCGGCACGCCCAGAATGTAGCGCCCCCGTTCGCCGGGTTTCCCCAGTCTCGCCAGAATCAGATATCGGTAGTTGTAGTAACCGTGCAGAAGAAAGCTGTTATTTCCATACACCCAGTTTTCCCGCGGCAGAAGCCCGATATCCTGCGGTTTGATTACCAGAATCTCGCAGCCGTCGGCGCATTCGAAGGCGGTTACTTTGGGATAGGCAGCACGCAGACGGTTCCAGAGGGACTCGGCGGGATCTTCTTTCGGAAATTCCTTGGATGAATCTGGTTGCGGTTGTTTTTGATTTTGAGAGTCTGACTGAAATGCCTCTTGATGGTCTGGTGGAGAATCTGGAGGCATTTCTTTCCGGACTTCCCGGGTGGATTCTTGAGAATCTTTCCGCCGTGCTTCTGTCTGTGCTTCCTGATAGGATTCCTGAAAACTTTCCTTCGGTGTCTCCGTTTGCACTTCTTGAGTGGATTCCTGAGAACTTTCCTGCGGTGTTTCCGTTTGCACTTCCTGATTGGATTCCTGAGAACTTTCCTGCGGTGTCTCCGTTTGCGCTTCCTGATTGGATTCCTGAAAACTTTCCTGCGGTGTTTCTGTTTGCGCTTCCTGATTGGATTCCTGAAAACTTTCTTGCGGTGTTTCTGTTTGCGCTTCCTGAACAATTTCTGCCTCTTGATAAGCGGATGTTTCTGAGATATCTGGAACCTCTTCCGCATCCTGGCCCTCTGCCTCCTGCGCCCTCTCTGTCAGTTTCCGCGTTGCCTCTTCCTTCTCCGCTTCCTGCTCCCGCACTTTCTCAGCAGTCACATCCGCCAGCTCAACCTCTGCCGCATGCGCGACAGCATCTTCCCAGATCGTCGTATAGGCACGCCATGCGCTGTCCGTCTCATGAAGAGTCAGACCACAGCACTCTTCCATATTGCAGCCGCTTCCTTCAATATTTTCACAATTGACGACGGCACGGAACTCCCCATTTCCGCCACGGACAAACAGGGTGCCGATGCGGATCTCCTCCTGCCCTGCCAGAAGGTATACGCCGATCGGGCTACCGCCCGCAAAGACACGGCGGACGCTGACCTGAATCCGGCAGGAAGTTCCCCGCGTCTCCAATTTCGCAAATCCCGTATTTTTCCCTTTGATTCCGCCCTCGTATGCATAGATATATGATATTAACCGATGATATGCAGACATGTTTTCACTCCTTTGCTTTGTATTATATGCAAAAGAAGCGCCGGTTTATGACAGGATTTCTATATCCTGATATAAACCAACGCTGCAAATACGTCCGTATAACGCAAAATCGGGAACAGTTAAAAACTGTTCCCGATACTGCCGGCGACCGGAATCGAACCGGTACGAAGTTTAACCCTCGCAGGATTTTAAGTCCTGTGCGTCTGCCAGTTCCGCCACGCCGGCATCATGATTACTCATGACTGGCACAAAGCCAAATGGATGGAGGTGGATTCGAACCACCGAAGCGAGACGCAACAGATTTACAGTCT
>ENA-UOJV01002995-UOJV01002995.1-human-gut-metagenome-genome-assembly--contig:-C82-NODE-2995-length-12153-cov-4.026120_pt1 | contig 12153 bp, 13 predicted proteins | sample MGYA00242356_ERZ723903 | MGnify/ENA metagenome assembly ERZ723903
ATATAGCCGTCTATTGACAAAAGCATTTTGGAATGTACAGCGGGGAGGAGATGACTGTCACGCTGCGGGGAACGCGCGCCATGGTAGGCGTGGTCCTGGACCGCTTTGGCCAGGATGTGATCCTGGTCCCGGACGGACCGGAGCATTTCACCGTCAGCATCCCCCTGGTGCTGAGCCCACAGTTTTTCGGCTGGCTGTTTGCGCTGGAGCCAGAGCTCACGCTCGTGGCGCCGCCGCAGGCCGTTGACCAATACCGGGAAAGGCTCCGCCTGGTCCAGGCCCAATATCGCCAAGATCAATAGGCGGTTCAGAAATCGAGAGGAGGTAGTTCTATGAAGCGTATCCTGATCGTAGACGGCGATATGGCCGTCCGTGCTCAGATCGGGCGGTATGCCCGGCTGGAGGGATATGATGTAGCCGAGGCCAGCGATGGCTATACCGCCGTGGCGCTCTTCCGGCAGAGCACATTTGATTTCGTGATCCTCGCCGTGATGCTGCCGGAGCTGGATGGGTTTTCCGTCTGCCAGACGATCCGCAGTTTTTCCCAGGTCCCGATTTTGATCCTGTCCGAGCGGGGAGACGAGGCTGACCGGATCCGCGGCCTGGAGTTGGGGGCGGATGACTATGTAGTCAAACCCTTCTCCCCCAGGGAACTAATGCTGCGCATCTCCGCCATCATGAAGCGCGGCCCCCTTCTGGACTCCATGCGCCAGCGGAGCATCGAGCAGGACGGCATTTATATCGACCTGATCGCCCGCCGGGTCATGGTGGATGGAAACCAGGTCAGCCTGACACCGAAGGAATTTGATGTGCTGGCCCTGTTGGCCGCCAATCCAGATGTGGTGGTTTCCCGGAAAAAGATCCTGGATACCGTCTGGGGCGGCGACCTTCCCGAAGATACCCGCACGCTGGATACCCACATCAAGCAGGTCCGCCGGGCCATCACGCCGTATAGTGACCGGATCGTCACCCTGCGCGGAGTGGGCTACCGCTTTGAGAAAAATAATGGGTAGGATCAGAGCAGACCATCAGAAACCTTGTGCCGCAAGGCTTCTGATGGCCTGCTTTTGTTCCGGCCCGCCCCAGGGGAACACGGGGGACTGTGCGCTCCGGGCGGGGCGGCGTCTGGCCGCGCCTCCGCCCTGTGATACTCATTGCGAAGCCGGTTTGAGTGTGGTACAATAGGTCCACGAAACACCCCACAGCGTACCGCATGGACAGTAAGGAGAATCGTCATGAGTGAAACGATTTTGAATATGCTCCCCCTCACGGAGGAGGAAAAAGCCGTCTTTGAAGCCGCCGCACCAGACGCCGTCCACCTCTACGCAGGCCGCCGTACCGCCACGCCGGAGCAGTTTGCCCAGGCCACAGTGATCCTGGGCTGGCCAAGGCCCAATATGGTGGCCCAGGCGGCACATTTGAAGTGGTTCCACTGTATGTGGGCCGGGACTGAGGAGTACGTGGATGTGATGCCTGCGGGCGCAGCGCTCACCTCCTCCGCGGGGACCAACAGCCAGTCGGTGTCAGAGCATCTGCTGGCCAGCCTGCTGGCCCTGTACCGCAAGCTCCCCCTGTGCCGGGACCGCCAGAGGGAGCACAAATGGGATCAGGACATCGGCTCGGTGCGCACTCTGGTGGGCGCCACTGTCCTGGTGGCCGGGGCTGGCCATGTGGGCTCCGCCTTCGCCCAGCTGTGCAAGGCCCTGGGGGCAAAACGCACCATCGGCCTGAAGCGTTCGGTGAATGTCCCCGTCCCCGGCTTTGATGAGCTGTTCCCCCTGTCTGAGCTGGACCGCCTGCTGCCCCAGGCCGATGTGGTGGCCCTCACCCTGCCCCACACCCCGGAGACCGACGGCCTGATGGACCGGGCGCGGCTGGCCCGCATGAAGGAGGACGCCGTTCTCCTCAGCGCGGGCCGGGGCACTGTTCTGGACCAGGACGCCCTGGTGGAGCTGATGAATGGCGGACATCTGTGGGGCGCCGCTCTGGACGTCACCACGCCGGAGCCCCTGCCGGAGGACAGCCCCCTGTGGGATGTGCCCAACCTGCTGCTGACCTCCCATGTGGCGGGCGGCCTGCGCCTGCCGGTCACCCGGGAAAACTGCGTCCGCTTGGCCCTGGAAAACCTGAAGCGCTATCTGGCCGGAGAGCCCCTGGAAAATGTGGTCCGGCGGGGCTGAGGCAGACCGCATCCTCGAAAATGCCAAAAGCGGAAGCCCCGCCGGGCTTCCGCTTTTGACTGTTTTGTGAGAAGGAAGGAATGGAAAATCGAGCTGCAAAGGTTTTTTGACAAACCCACCGACAAGAGCGGCTATCGGGGGCTCGTTAATTTTTTAACCTTTTGCAAGTAGAACTTTACCACCTTTCCAGTGAAAATACTATCCCCAATTTGATTATAGATCGCATAACTAAATGATTATATTTTGAACGCTCCGGCAGGCGGAGGTTCGCAAGGAGGAACCCCATGATGAAGGAATTAGAACAACTCCCCATTCCGCTGCTGCTGTGGTATCGGGAAAATGCCCGGGTGCTGCCCTGGCGGAGCGATCCCACGCCATACCGGGTCTGGATCTCAGAGATCATGCTCCAGCAGACCCGGGTAGCGGCGGTGCTGGACTATTACCGGCGGTTTTTGGAGGCGGTGCCCACCGTGGCCGACCTGGCCGCTCTGCCGGAGGACGCCCTGATGAAGCTGTGGCAGGGACTGGGCTATTACAGCCGGGCCCGAAACCTCCAAAAGGCCGCCCGCCAGATCGTGGAGAACTTCGGCGGAGTATTCCCAAATACTTATGATGAGATCCGCTCTCTGGCCGGGGTGGGGGACTATACCGCGGGGGCAGTGGCCTCCATCGCCTTCGGACTGCCGGTCCCGGCGGTGGATGGAAACGTCCTGCGGGTGGTGACCCGGATTACCGGGGACACGGGGGACATTACGACTCCGGCGGGCATGCGGCTGAGCACGGAGGCGCTGCTGCTGATCAGCCCGCCGGATGCGCCCGGCATTTTCAATCAGGCCATGATGGAGCTGGGGGCCACCGTATGCCTGCCCAACGGCGCGCCCCTGTGTGACCGCTGCCCCGGGGCGGAGTTCTGCCGGGCCCGGCTGGAGGACCGCATCGAACAGCTGCCGGTCAAGGCTCCCAAAAAGGCCCGGCGGGTGGAACAGCGGCGGGTCTATCTGATCTTTTCAGATCGGGGGGTGGCCCTGCACCGCAGGCCGGACAAGGGGCTGCTGGCCGGACTGTGGGAGTACCCCAATGAGCCTGTGGAAGAATGTGCGATCCCCGCTCTCCTCGGGCTTGCGCCGGAGGAACTGGAACCCGCCGGACAGGGCAGGCACATTTTTACCCATATCGAGTGGCGGATGCAGGCGCGGACCGCCCGTATCCCGGCGGAAGCCCTTCCGGAGGGGTGGGTGTGGGCCGACCGGCAGGCCCTGGCCCAGGACTATGCGGTCCCCAACGCGTTCCAGGCTTTTCGGGACGCGGTGGACAGCAGATTGGGATACTTTTGATGGGAGGGATCTGAGATGAGACGCATCGTGCTCTATATCGCCATGAGCCTGGACGGCTATTTGGCGGACCCCGCAGGGGGCGTGGACTGGCTGACCGGCCAGGATCCATCCTGGGAGGGGGACGGAGGCTACTCGGACTTCGTCCGGACCGTGGATACGGTGATCCTGGGGCGAAGGACCTACGACCAGATCACCACCCAGCTCTCTCCCAGTGCCTGGCCCTATGAGGGGCTGTCCGCCTGGGTGCTCACCCACCGGGACGCGCCGGAGCCGGAGGGAGACATCCATTTTACTGACCTGTCACTGGACCGGCTGGCAGCCCGGCTCCGGGCCCTCCCCGGCCGGGATATATGGCTGTGCGGCGGGGCGGACCTGGTGCGTCAGGCCCTGGAGCTGGACCTGATCAACGAACTGCGGCTGACCATCATCCCCACCCTGCTGGGGGCGGGGATCCCCCTGTTCCGCGGACTGAGGGGGCCGAAGCTTTTGGAGCTTGTCTCCCACCGTGCTGAGAACGGCATGGTGGAGTGTATCTACCGCCGGAGGGGGGCCGCCCAATGATCTGCAACCTCTGTCCCCGCCGGTGCGGGGTCCTGCGCACCGCGCCGGACGGGGCGCGCGGGGGCCGCACGCCGCCCCGGCCAGGGGCCGCCCGGGCGGCCCTCCACCACTGGGAGGAACCCCCCATCTCCGGTAAGCGGGGCTCCGGGACCGTGTTCTTCTCTGGCTGCTCTCTTGGCTGTGTGTTCTGCCAGAACGAGGCAATCAGCCACCGGGACTTCGGAAAAGCGCTCACCGTCCCCCGCCTGCGGGAGATCTGCCTGGAGCTGATCCGCCAGGGGGCCCACAACATCAATTTTGTCAACCCCACCCACTACGCCCACATCGTGCGCCAGGTGCTGGAGGAGCCCCTCCCGGTTCCGGTGGTGTGGAACACCGGGGGCTATGACCGGGTGAAGACCCTCAGGGCCCTGGAGGGCCGGGTGGACGTCTATCTCCCGGATCTGAAGTACCTGGACCCGGAGACCGCCGGGCGCTACTCCGCCGCGCCGGACTATCCCGGGGCCGCCCAGGCCGCCATTGAGGAGATGTTCCGCCAGACCGGACCCTGTCAGTTTGATGAGGCGGGGCTGCTCACCCGGGGCGTGGTGATCCGCCATCTGATCCTTCCGGGACAGACGGCCCAGGCCAAGGCGGTGATGGACTGGGTGGCCCGGACCTTCCCCAAGGGGGCGGTCCTCTTCTCGCTGATGAGCCAGTACACACCCTGGGGGGACCTGAGCGCGTTTCCCGAGCTGGACCGCCGCCTCCGCCGGGGGGAGATGGAGAGCTGCGCGGACTATATGCGGAATCTGGATCTGCCCGGTTTTTGTCAGGAGCGCACCAGCGCCCGGGAGGAGTACACCCCTCCCTTTGACCTCACCGGGCTGTGATGGGGATGTTTTTATAAATTGTTCATAAAGGAGCGGGATTGTTTCCAAAACGTTCACAGGTTGGTCACGATTCTGACGCAATTATCCGTTAGGATATAAGCGTACTCAGTGATTACAATCTTTCTCCATTTCTTTTCTCTCTCCTTTTACAACACACACAGGCAAGAGGCCCCGGCGGATCGCCGGGGCCTCTTGCCGTCCCTCCCTTTACGCCCCCAAAAACTTGTGGTAAAATATTGCCGCTGTACGGGATCCCGCCCGGACGGAAAGGAGGCGCGCCTATGGCCATCACACTGGATACCCCCCTGGACCAGTTCCCCGGAGTGGGAGAGGCCCGGGCGAAAAAGCTGGAGAAGCTGGGACTGACCCGGTGCGCCCAGCTGCTCACCTACTTCCCCCGGGACTACGAGGACCGCCGGGAGATCTACTCCATCCGCTCCGCCCCTCTGGGCCGGAAGGTGTGCGTCCGGGCCATGGCCGCGGAGCATCCCCGTCTGGCCCGGATCCGCCGGGGGCTGGAGCTGGTCCAGCTGCGGGTGGTGGATCAGGCAGGGGCCCTCCACCTCACCTTTTTCAACCAGAGCTATGTGGAGCGCGCCCTCCGCGCCGGGGAGGAGTATATCTTTTTCGGAATGGTGGAGGAGCATGGGAGCCGCCGGGCCATGGTCAACCCCATCTTTGAGCCCGCGGACCGCCGGAACACCACCGGCCGCATCATCCCCGTCTATCCCCTGACCGCCGGGATCTCCAACCACCTGATGCTCTCCCTTACCCAGCGGGCGGTGGAGGCCTGCGCCGGGTCGGCCCAGGAGACTCTGCCCCCGTCGATCCGTCTGGAGCACGGGCTGGCCCAGGCAGAGTTCGCCTATCGGAACATCCATTTCCCCGACACTTTTCAGGCGCTGGAACTGGCCCGGCAGCGGCTGACCTTTGAGGAGCTGTTTTACCTCTCCGCCGGTCTGACCATGCTGAAGACCCGCCGTGGAGGCGGCTCAGGACAGGCCGTTCCCTCCCGCCCGCAGAATGATTTTCTTGCCCTGCTCCCCTACCCGCCCACGGGGGCCCAGCTTCGGGTGATGGAGGAGATCGCCGGGGACATGGCCTCCGGGCGGCCCATGAACCGGCTGGTCCAGGGGGATGTGGGCTCAGGCAAGACGGTGGTGGCCGCCTTTGCCGCGTGGCTCGCCGCGGGAGCGGGCTGTCAGACCGCCCTGATGGCCCCCACTGAGGTGCTGGCGGAGCAGCACTGGCGCTCGCTGTCCGCCCTTCTGCGTCCGGCCGGGATCTGGGTTGGCCTGCTCACCGGGGGGCTGACTCAAAAGGAGAAGCGGGAGACCCGGAAGGCCCTGGCCGCCGGAGAAATCGATTTGATCATCGGCACCCATGCCCTGATCTCCCCCCAGGTAGAGTTCCGGCGGCTGGCCCTGATCGTGGCCGACGAGCAGCACCGCTTCGGGGTGGCCCAGCGGGCCGCCCTGGCTGGCAAATCGGAGCAGGGCGGGATGCCGCCCCCCCATGTGCTGGTCATGTCGGCCACGCCCATCCCGCGGACGCTGGCCCTCATCATATACGGGGACCTGGATGTGTCTATCATCGACCAGCTGCCCCCGGGCCGCACGCCGGTGGAGACCTATGTGGTCCATGAGGACAAGCGCCAGCGGATGTACAATTTTGTCCGCCGCCTGGTGGGGGAGGGGCGTCAGGCCTATATCATCTGTCCCGCGGTGGAGGAAAAGGCGGAGGACGGGGGTCAGGGCGGCCAGTGGGCACAGGCTGAGGCCCGTCCGGACCTGAAGGCGGTGACCACCTACGCGGAGACCCTCCGGACCCAGGTGTTCCCCGATCTGCGGGTGGCATTTCTCCACGGCAAAATGCGGCCCCGGGAAAAGGAGGCGGTGATGTCCTCCTTTGCCGCCGGAGAGATCGACGTTCTGGTTTCCACCACGGTGGTGGAGGTGGGGGTGGACGTGCCCAACGCCGCCCTGATCGTTGTGGAGAACGCCGAGTGCTTCGGCCTCAGCCAGCTCCACCAGCTCCGGGGCCGGGTGGGGCGCGGGAAGCACCAGTCCTACTGCGTCCTCATCACCAATACCCGCAGCCCAGACTCCCTGGCCCGGCTGCGTACTCTGGCCTCCACAACCGACGGCTTTCGGATCGCCGAGGAGGACCTGAAGCTCCGGGGGCCCGGCGACTTCTTCGGCAGCCGCCAGCACGGCCTGCCACAGCTGGCACTGGCCGATCTGTCGGGGGACCTCCGCCTGCTCCAGGAGGCCCAGGCCGCTGCACGCAGTCTGCTCCAGAGCGACCCCGGCCTCACCCGGCCGGAGAACCGCCCGGTGCTGGAGCGGGTGCGCCGGCTGTTTGCCGACACCCCGGACATTTTCAACTGAGGAGCGTATCGCTATTTTTGTAAGCTCAGCCGTTCCCGGCGTCACAGGAGGCAAGGGAACGGAATGTGTTTTCCCATTATAAACAGACGAAAATCAACATGACGAGGAGGATCCCACTATGGATCGTATGGAACAAGTCAAGCATCTGCGTACGGACCCCGGCGGCCGCCACTACAACTGTGCCCAGTCCATTCTGGTGCCCTTTGCCGGCGAGGTTGGATTGGGGGAGGAACAGGCCTATCAGCTGGGGGCCATGTTTGGCTCCGGCATGAACCACGGGGCCACCTGCGGGGTGATCACCAGCGCCCTGATGCTGCTGGGTCTGAAGGGGTACAGCACCAAGGAGGCCGGAGATCTGCTCCGCCGCTTCCGGGAGGGGCGTCAGGCTACGGAGTGCGCCGCCCTGCTCACCCGTGCCAAGGAGGCGGGCGTCACCCGGAAGGAGCACTGCGACGCCCTGGTCTTTGAGATGGTCCAGACGCTGGAGACGCTGCTGGCCCAAAAATAAAAGAAGGAGGGGGACCCGCACGACAGAATGCGGGGCCCCCTCCTTCTTTTATCCGGATCCATCCTCCGGCTCCACATAGGTCTCCAGCCCGGTCCATGTGAGGGCCTTGTCCTCAATCTCCTGCCAGCAGGAAAATTTAGACTCCAGCTGGGCCCAGGTGAGATACCAAAAGTGGTACTGTACCAGCAGATGGGCCGGGAGGATGTCCTCCACGATCTTTTGGATCTCGTCAAAGCCGGGCGGGATCCCGGGCACCTTGGGGAAGGAGACCTCCACCGTCCCGGCCTTCCCGGTCTCCCGTACCCGGGCGTTGACGCCGCAGCCGGAGATGGTGTCGTTGATGGCGTCCAGTGTAAAGCTGTCTCCGCCGATGCGGAGCAGGGCGGCCAGGGCCTCCCGCATGGCCTTGGGAGTCGCGGCAATGGGCCTGCGCCGGAACAGGGAGGCAGTCCGCTCCAGGCCCCAGTCCTGGGCCGTTGCCAGACAGGACTCCCGGTGCAGCTCATCCAGCGCGGCCTCCGCCTGATCCAGGGCCTCCCCCAGGGCCTCCAGCTCCCCGTTCTGAAAGGGGCCCTCCAGATCATATACCCCCAGAGGGGCCAGCAACTGACGCAGATATTGTGCCCCGCTCATGTCAGTTCCTCCACAGTCAGGGTCCCCAGCACCGGCAGCTGGTGGGCGGCGATCTCCACATCGTCAGCCGGTGCGGCCAGCTTGCAGTTGGCCACCCCGCCGCAGGAAAAGACCAGGCTGTACAGCTGTGCCAGCAGCACCGGCTTGCCCAGGCGCTCGCCGGAAAACCAGTTTCTCACTGCGGCCTCCACTCCGGCAGCCACGGTCTCCCGGTCGGAACCCTCCGCCGGCTGGATCCGGACGGTGACGTCCACCTTCACCTGCTCCGGGGCGCGTACCTGGACGTCCACGGCGATCTCCCGGCGGCTCTGGAAATAGGTCTGGAGCTGCTCCAGCAGTGCCGGGTCTGCCTGTCCGCTGTGAGTGGACACCACCACATCCACCGTACCGATCCCCCGGCTCCGGGGGAGGACAGAGGCGGCGGCCACCTCGTCAAAGGAGAGGGCCCCCTGCTCATAGAAGGCGGCGTTGGCCCCGTTGGGCAGACGCTGAAAGGTGTCCAGCACCCGTTTTCTCAGCTCACTGTCCGTCTCGCCGTCGCTCCCGCCCAGGAAGGGCTCCGGGTTGTCACAGCGCCGGATGCCCACCGGCGCCACTGCCATGGAGAGCACCGTTCCGGCGGCTGCGTTCCCGGCGCTGCCCGCCAGCAGAGCCCGGGCGGGGACGTCCACCTGGAGCTGTCCCACCGGGAGGACAGCCGCCCGCGTGGTCTCGAACCGCACCAAGCCCGCGGTCATACATACGGTGCCCAAGGGGATCTCCCTGGGCGTCTCGGCCGCCTGGTCCGCAAAGAAGCGGAGGGTCCCCGCCGCATGGGAAGCCTGTTTCCGCTCCAGTCCTCTCAGCTGGGCGTGGAGGTCCAGATAGTCCCCCTCCGCCGTCTGGGGAAACGCCTGCCGGGCCACCCAGTCAGCCTGGAGGTACATCGCGTAGATCTGAGCCGCCGCCGCGTACAGGCGGACGGCCAGATCGCAGCCCTGGTCCACCTCCATCCCGGTCCGTTCTCCGAAGCAGACCAGCATCTCCCCAAAAATCTCATCCACCGTTTTCATCTGCTCGCCTCCTCACATCCGCACCTCCACCGCCACAGACAGCGGCGTGCCCCGCCAGTTCAGGTCCGCCCGCAGGGCGGCCTGTCCGGGGGCGGTCTCAGTCAGCTCGGCGCCCATCACCGCCAGGGCAGGTTCCTGCACCAGGGCCTCAGTGACATACTGGAGGGCCAGGGCCTCCCGGGCGGAGGGCTTTTCCCGGCCCAGCTGGTACAGGCGGCTGCCCAGCTCCGGCAGGAAGGGAAACTGTCCGCGCCGGGCGGTCAGCCGGAAGAGCACCCGCTGAAGGAGGGCCTCCGCCCCCTCCAGCCGCTGAAATCCCCCCGCTCCGGTGGGGCCAGCGTCCCCCTGCTCCAACCGCAGCTCCCTCCGCTCCTCCTTCTCCCAGCATGGAGGACACCACATCTGCCGCAATGCGCCGGACAAGGTCCTCCAGCCGCTCTCCATTGACGGTCACCCTGCCCTTCAGGGCCGTCTCCTTTCCGTCCAGCACCACGCCCTTCGCGTTCAGATCCATCCGCCCGCTGCCCCCGGTGATCCGCACCGCTCCGGCCTCCAGAGGCTCCTCCTTCTCCTGGATCTCCGGCTGGCGCACTCCGGCCAGACATGGGATCTCCCGCTGGTCCCCCGCCTTGACCACAAGCACCTTGTCGCCCGTTCTCGGCCGCCACTGGTAGCCTCCGGGGGCGCATACCGCCACCCAGCGCCGTTCTCCCCCCAGATAGACGCCGGCGGGGTCGCCCCCCAGGGTCACCAGGCCCAGATCTGCCGCGGCTTCCACCGACCGGCCCTCCGTCTTTCGATTGGATGTCCACATATCGCGCACCTCACAGTATCACGTCGGGGGGCGCCAGCTCCAGTCTGGTCCATCCCCCGCTTTCGTCCTGACCTACTTGGGCCTCCATCACCCGATAGCGCCCGTTGCGGCCCCAGTTGGACCGCTCCACACGCACCAGATCCCCCGGCTGAGCGACAAACAGCATTGGGATCTCCGCCTGGATCCACAGCTGTTCCGCGGCGGAGCGCTCCAGCTGAAACCGGCCGCTGTACCGCATGGCCTGGTACTGACTCTTGCCCGGCATGGTCACCACCTGCCGTCTGTGTCCCCCCAAGGCCTGGAAGGCCGGGTTCTCCACCGTCTCGGTCCGGTTCTGGTACCGGTCCCGCACCACCACCTGGGACAGTACGCCGTACCTCCGCACCCGGCAGCTCAGCCGCTCCACCGGAACGGCGTCGTCCAGGGCGATCTCCCGGGTGTCTGGCCAGGGGGACAGAATCAACCGGCCCTCCCGGTCGAAGCGGGGGCAGATCCCGTTGTGATACCGGGCAAATTCATACAGCACGGCCCACTCGCTGCTGCCCGCAGCCACAGAGAACCGGGACACCGGGCCCAGCGCCGCGCCGCCCTCCGTCTGGATGCCATAGGGCTCCACATGGTCCCGCAGGATGTCTGCCGGGGCTGCCAGCTCATAGTCCTGGCTGAGGGCCTCATTGTCCAGCAGCCGGGCGGCCATCCCCCGGCCGCTCACCTCAAAAAATGCTCCCTCCGGGCCCAGAACGGTCTCGCACTCATCCACCACTCCGGTGAACTGTACCTCCCCGCCCTCCAGCGCCTGGAACAGGGCCCACTCCTCCGGCCGGACCTGATTGTCTCCATCCCAAATGCACCGCAGGCGGAAGCTGTCGCAGGGGACGCCGGAGGTGTACTGAAAGCACCAGGACACCGGGGCGGGCAGGATGGTCGTCACCCCCTGTGCCGTTATCACATAACCGGTCAAATGATCCGCACCTTCTCTCCCACCCGGATCAGATTCGGGTTCCGGATCTGCGGGTTTTTGGCGGCCAGCTCCTCCAGAGACAGGCCATACTGCCGGGCGATGGACCAGAAGGTGTCCCCCTGCCTGACCAGATGGTAGCCGCCGCCCACGCCGGAACCACCGGCGGCGGTCTCCTGGGCTGGCGCGAAGGTCCGCACCTCCCCGCTGTAATAGCTCACATCCTCCCAAAAGGTGAAGGAGTAGCGCACATAGTCGGGGCGTGGCTCCTGCTCCAGCCTCAGCGCCACAAAATAGGCGCTGGCCGCCTGCCAGAGGGGGTGGACCAGCAGACCCGGCCCGCTGTCATAGAACACGTTGGCCAGCTGGCCGAACTGGGAATAGGCATCCGCCCCCACGAATTCCCCTTCCCCCTCCATCACCCGCCGGGGCCGGCCCAGATCCTGAAGGTGGTAGAGTCCAAAGGGCACCTTGTGAACTGCCATCTTTCGCTCATAGTCAATGGAGTACACCCTGGGATTATGGGGCCAGGTATAGTTTTTATAGCGCATCGGTGTCAGACGCACCGCAGCTCCCTCCTCAGTACAGGGCAAAGCCCTGGTCATAGCGCCGGCTGTCCCGCTGAAAGGCCCGGTCCACTGCCGCGGCGGAGTCCTCCCCGCGTTCCAGCCATCCTCCGGACCGCTGCCCTGTCCGGCCCGACAGGGCTGTGCGGCCCTCCTCCGCCCAGGGAGCGCGGACTGTCGCATCCCCACGCCGCGCCCGCTCCACTGCCCGGTTCAACTGCTCCGCCTGCTCCAGCAGGGCGGGCCGCTCCCCTCCCTCCACAGCGGCCTCCGCCAGCACCTCCG
>ENA-UOJV01003003-UOJV01003003.1-human-gut-metagenome-genome-assembly--contig:-C82-NODE-3003-length-12113-cov-5.875187_pt1 | contig 12113 bp, 10 predicted proteins | sample MGYA00242356_ERZ723903 | MGnify/ENA metagenome assembly ERZ723903
TATATCCTGCGAAATGCCCGTATTTCCGGGGCTTTCAGCGATAACCTAAAATTTTTTCTTTAAAATTTAAAGGCGGAGATTGGCAAGGTTCGGATACAGTTCTGGCTGCAGATTTTGCTGATTTGGAATGCAAAGCATCGGCAAAATCCCGTTACTGGGCATGCGTGAACAGTAACACATATGGGAATAATGACAGAATGTATGTTCGAAAAAGCTTGCATTTAAAAAGGGAGTATGGTATGATAAATCCAGAACTAATGTTCGGCAGGACGGGAGGAGGAAGAACCTCATGCTGATACAGGAAAATCTTTCAATCGAAGAAAAGTTAAGAATTTTATCGGATGCGGCGAAGTATGACGCCGCCTGCACATCCAGCGGCGTGGGTAGAAAGGGAAAGGAAGGCTTTCTTGGAAACAGCCGGGTGGACGGCATCTGCCACAGTTTTGCCTCGGATGGGCGTTGTATCTCCCTGTTGAAAATTTTATTTACGAACCAGTGCATCTATGACTGTCATTACTGTGTCAATCGTCGGAGCAATGACACGGTCCGTACCTCCTTTACGCCAGAGGAGGTCTGCCGTCTGACGATGGAATTTTACCGGCGCAACTATATAGAAGGATTGTTTTTAAGTTCCGGTGTGCTGGAGACACCGGATCACACGATGGAACTGCTGTATCAGACCTTGTACCGGCTTCGGCGGGTCCATCGATTTAACGGTTACATCCATGTGAAAGCAATTCCGGGGGCAGATCCGGAGCTGATTGAGAGAGTGGGCTTTCTGGCGGACCGGATGAGTGTGAATCTGGAGCTTCCGACGGCTGATGGTCTGGCGCGCCTGGCACCGGGAAAGACGCGGGACAAGATACTGCGCCCGATGCGCCAGATCCAGACTGGGATCGCGAGACAGCTTGAGCAGGAAGGGCGTCTGGAGAGCAGAGGGGCATGGCTTCCGCAGAAAGAGCGCGGAGAAATTCAGATTCCGGGAGACGGGAGATATGGAATTGGTGGTAAAGCGATAGGAAAAGGGGAAAGGGAATGTCTGCAGGCTGACAAGGGAATTCTGAGTCTGAATCAGACAGAGACAAAGATGGATTGGGGGCGGAATGGAGACAAGGTAAAAGGATTTATGAGGTCGAAAGAGCCGGGGGAAACGGATGAAAGGGTTGGAAGGACACATACACCGGAGATCCCCCGTGTCATCCCGGGACGCTCGATCTATGGCAGTTTCGGACTGGGAAATATCTCAAACAGCAAGAATTATTTCGTCCCCGGCGGTCAGAGCACGCAGCTCATTGTCGGGGCGACTCCGGAGAGTGATTATCAGATGGTTGCAGTCGCGGAAGCGCTGTATCGGAATTTTGGATTAAAGAGGGTCTTTTATTCGGCGTTTATCAAGGTGAATGAGGACAGCCTGCTTCCGGATCTTCCGGACGGACCGCCGCTTCTGCGAGAACACCGTCTGTACCAGGCGGACTGGCTGATGCGCTACTATGGCTTCCGGGCGTCGGAACTTCTGAGTGAAAAACACCCTAATTTTAATGTGTTTCTGGATCCGAAGTGCGACTGGGCGCTGCAGAACCTGGGAGAGTTCCCGGTGGAGGTAAACCGGGCACCGTATGAGATGCTTCTGCGGGTTCCGGGCATCGGGGTAAAGTCTGCGATGCGGATTGTCGCTGCGAGAAAGCAGACGGCGCTTCGGTTTGAAGATTTGAAAAAGATGGGAGTTGTGTTGAAGCGGGCAGTATACTTCATTACCTGTTCAGGGCGGATGATGTACCCGGTGCAGATCCATGAGGATGCGATCGCGGCACAGCTAGTCAGTGAAGAAAAGCGGAAGCAGTGGCAGCTGTCACAGAGCGGGCTGTACCGCCAGATGTCGTTGTTTGATGATTTTCATATGGCGCAGGTATGAAACGAACGGAGGAGAGAAAAATGGTTGTATTTGTATGTGAAGACAGTCCGGAAGGCATATTCACAGGAGTATATGATGCCTGGAGCAGCCGCTTGGGGCATGAGAACGTGCGGCTGGAAGTACAGGGCGAATATAATTACAGCCTGTTTTCGGAGTACCGGGAGGTGGCGGTGGATCAGCTCAAGGCGCAGAAAGTCGTGCGCTCGGTGCGCAGATCCCTGTCAGAACTGGCGTACAGCTGGATTTACCGCACGGCACTGAGTGAACGGGATGATCGGGCAGAGGCGGTCTACCGGTTTCTGGTCTGTGGATTTGGCGCAGGGGCAGCAGGGAGACGTATCACGGACAATTTACAGATACCGGCGGTGCAGACAGTCTTTCAGATCAACCGCGCGGTTGCCAATGAAGCGCATTTGCAGATAGAATTTATGCGGTTTGCGGAATATTCCGATCAGGTACTGTTTTCTGAGATTGGTCCGAAAAACCGGGTGACGGCATTGCTGATGCCGTATTTTACGGATCGCCTGCCATCGGAACCATTTATTATCTATGATAAAAATCATCAGGAAGCGGGAGTCTGGACAGGAAAGGGGCGGTGGTATATGATGCGCGGGGCTGAGACAGAACCCCTGCAGGCGCTTTCCGGGAAAACCGATCAGAGCGAATATGCGGCGCTCTGGAGTGCATTTTTTCATCAGATAGGAATTAAGGAGCGGGAAAATCCAGCCTGCCAGCGAACGCGCCTGCCGTTTCGCTACCGGAAATATATGACGGAATTTCAGTCCGGTTTCAACCGTTCAAATTTGGCTAAATTGTGAACAAATCGTAAACACAAAATCGAGAAAATTGTTCATAAAGAAACGAAAAAAGAATAAAAATAAGCTGGAAACTGGGAAAAAGCAGCATTGAAACGAGAAAACTGCCACATATATATTAAGATTTAAAGACTTAAAAAAACAATGTAAAACCAACAGAAACAAGGATTTTTCTTACGAAAGCTTTCGTTTTTTGTAAGAAATATGGGATTTATTTAGTGAATGTTAATTATCTGTTCATATTTTGGACATAATTTGTTTTTATTATAAGTCCTGTACCGAAGAGGTACAAGAAAACATAAATCGTATGTTTTAAAGAGGAGAGAATAATTATGAGAAAGAATCTTACAAAAACAGCAGCAATCTTAGTTATGAGTGCAATGGTAGCAGCATCTGCTCTGACCGCTTGCGGCAGCAAAGCAGAGGAGACAACTGCAGCAGCAGAGGAGACTGTAGCAGCAGAAGAGACTGAGGCAGTTGAGGAGACTGAGGCTGAAACAGAAGAGACTGAGGAAGTTTCCGAGGAAGAGACCGAAGAGGCATCTGAGGAAGAGACTGAGGCAGCTGAGGAGACTGAGGCTGAAACAGAAGAGACTGAGGCAGCTGAGGAGACACAGGCTCAGTAATCAATCTTTGATTGCAGAAGTTTGTTTCTATTCGGATATAACCAAAAAGGTTGTTAAGAAAATCGTAAGAGGGCAGTCGGTTGACAATCGACTGCCCTTTTTGTATACTATAACTGTATTAAATGAACTAATACACTTATGATTTTTGATACAGGGCAGAATGGAGGAAAGGAGAATGTGAGCATGATTCTGATTGATTATAAAGATCGACGACCTCTCTATGAGCAGATTGTTGAGAAGCTGTCGGATCTGATGGTCCGGGGGATTTTGGAGCAGGACAGTCAGCTTCCATCCGTGCGGAGTCTGGCAACGGAGCTGTCGATGAATCCGAATACGATCCAGCGGGCGTACGCAGAGCTGGAACGCCAGGGATATATTTATTCGGTTAAGGGCAGGGGCAGTTTTGTGGCGGATAACCGGCAGATCCGGGAGAGGAAGCGGCAGGAGATCTGGGATCAGCTGGAACTTCTGATCCGGGATGCAAAAGGAACCGGCATCACGATGCTGGAGTTCCAGGAGCAGGTCATCCAGAGCTATGGAAGTGAGAAAGGAGGAAACAGGAATGATAAAGGCTGAGAATCTGACGAAGCGTTTTTATGATACAGTGGCAGTCGATCATATCCATGCGGAGATTCACAATGGAAGTGTCTTTGGTCTGATTGGAACCAACGGCGCCGGAAAAAGTACTTTTTTGCGGATGGCAGCCGGTATTTTAAAGCCGGACGAAGGAAGCGTTACGGTTGATGATGAGACGGTATTTGAGAATACAAAGGTAAAGGCACGGTGCTTTTATATCCCGGATGAGCCGTATTTCTTAAGCAATGGAACGGCGGAAGATATGAAGGTGTTTTATCAGGGAATTTATCCGAAGTTTGATGCAGCCCGGTTTGATAAACTGCTAAAGAATTTTGAACTGGAAAGCCGGCGGAAGGTGCAGACCTTTTCAAAGGGTATGAAAAAACAGCTCGCTGTGCTGCTGGGCATTTGTGCGGGAACCGATTATCTGTTCTGCGACGAGACGTTTGACGGGCTGGATCCGGTCATGCGGCAGACGGTCAAGAGTCTTTTTGCCAATGATATCGAGGAGCGGAACCTCACGCCGGTCATCGCCTCCCATAATCTGCGGGAGCTGGAAGATATCTGCGACCATGTAGGTCTGCTTCACAAGGGAGGAATGCTTCTCTCAAAGGATCTGGACGATATGAAGTTAAATATTCACAAGATTCAGTGTGTGCTTCCGGCGGGAGTGGGGAGCAGCGATTTGCAGGGAATCGATATTATAAAGACGGAACAGAGGGGAAGTCTCCTGACGCTTACCGTGCGCGGAAAACGGGAAGAGATTCAGACAATTTTACAGGCGTATCATCCGGTGTTTTTTGAAATGATACCGCTTTCCCTGGAAGAGATCTTTATCAGTGAAACGGAGGTGGCTGGTTATGACATCAAAAGGCTTGTTTTTTAAATATATGAGAGAAAATACGAAGCAGCGTCTCTGGAGCGTAGCGCTTACCGCACTTTTGTGCTTTTTTCTGTTTCCGGTCCTGACAGCGCTGGAAACCAGCATAATGCTGCGTCCGGATAACTTGTCTAAAGATCTGAGCGTCGAAGCGGCGTTAGCAGAAGCAAAATTAAAGCTGACCAATGAGATGCTGCATATGTATTCGATCCAGAATGCAATGCTGGTATTTATCCTGATTGTGACGGCGGTGGTGCTGTCAGCGTCCGGTTTTTCGTATCTCCATTCGAAAAAGAAAACGGATTTTTTTCACAGCCTTCCGATCAGCCGTGAAATGCTTTATACTGTGACCTGCCTGGACGGTATCCTGTATCTGGCAGTCCCGTATCTGGTATTTCTGCTGGCGGCAGGAGTGATGCTGCAGGTAAAGGGCGCACCATTTTCATGGGGAACCCTGCTGATTGGGTATGTACAGCATATGTGCTTTTTTACACTGGTGTACATGACGGTTGTGCTGGCAGTGATTCTGACAGGCAATCTGATCGTGGGTTTACTGGGAACCGGCGTGCTTTTCAGCTGGGGACCGGGTGTGGCTGCAGTGGTATCGACGTATTTTTCCGAATACTTCATGACGTTTTATGACAATGGCAATTTTCTGCTGCGCTGGTGCGAACGGACCTCGCCGGTTTTCTGGTACGGCACGGCAACTGGTTCGGATCATCCCACCCGGATGGCAGTCATTGCATTGGCAGTGGCAGCCCTGCTCTTTGGTCTGGGAATGTTCCTGTACCGGAAACGTCCGTCTGAGGCAGCAGGAAGAGCGATGGCATTTAAGGTAAGTGAGCCGGTGATCCGTTTCCTTCTGGTCGTGCCGATCACGCTGTTTTCTGGAATGATTTTCCGGTCAATCCTGAATGATGATATCTGGACCGTGTTTGGCTTGATCTGCGGACTGCTCATCACCAGCTGCCTGATCGAAATTATCTATCATTTCGATTTTAAGAGCTTGTTTGCGCATAAGAGACAGCTTGTCATCAGTGCGGTGGCAGTGGCAGCCATTTTCTTAGGGTTCCGCCTGGATGTGGCAGGATATGACAGCTATCTGCCGGATACTGACAAGGTTGCATACGCGGGTATTTACTGTGATGCGCTGGACAACAATGCGGCAGGGGCTTACCATGTGACTCCGAGAATGTATAGGGATGGTTACAGTGTTGGAATGGAATGGGCGTCCCAGGGAGATGTGGCAGATAAAATGCAGATCTCGGATGAGGATGGAATCCGTGTCCTGCGGGAAATTGGCGCGCAGGGCATCGAGACAGCTTCCAGACAGAGGAAGCATTTGAACGGCGGACAGGATTGGATGAGTGAGACGGATCTGGATTCACGCTATGATTCGATCGTGCTGTCCTGGCATCTGAACAATGGAAAAACCGTTTACCGTAATTACCGCACGATCAATGTAACGGAGCTGCGGGAACAGTTAGATTCCATTTATGAAAATCAGAGCTATAAACTGGGAATGTACCCGGTGCTGTCCCTACAGGCAGACGATGCCGCAGGCATCAATTACAAAGAGGAAGAGGACTGCAGCCATGTGAAGCTTCCGGATGAGCAGACGAAGGCGGCGCTTCTTGCTGCATACCAGAAAGAGCTGATGGCTCTGACGCCGGATATGCGCCGGGAGGAGATGCCGATCGCAGAGATTCAGTTTAAGACAAATGAGATGCAGGCGATGATTGATGTGATTCGTAAAAATGGCGGCTATTATGACACATTTAACCAGTTTGATTATTATCCGATTTATCCGTCCTTCCAGGAGACGATCGCGATTCTGAAACAGTGTGGTACCGAGGTCGGCAGCAAGGTGACGCCGGAAAATACAGAAAAAATCGTGCTTCAGTATCAGGGCGGCAAGATTCCAGAGGATCAGCTGGCACCGGCAGATACAGAGCTTGGAAAACGCCAGCGGGAGTATCTTCAGAATAACAGCAGACGAGAGGTAACGATTACAGATCCGGAACAGATTGCAGAAATTCTTGCAAACTCCGCTTCGGATGATATGGTGCAGATCAATCAAATGGCGGAGGCATATCAGGGGATCAATATTGCAGTATATGTGTCCAGTACAGAGGACACAGGGGCAGTTTCAGAGGATGATTTGAGGGATTCGGTAAATTCAATGGAGGACAATGAGATAGGTCAGACATATACGGTGGATGCCGGTCAGAATGTCCTGTATGATGGGGAATATGCGGCGGACTATGAAATGGATGAATCGGGTCAGTATGGCATCTACCAGCGCTCGTTCCGTTATGGCAAGGTTCCGGAGTTTGTGAAATCGACCTTCGGCCTGACACCGGAATTGATGCGGCTGAACCGGGTGTTTGCGTATTAAAAAAGCTGCCTGGAGTTGATTCAGGGATGCAAAAGATTGACTTTCTCCCCCGTAGGGGCTAAAATAAAGGGAAACGTAGCGGTTCAGCCGGTATAAGTAGTTGATGCAAAAACCGGCTGAATCGATATGAGAAAATACCAGACGATTTGGTGTTGCATGAACCTGCCTTTGGATTTAGAACAGCGATGCGCCGTCACATCAGGCAGAACAAAATTTGAGGCGTACATATCCCGCAGAGGAGGAAGAAATATGGCATTTTTCGATGAGCTTGGAAAGGTGATCAGCGATAAGAGCAAAGAAGCTGCGAACCGGGTAAAGGACATTACAGGCGTATTACAGCTGAAATCGAAGTTGTCCGCCGAGAAAGATAAGATTAATAAGGCATATATTACACTGGGAAAAGCATACTATGACAGACATGAGGGCGAGCTGGAAGGAAAATTCGCAGATGAGTTCCACACTATCCAGGCTGGGCTTGTGAAGATTGCGTCTCTGGAGGATGAGATTGCCGAGTTAGAGGGCACAAGAGTCTGCGCGGAGTGCGGCGCAAAGGTGGAGAAAAATGCGGCATTCTGCAGCCGGTGCGGTGCGCCGATGGATTCGACGACATCTGCAGATGTGCATGAGCCGGAAGAACCGGAGGAGATGCAGGAGACTATCTTTGAAGAGAAGGATGAAGCTGCAGCAGATGAGGCGGTTGACAACGCAGAAACAGAAGGCACGGCTGGCCCAGACGCGGATTCCGCGGATGCTTCGGACTCTGTTTCGGAGAACATCACCGATACTGCGGCACAGAATGAAAATAACAGCGGGGAGCAGGCATAATTTATGGATTCACTGGTACAATGGTTTACAGCTAATTTATCCGGAGTCATATCGAAGGAGGCAATTATCTTCATTATCTCGATGATTCCGATTCTGGAACTTCGAGGCGGGCTTCTGGCTGCGTCACCGGCACTCTTAAACGTGCCGATCCTGCGGGCGATCCCGATCTGTATCGTGGGAAATATCCTGCCGATCCCGTTTATCCTGCTTCTAATCCGCCATGTGCTGGAGTGGATGAAGAAGGTTCCGTGTTTCCGTGGTATTGCGCTCTGGCTGGAACGCAAAGCGATGAGCAAAAAAGGTCAGATCGAGAAATATGAGTTCTGGGGGCTGATGCTCTTTGTCGGCATCCCGCTTCCGGGAACCGGCGCATGGACAGGCGCGCTGGTGGCATCCCTGCTCCACATGAAATTTGGCAAGGCATTTGGCGCGATTTTAGTCGGTATCGCGCTGGCGACGGTGATTATGTCGATTCTGTCCTACGGCGTGCTGGGCGTGCTGTTTGGATGATGCACAGATAAAAATGGAATAATGTCTATGCCCGCCAAAGGGCGGCATGGATGCGAATGTATAAAAGACTCTGTACGGGGAAATTCTCCGGACAGGGTCTTTTTGCGCGTGACTGTGAAGGTACTGAACCGTTACAGATTATAAATGAAATTGGGGTTGACATATACCCTGTGGGGGTATATTATAAGGACAGTTAAGAGATAGGAGGAGACCATGAAGCAATATACAGTAACCGGCATGAGCTGCGCGGCATGCAGCAGCCGGGTTGAAAAGGCAGTATCGAAAGTGCCGGGTGTCACGGCATGCTCGGTCAGCCTGCTGACAAATTCGATGGGCGTCGAGGGCGATGTGCCGCCGGAGACCGTGATTCATGCAGTGGAAGATGCCGGGTATGGCGCATCCCTGAAAGGACAGGACGCTGCAGCGCAGGCGCAGAGCGCGTCGGAGGCAGAGGACGCCTTAAAAGATCGGGAGACGCCGGTTTTAAAACACCGTCTGATCGCATCGCTGGGATTCTTAGCAGTCCTTATGTATATGTCGATGGGACATATGATGTGGGGCTGGCCGCTGCCGCACTTTATGGATGGCAACCATGTGGCGATGGGACTTTTACAGCTCCTTTTAGCCGGAATTATCATGGTGATTAACCAGAAATTCTTTATCAGTGGTTTCAAGGGACTTTTACACCGCGCCCCGAACATGGACACGCTGGTAGCACTTGGTTCTGGCGCGTCGTTTATTTACAGCACATATGCGTTGTTTGCGATGACGGACGCACAGTTAAAGGGCAACGACACGGCAGTCATGTCCTACATGCATGAATTTTACTTTGAGTCGGCGGCAATGATTCTGGCGCTGATCACAGTCGGAAAAATGCTGGAGGCGCGTTCCAAGGGAAAAACGACGGATGCCTTAAAGGGACTGATGAAACTGGCACCGAAGACAGCTGTTATCATCCGGGATGGAGTGGAAACAAAGGTTCCGATTGAAGAGGTAAAGAAGGGTGATGTATTTGTTGTACGCCCAGGTGAAAATATCCCGGTGGACGGCGTGGTCCTGGAAGGAACAAGCGCGGTCAACGAGGCAGCACTGACCGGCGAGAGTATTCCGGTGGATAAGGCACAGGGTGCCCCGGTTTCGGCGGCAACGGTCAACCAGTCTGGCTATCTGCGCTGTGAGGCGACCAGAGTCGGTGAAGATACCTCCCTGTCGCAGATCATCCGCATGGTCAGCGACGCGGCGGCGACGAAAGCGCCGATCGCCAAGATTGCAGACCGGGTTTCCGGCGTGTTTGTCCCGGCGGTTATCACGATCGCAGTGGTGACAACGATTGTCTGGCTGCTGGCAGGACAGACGTTTGGATTCGCATTGGCGCGAGGTATTTCCGTACTGGTTATCAGCTGCCCGTGTGCACTGGGACTGGCTACGCCGGTTGCGATTATGGTCGGCAACGGCATGGGCGCGAAAAACGGAATCTTGTTCAAGACAGCTGTTTCACTGGAAGAAACCGGAAAAATGGACATTGTAGCGCTTGATAAGACGGGTACGATCACCAGCGGCGAGCCGCGTGTGACCGACGTCATCCCGTCCGGAGGTGTGACTGAGAAGGAGCTGGTAAGCCTGGCGCTTTCCCTGGAAAAGAAGAGTGAGCACCCATTGGCAAAAGCGGTTCTTCTCTATGCAAAAGAACAGCAGGTGGATGCGCCGGAGGCGGCTGATTTCCAGGCGCTGCCGGGTAATGGACTTTCCGGTACGTTAGACGGCGCTTCATTGGCAGGCGGAAGCTTTTCCTATATCAGCGGACATACGACGGTGTCCGCACAGGAACAGGCATCCTTTGAGCGTTTGGCATCGGAAGGCAAGACACCGCTGTGCTTTATGAAAAATGGTCGTCTGGCTGGTATGATTGCCGTGGCAGATGTCATCAAGGAAGACAGCCCGCAGGCGGTCAAGGAACTGCAGAACATGGGAATCCGTGTGGTCATGCTGACCGGAGATAATGAGCGGACTGCCCGTGCGATTGGGGCACAGGCTGGTGTGGATGAAGTCATTGCCGGAGTACTTCCGGATGGGAAAGAGAGTGTCATCCGCAGCCTGAAAGAACAGGGCAAGGTGGCAATGGTCGGTGATGGTATCAATGATGCCCCGGCGCTCACGCGTGCCGATATAGGTATCGCGATCGGAGCCGGTACAGATATCGCGATTGATGCCGCGGATGTGGTGCTGATGAAGAGTCGTTTGAGTGATGTTCCGGCGGCAATCCGTCTAAGCCGTGCGACGCTTCGAAATATCCACGAAAACCTGTTCTGGGCATTCTTTTACAATGTTGTGGGTATTCCACTTGCAGCCGGTTTGTGGTATCCTATCTTTGGATGGAAATTAAATCCGATGTTCGGTGCAGCAGCCATGAGCTTATCCAGCTTCTGCGTAGTGACGAACGCGCTGCGGCTGAATTTGTTTAAGATGCACGATGCATCGAAGGATCATCCGATGCGGAAGAGGGCTGAGAAGGCTGCTAATAAAGGTGGAGAAAAGGCAGAAAACGCAGGTGCAGTTAGGATGGGGGCAGAAGACACCCGGTCAATTGGGCAAACAGCAAATGGAAATGAAACTGTTTCAAAAGAAATGCAAAAAAGTGAGAATCAAAAAAATAATATAAATATGGAGGGAATAACGATGACAAAGACAATGAATATCGAAGGAATGATGTGTGGACACTGTGAGGCACGCGTAAAGAAGGCGTTGGAGGCACTGGCAGGCGTGGAGAGCGCAGAGGTCAGCCATGAGAAAGGAACCGCGGTCGTAAGCATGAGTGCGGATGTGGCGGACGATACGTTGAAAGAGGCGGTTGAGGCACAGGATTATAAGGTGGACTCGATTCAGTAGGATGAAAAAAGCTGCGAAATGGTGGAATTAATATGCCATTTCGCAGCATTTTGATAAAAGATAGGAGAAAAGCATGGGCTGTTGTAAATGTGAATCACAAGCGCAGGTCTGTCAGGGAGGAGAGACGGAACGCCACAAACACAGAAACCTGACCGAAGAAAAAGATCTGCTGAAACGTTTAAACCGGATCGAGGGACAGGTGCGCGGTGTGAAGGCGATGGTGGAAGACGAGCGATACTGCGTCGATATATTAAACCAGGTATCAGCGGTTCAGGCGGCGCTGAACAGTTTTTCCAAAGTCCTGCTGTCCAACCATATCAAAACCTGTGTGGTCGATGATATAGAGGCGGGAAATGGGGAAGAAGCGGTTGAGGAGCTGTGCAAGACGATTCAGAAGCTGATGAAGTAAATATAAATTTATTGAATTGAGCAAACACAAGCAACTATAGCGAAATATTAAACATAATAAATATTTTTAAAAATTCTTCAAAAAAAGTGTTGACATTCTCCTGGATTTATATTATACTACGTCATGTAATCGAGGCGTGGCTCAGTTTGGTAGAGCGCTGCGTTCGGGACGCAGAGGTCGCGTGTTCGAATCACGTCGCCTCGATTCTATTATAAAACATACGGCCTGTTGGTCAAGCGGTCAAGACGACGCCCTCTCACGGCGTAAACCCGGGTT
>ENA-UOJV01003007-UOJV01003007.1-human-gut-metagenome-genome-assembly--contig:-C82-NODE-3007-length-12102-cov-19.343986_pt1 | contig 12102 bp, 8 predicted proteins | sample MGYA00242356_ERZ723903 | MGnify/ENA metagenome assembly ERZ723903
GTTTCGTATCTGACGTATGCAGATTGCGTTGTCAGATTTTTTGAGAGATGAAGGGAAAAACGGAGAAAATCCTTTGTGGATTTTCGAGTATTTTCCCGAAATATCTCGGAAAATATGCACGCAAGATGCGTGCGGGAAGATACGAAACAGGCTCTGAAGAGAAATTTGCAAGCAGATGGCGTGCAAAGTCGCCAGACGCTCTTTGTGCGGTGTTGCCTTATACCAACTGGTTCCGGTTGCAGATCTTCAGATTTTCGATGACCTTCTTTACGTCCTGTGTGCTGTCCTTGGCACAGATCAGAACGGCATCGTCAGTGTCTACCACGATCAGATCTTCCACGCCCACTGCTGCGATCAGACGCTTGCCGCCGCAAATGGTGCTGCGTTCGGTGCCGATCGTGATGACATCGCCCTCGATATAGTTGCCGTATTCATTGGTAGAGTTGATGCGTTCCACTGCCAGCCAGTTTCCCACATCGTCCCAGCCGAAGCTGCCCGGCAGAGTGTAGATGTTCTCTGCCTTTTCCATGACACCGAAGTCAATGGACTCGCTGCGGAATGCGTGATACTCGGTTTCCAGCACTGACGGGAATTCCGCAGTTCCCACAGCCGCTTCAATGCGTTCCAGACCAGCGTAGATGTCCGGCATCAGGGATTCCAGATTTGCCAGAATGGACGATGCTTTCCAGACGAACATGCCGCTGTTCCAGAGGTACCGGTGAGAAGCCAGATACTGCTTTGCAGTTTCCAGATCCGGCTTTTCTACGAAACGCTCTACCCGATAAACGCCAGCCATGCCCAGATCGGTGTCCCGTTCGAAATTGATGTAGCCGTAGCCGGTTTCCGGATAGGTCGGTGTAATGCCGATGGTCACCAGATTCTGATCCTTTTCTGCCACTGCCACTGCCTGCCGCAGGGTGTCCACATACATTTCCTCATAGCGGATCAGGTGGTCAGAGGGCAGCACCAGCATCATTGCCTCGCCGTACTTCTTGCGAATCACAGCGGCAGCCAGACCGATACAGGGAGCTGTATTTCTGGCACAGGGCTCCAGCAGGATATTTTCCTCCGGCAGCTGGGGCAGCTGTTCCTTTACCAGTGCGGCATAGCTGACATTGGTCACCACAAATACGTCGTTCATTGCCACCATCGGCAGCAGACGCTTGACGGTTTTCTGGATCATGGTTTCTCCGTCTTTGGTCAGAGAGAGAAACTGCTTGGGATAATTGCCACGGCTCTTGGGCCAGAAACGTTCGCCTCTGCCGCCTGCCATGATTACTGCGGTCACTTTCATGAGTGATCTCCTTTCTCTTGTTCCTGCTCCTGCATGTGCTCCTCCTGATACAGCAGTTCCTGTGCATCGTGAGCATTGGCTTCCTCGTTGGTTTCACCGGGGAACAGGGCAGTTTTCAGTGTCATCAGAATGATACGCAGGTCCAGAAAAATGGAATAGTTCTCGATATACATGAGATCCATTTTCAATTTATCATAGGGCAGGGTATCATACAGACCGGTGACCTGTGCATAACCAGTCAGTCCTGCCTTTACCTGAAGCCGGAACTCGAATTCCGGCATGGTTTTCTCGTATTCCTCCGCCAGTTCCGGACGCTCCGGACGGGGGCCCACCACAGACATATCGCCGCGGAGGATATTGATCAGCTGGGGCAGTTCGTCCAGACGGCACTTCCGCAGGATCCGTCCCACCCGTGTGATACGGCTGTCGTTTTCCTTTGCCAGCTGCGGGCCGGCCTTTTCAGCGTTGACCACCATGCTGCGGAATTTGTACACGTAAAATTCCTTGCCGTGATAAGTCAGCCGCTTTTGTTTGAACAGCACCGGACCGCCGTCATCCAGCTTAATGGCAATGGCGGACAGCAGCATCAGCGGGGACAGCAGTACCAGAAAGACCACCGCAAAAACAAGGTCGAAGATACGCTTTCCCAGCCGCTGTTCAAATGTCAGCCCATAGTTCCGGCACAGCAGCAGCGGCGTATCAAACAGCCGGATCTCCTCTGCCCCTCTCAGGATAATATCCGAAATTTTCGGGGCAATATACGCCCGCACATTCTGGGCAAAGCAATATTTGATAAGATCGTTCCGCAGCTTTCCGGAAACCTCACAGAGGATAATACCCTCGTACCGTGCAATTGCCTCCTGAATCTCCTCCGGCGGTGCGTTGGCACTGACGGATTCACAGATCATATACTTGTCCACGCGGCGGCTCATTTTCAGCACCAGCTCCGCGGCATTCCGGTCGCCGTAGATGACTACCAGCTTTCGCGGCGGGTACAGCCGGAAACATAAGCGATTGGTCAGCACGATCCACAAAATCAGCACCGCCAGATCGGCAATGGTCAATAGGATCATCGGCACTGCCGCAGAAAAATCACGGTTGACAACGCTGATCTGGAAATAGGTCACCACATTGACACAGAAGATCGACAGCGTCTGGGAGTAGAACATGTCCGTTCGCTTGAGGTAGCCGATCTTCAGCCCGCCAAATGACTTGGCGAACAGCAGAACCAGCACCACATAGATCAGGATCATGACCCAGTTGCCGCGGCGATAGAACGGCAGCAGAATGGCATCGCTGTAGCTTTCATACCACACCCATGCAAAGCCGGCGGCATACAACCCCACCAGCAGCACCGCTGCAAAAAATGAAAAGATCCGTTTGAACTGATCTCGGTTATAGTTTTTTTTCATCATATTCTCACAGCACATTTCTGTGCTGACATGCTTTCCTTTCCACAGGATCCGCCGGAAGAATTCCGGCAAAACTGCATCTCGGCACTGCACGAAGCAGACACCGCAGCACACACTTTTATTATAACAGAGGGTACACCACTTTGTCAAGTATTTTCCATATAGTGCAATGTTTTCTGCTTCTGTTTCGTGCTTTTTTTGCACAAAATGACGATTTGTGCAGAGCAGCACCTGAAATTTCTGCCGTCAACCGCAAAATGCACACAGACATTCCGCCTGTGTGCACTGCAAAGAAGACTACTGAAGATTACTTGTGAAACTCTAATTTAAGAGGCAATATTGCCGCCGGAGTTGTTCGAATTCGGCATTTCCGGCGGTGTGCCGCCCTGTCCGCCGTTTGGTGCACCATTGGGAGCACCGCCCCGTCCGCCGCCGGCAGGTGCTCCGCCGTTCATGCTGCCGGTGCCGCCGTTTGCTGTGACCTCTGTGCCGCCGCTGACAGAGCCGCCTTCTCCATAGCCGTCCTCGTTGAGGGTGCCGTCATAGGTGCCGCCGGTAACAATGGTATAGTCGGCGGAATCGCTGTCGCCAATGCCATAGATCACATCGGAAACGACTTTCGGGGACTGCAATGTTGCAAGAACCGTACCGTTCTTGTCCACAATGCTGACCTGTTCCCCTGCTGCGGCATTGCAGTTGGTGGCGATCAGACAGCCGCTTTCCGGACACTCCATCATGCCCTTGCTGGACAGTGCCAGCAGGGTGCCGCCGGTATAGGTCATGTTGCCGTTTGCGTCCAGCGAGCCGTCACCGCCGCTGGTGGGGCCGCATACCAGCAGAGTGCCGCCGGACATCTCCCATGTGCTGTTGGAGTCTACGCCGTCACCGGAAGCGTTGACGTAGATATAACCACCGGTAATGGTCATGGCATAGGAGCCGCTGTCAGAGCCGCCGGTGTTCAGCCCGTCATCTGATGCGTCCAGAATCCGGACATTGCCGCCGCTCATGGTCATTTCCGCCTTGGATTCCACACCCTCGGTACAGCTGTGAATCGTAATATCCCCGCCGGAAATTTCCAGATCGCCGTGGCTGCTGATGCCCTTGCTGTCGGAGGTGATCTCCAGCGTGGTGCCGGAGAACACTGCCGTTCCTGCCGCATGTACAGCGTGGTCGGTGGAATCAATGGTGCAGCTGCCGCCGCTCATGGTCAGGTTTCCGCCGCACTTGATGCCCTTGCTGGTGGCATCTTCCGCAGCAGTGGTCATAGCTGCCGCAGATGCTCCTGCGTCTGTGGAGGAATCTACGGTGCTCTGCATGGCTGCTGCCGGAATCGCACTGGCATCACTGGCAGCGGCGTTCTGGCGGTTGTCTGCATTGTCGGGCGGTATATTGCCGTTACCGCCGAAATTGCCGCCGCCAAAGGTTTCGCCGTCCGGCAGCTCCGGCGGGTTTCCGGAGGGTGCATCTCCGGAGGGCATGTCACCGGAAGGCGGATTGCCGCCGAAGTTGTTCGGCTGGAAATCGTCCTGTGCAGAAGCGGCAACTGTACCGGTGGTGGTAATGGTCACAGCACCGCCGGAAACTGTCAGGTCGCCGTCTGCCTGAATGCCGTCCTCGGCACTGGTCACATCGACTTCTCCCGCCTGTAACTCCAGCGAACCGGTGCAGTTCACGCCGTCTTCCGCGGCATCAATGGTCAGCTTGCCGCCGGCAATTTCCACATCGCCGCCGCAGTGGATTCCCTTGCCGCTGTTGGCTTCGCCGGTTTCCGTATTCACAGCCGTACCGCTGCTGGTCAGATGATACGTACCGTCTGCGATCCACACCAGCGTTTCTGCCTGCAAACAGTCGCCGCCAGCCTGCACTGTTGCACTGCCCTGCTCCAGCTGGAGAAAGCCCTTGGTGTCGTCGTTGGATTCTGTGGACTTGATGCCGTCATTGCCGGCGGTGATGTTCAGGTCTGCCCCGAACATTGCCACACAGTCCTTGCCCTTTACGCCGTCCTGTGCAGCTTCTACGGTGATCGTACCATTCACCAGCTTCAGGTCGTCCTTGCAGACGATACCGTCCACGCTGCTGCCTGTGACAGTCAGGCTGCCGCTGCCGTTGATCGTCAGTTTATCCTGTGCAAACAGGGCACAGGCGGAAACGTTGCAGCCGTTGATCTCTGTATCGGCGTTGTCCGCACTGTCTGTCAAAGTGTTCTGTGAACCTTTCGCCAGTGACAGAATGGTGCGTTTTTCGTTGGTGCAGACCAGAGCCGGTCCGGAGGGACTGGTGATCTCCACACCGTCCAGATACAGCTTGACTTTTTCCGAGCCGGTCACAAGGACTTGTCCCTTGGTCAGCTTGCCGCTGAGCCGGTAGGTGCCGCCGGCGGAAATGGTGATGCAGTTGTCCTTGACGGAAACCGCCTTGGTATTGCCTTTCACCTTGGTGCTGTCGTCCTCCAGCGTGATCTCTGCATCAAATGCGTCATAGTTGTCGCAGAGGTCATCTTCATCTGTGGTCACGCCGGCTTCGCCGGACTGTATCGCCGAAAGGCTCTGTCCGACGGCAGCTTCTGCTGTGTCGTTATCGTCCAGCGTAGTAGTCTGTGCAGTGCTGCTGCCGCTGTCTGTGCCGGACGAGTTGGTGTTCTGTGCACAGCCGGTGCAGGTAATCATTGCCGCTACCGCCATGCTCATTGCCCAGGCAAATATTTTCTTTTGCATGATACGCACGCTCCTTTTTGATTCTGGTACCCCATGGTGTGAATTTGTCATGTGTAAAACTCCTCGATATGTGATACCCAATTCCCCAAGCGTGGTTTTGATCTCTGTTTCTATAGGCAATACCGTGCAAAGTCGCCAGACGCTCTTTGTGTGGTATTGCCTATACTGTATTATCGCATACGTTTATGGAAACTGCGTGAAAATCCTGCGTGAAGCTGCAAAAAGCTGCGTGGAAGAAACTTCCGCATTTCAAATGGCAACAGAAAAACGCCCGACAGAATCTGCCGGACGCTTTCCCGAAAAATAATAAGGAGAATGTATGAAAAAACAAGATGTCAAGAATGTTGGAGCAACGCCGCACAAAGCCTATGCATCAGATGCTTTGTTTGATGCTGCATCAAGAACGCAGATCAGTTATTTTCTGTCTGCTGCACTTCTGCCAGTGTCACGTCAACCTTTTTGGTTTCGCCGGCACGGACATAAGTCAGCGTGATCGTATCCCCAGCCTTGTACTGGTTCTTGACTGCGTTCAGTTCTTCTGTGGTGCTGATCGTCTGATCCTGAATGCCGGTGATAACATCACCCGGCTGTAAACCAGCCTGATCGGCTGCACCGCCGGCGGTCACGCTAAAGATATAGGCACCCACCGGAATATTGTAAGCCTGTGAAACCGCTTCTGTCACGTCCTGACAGGAGATGCCCAGCTGCGGGCGGCCGGTCACATAGCCATAGTTGATCAAATCATCGACAATGCTCTTTGCCTCCGACATCGGAATTGCAAAGCCAATGCCCTCTACTGTCGCTTCACCGGAATAGGTGCTGGACATTTTGGCGGAGTTGATACCGATTACCTGACCAGAGCTGTTGATCAGCGGACCGCCGGAGTTACCGTTGTTGATGGCGGTATCCGTCTGGATCAGCGTCATGGTGTTGTCGTTAATGGTAACCTTCCGATCCAGTGCGGAGATAATGCCGCAGGTTACGGTGTTCTGGAACTGCAAGCCCAGCGGGTTACCGATTGCCACAACCATTTCACCGACTTCACAGCTGCTGCTGTCGCCGAATTCTGCGGGAGTCAGGTTGTCTGCATCGATTTTCAATACAGCAATGTCCGCTTCCTTGTCGTATGCCACGATTCTGGCATCATAAGTGGTTTCCTCGTCAGACATCTGAATCTGTACGGAAGAAGCTTCGCCATAGCCGTATTCGTCATCGTAAATAACGTGGGCGTTGGTGACAATATAGCCGTCCTTCGACATGATGATGCCGGTGCCGACGCCAGTCATACCCTGCGAACCGTTGTTGCCCTGCGAGCCGTAGCCGAAGAAGCCGCCGTAGCCGTTCATGGGGTTATTGTTGCTGCCGTTGGACGAGGAGAAAGTGGACTGTACGCCGACAACCGACGGTGTCACTTTCTTTACAATATCCGCTACCGACATGGAACCGTTGGTAGAAGCCAGCTGAATCCAGCTCTGACTGGAGTCGCTCTTTTTGGAAGAACTGCTGTCGCCGGTGCTGCTTTCTGCGGCAGAACTGTCGTTGCTTGCAACGATCGAACTGCTGTTGTCCGCATTTGAGGAACGAATGCCCTCATAGACACCGATCGAACCGCCGGACACCAGAACCATTGCCAGCACAAACGCTGCCACTTTCAGTCCGGTATGCTTTTTCTTCGGCTTCTTGTTGGGGTCGCCGCCGTTGGGATCGGAGTAGTAGTTTACATAAGAGTAGCCGCCGTTGTTGCCGCTGCCGCCGTTTCCGGTGGGAGTGGTCTGACCGCCTGCCGGATTGTTATAGGCAGAGCCGGCAGCGTTCTGCTGCTGGTATGCACCGCTGTGCACTGCCTCGTCCTGATGCGGTGTGGTGTTGCGGTAGTAACCGTTCTGATATGCATACGGATTTGCTGCACCGTTGACACCAGAACCGGCATTTCCTGCCGGTTCTGCGGTATTTGCAGCACCGCTGTTGTTGGTGGTATTGTCGGCATTCTGTGCCGCACCATTCTCATTCCATTGTGCATTGTTTTTGTTTTCGAAGTCAGCCATAATACTCTTCCTTTCTATCGTGAACCGCTTGTTTTCTGCGGTATGTGTTCTTCGCTTTCTGTAATTATTATTATACAGTTTTATGTGATAATCATATGATAATCGATAGAAAAGACGGTAAAATACAGCCCACAAAGGCTTCACATTCCCTGAAAACAGCTTTCACACAGGAAATCATGCCTGATTCTGTGCAAGATAGTCTGCCAGGTCGACATGAACGCCGGCACCGGTCTGTGCCATATAGTACAGCCACAGGAAAATATCCTGCGAATCCAGCGTGCCGCTGTTGTCTGCGTCCAGAGCCTTTCGCTGAATCGGATTCAGTTCGGTGTCCAGACCAGCACCTACCCGTGCAATATTGTACAGGCAGAGAAACAGATCCTGTGTATCAATGCTGCCGCTGGCATCGGCATCGCCCATACTGCATGCCATTTTCTGATGAGATGCGGCTCCGGTGATGATGCTGTCTGCCGAGGGACGATTGCTTTTCAGATCGCCGTCCTTGCCGGTAGCGGTATAGGCATTGGAAATCACGCTGCCGTCGCCGCAGGAGAGCATCTCCGAGGACTGGATCGCAGCAGATGCCAGCATGACCTGCCCCAGCGGAGTGAAAGTCATGTTCAGATCCATGATGTTGCTGAATTCAAAGCCGATCGCCTTTTCACCGGCTGCCCCTACATAAGGCGTATAGAAGTCGGCAGCAGAAGCATTCTGCAAGCTGCGGATCTTGTCATTCAGTCCGGCATTGTCTGCAATGGTCATTGATGCCAGTCCCGTGCCGCTGACATTGCCGCCCTCCAGGGAAACGTCCAGATACTGATACAGATATGCGATTACAGTCTTTCGGTTCTGGGATACACCGGACATGCCGTAATAGTCCACGCCCAGCGGATTGTTGACAGTCTGTACTACCACGTTGGCAGAACGGTTCAGGGACTTGACTTCAGTAACCGCCGCTTCAATGTTTGCCGCAACGGTTTCCACCAGAGCCGGCAGATCCCGAGCAAGCTTGCTGTTTGCCGCAGAAAGCTTCGAGCCATCACTGGTCAGCTTGTTTGCCACGTCAGTAAGCGTCTTACAGTTGTCCATATCCACCAGATCGGCGTTTTTATACAGTACTTCTTCTATAAAGTCGTTGACACCCACAGAGATCATTACCACATCTGCGGTCTGCACATCGCGTTTCATATTCTGATTGGACTGCAAGTCAGAAACCAGCTTACCGGAAGTGGTGCCCACTGCGGCATAGTTCACCGCATTGCCGCCCAGATAGTCCGCCATATAGGAAACTGCCGACTCGCTGCCGCTGACTTCTGCCAGACAGTCGTCACCCAGTGCCACGACCTTCGGGGTAACTGCAAGGCTGGAAGTGTTTGCCGCAAATACCGGCAGTGCCAGTCCGGTGGCTGCTGTGACAACGGCACAGGCTGCCGCAATGCCTCTTTTCCAAAAATGTTTTTTACTCATATCGTTTTTCCTTTCTGTACAGGCAGAGCCGCCGTACCCCCTTATAGCAACACTGCATAAAGCTTACTTGTTGACTTCATCTGATGCTGCCCCTATATTTTTTCGCACGGCTCTGCATTTCCTTTACGATATTGTCATTATACCGTGTTTTTCCGATTCTGTCAAGATAAAACCGCACAAAGCTGATGCATAAGATGCATCACCAGATTTTTCAGCAGAGTTTCTCCAAAAAGTGAAACCGTGCATGCCCTCAAAAGGACAAGCACGGTTTCAGTAAAGCAATGAGAAAAAGAGAGATAACTGCAAAATTCAAAAATTGCATGTGGAAATGTGACTGACATCTCGCAATTCTATTTTGTCAGTCCATATCCGTTCGAAGCATCATCACACGCGGGATTTCCGTTTTCTGTGAATCATCTGCCTTGCTTCTGTGATAATTATATCATATTTGCACCATTCTGTCAACAGGAAAGTACTGGGTTTCGTGTAAAATATCCAATTCGTTTTTTGTGCAATTTCACAACACGGATTTTATGCACCATATTTTCCTTGTCCAGCTGGTACAATTTCTGCAAGCATTTCCCTTGTGAAAAACGTTTTCCACAATTTTATCCACTTTTCCACATGCACCCGTGTGGAAAGCGGTGGAAAAGGGCGGGCTTTATGCAGTATTTCCTTAGTTCTTGATGATTTCCGCGGAATCCAGCAGAACGGTAAACGGTCCGTCGTTGCACAATTCCACCTGCATATCTGCCCCGAATATGCCGGATTCCACCACAGACACCCGTTCCCGACAGTACGCCTTGCATGCCTCATAAAGGGCTTCCGCCTGTGCCGGCGGTGCCGCGTGCACAAAACTGGGGCGGTTCCCCTTGCGGCAGTCCGCATACAGGGTAAACTGGGACACCAGCAGCAGACTGCCGCCGACATCTTGCAGCGAGAGGTTGATCTTATCATTTTCGTCCGAGAAAATCCGCAGCCGCAGCAGCTTGTCCACCATTTTTTCCATGATCTCCGTGGTATCCTCCGGTGCAATGCCCAGCAGCACCAGATACCCCTGTTCGATTGCACCGGTGACATTGCCGTCTACGGTGACTTTTGCGTGTTTTACACGCTGTACCAACATTTTCATGCCTGATCCCTCACTTGAATTTGTTCCAGCACCTTGCCGATGGGTTCCCGAATGCACAGGTCTGCCTGTTCGTCCATGGGCGTTGCATCACGGTTCAGCAGTACCAGATGTTCCCCGCGAAAATACCGCAGCAGTCCTGCCGCCGGATAAACCGTCAGCGAAGTGCCGCCCACCAGCAGCAGGTCTGCGTTGGCAATGGCATTCACAGAGCGTGTCAGCGTGTCCTCCGGCAGAGATTCCTCATAGAGCACCACGTCCGGCTTCACTCTGCCGCCGCATTTGTCGCAGTGTGGCACACCGGTGGTCATCATGATCCACTCGGCATCATAGACGGCACCGCACACCTGACAGATATTCCGGTGCACACTACCATGAAGTTCCAGCACACTCCTGCTGCCCGCCAGCTGGTGCAGCCCGTCAATGTTTTGGGTAACTACTGCCAGCAGTTTTCCTGCCTGTTCCAGCTCCGCCAGCTTCTTGTGTGCCGCATTGGGCTTCGCCGTCAGACAGATCATTTTGTTCCGGTAAAAGCGGTAAAACTCCGCGGTATGCCGTTCAAAATAGGTGTGGCTCAGAATCGTTTCAGGCGGCACGTCATACTGCTGATGATACAGCCCGTCCTGACTGCGGAAGTCTGGAATCCCGCTTTCGGTAGAAACGCCGGCTCCGCCAAAAAACACGATACGATCCGACTGATCCACCCATTGCTGCAATTGTTTGATTTTTTCCGTTTCCATGATACCTGCCCCTTTCTATCCGGCAATGACGCTGACATAAAACGTCCGGCGGCGTGGACCGTCGAATTCGCAGAAGTACACGCCCTGCCATGTGCCCAGCACCAGTCTGCCGTTCCGCACGGGAATGGTCACGCTGCTGCCCATTGCCGAAGCACGGGCATGGGCAGAGGAATTGCCCTCCATATGGCGAAATTCCGGTCTGTCCGGAAACGCCTTCCGATATGCCAGCAGCAGATCTGTTACCACATCGGGGTCGGCGTTTTCATTAATGGTGATACCGGCGGTGGTATGGGGGCAGTAAACGACACAGATGCCGTCTGTGATGCCGCTGTCCGCTACGGCTCCCTGTACCTGTGCCGTGATCGGGCAGAGATTTTCTGCCGGTGTTTCCAGTGTATACGAATATAGCATGGCATTTGCTCCTTTTTTCGGTAGTATTTTCAGGAAACACTACATAAAGCCCGCCTGACGGCTTTGCACGCAATCTGCTTGCAGATTTTCCGTCATATTGCCCAGAAATCCCTTGCCATACATACAGTATGCCTGCGGAATTTCTGTGCAATCTGCCGAAAAATCTGACTACGCATCTTACGCACAAGCTTTATTCAGTGTTTCCTTTATTATAGAATATTTGTCCGGAAAATGCAAGTCCTTTCTTTTTCGTGTAAAATTTCATCTGTTTCTTTTGCTTTTTCAACAAACAGCCATCATTTTTCGCCATTATTTTTCCAGCAGCATTGAAAAGAAAACTTTTCGGAAAACGCCGAAAAAATTTTGCAGTTTTCTCTTGACAAATCGCCGATTTTATAGTATAATAATAAAGCTGTTTGATGCAGTTTCTGGAGAGGTGTCCGAGTGGTTTAAGGAGCTAGTCTTGAAAACTAGTGATTCCGCAAGGAACCGTGGGTTCGAATCCCACCCTCTCCGCCAGTTGAATACATTCGGAACGGAACGTTTCTCATGACGTTTCCTCCTTTGGACCATAAAATGCGGAAGTACCCAAGTGGTGAAGGGGCTCCCCTGCTAAGGGAGTAGGTCGGGAAACCGGCGCGAGGGTTCAAATCCCTCCTTCCGCGCCAAGAAAAAGACACTTCATTTCGAAGTGTCTTTTTCGTTTTTCTGCCGTTTTTTCAGCATCCGTATAAAAAAAGACCTGCAACAGGGAATTGCAGGTCAAAAACAGATAAAACCAATCAAGGGGAATTGGGGGATTTTTCAATCCATGTGAATAGTATACCGGAAAAAGCTTGAGGCAATACCGCACAAAGAGCGTCTGGCGACTTTGCACGCCATCTGCTTGC
>ENA-UOJV01003015-UOJV01003015.1-human-gut-metagenome-genome-assembly--contig:-C82-NODE-3015-length-12068-cov-7.039291_pt1 | contig 12068 bp, 10 predicted proteins | sample MGYA00242356_ERZ723903 | MGnify/ENA metagenome assembly ERZ723903
TTCCACAGGAATTTTTTTGATTGCAGCCGCCTGCAACAAAACACAGACAGCACACAGATAAAAGAAGCTTCGGAGTACCAGAAGCTTTCCATCGGCCGTGTAGCATCTTCCCATCAGAATCCCGCAGATCACCGGTGCAAGAATGCCAATCACAAACATGAACTGATTCCGAAAGGCATAGACATCGTTTCGCTGCCGCAGTGAAACCGCAGCACCGAACATTGCCTGCCACTGCGCATTGTAAATAGCAAGTGCCCCCGCAGTAAATGCCAGTGATACCAAAAACAGCTCCATACATCTCTCGCCGAGTGCCGGTACACTTCCAAGAAATGCATAGCCGGCACACATCACAAGAAGCGTAAGCATCGGTATCGTCTTTGTCGACTTCAGACGATCCGCCAGAATTCCAAGCGGCAGCAGTGCTGCACACGCTACAATGTTCGGCACCATCTGGATAATGCCGATCTGACTGTCGGTTGCACCCATGTTTGTCGCATACAGATTCAGGCCGAAACCGTTGATCGATGTGATATATTGCAGAAATACACCCTCGACGGCAAACAGTAGCATGATCTGCGCAGATGGCGGCATCTTTTTTGCCCGGTAAAACAGACTCTTTTTCATTGCTTCATCCCCCATGCCTTCTTTTGTCATCTTCACGTTCCTGCCCCCTGCCGGATACGTAAAGATTCTGCTTTCATAATGGCAATTTCATGTTCAAATGTCAACAGAAATACCCGGATCCAATGTGAGAATTTTAACGGCATTTTCTGTCAATATTCACAAAAGAAAAAAGGGTATTCTCCCTGTTGAATGCATGGGTTTAGCATAAGAAAAAGGAGCCCCCGTTTTACCTGGGAACTCCGCATATTGGAAATGTTTATAGCAATCTCAGAAACTATAGCAAGACCAGAAAATAACGCAAAAAAGGCAGTGCTGCAGGGCGCGAATTACAAGGAACGGATTTGAAGGCGTACCGGGGTACGACGAAAATCCGTGACGCAGTAATTCACGTTCTGCAGTGCTGAATTTTTTGCGTTATTTTCTGGTCTTGCTATAAATTCATCTCCCACCGCAGAACGTGTCTTCTTGCCGGAAGAGGATAAAAAATTCAGAACTGCTTTTTTGCGTTATTTTCGGGGTTTGCTATCAGAATTCGATCTCGCGCAGATATCTGTGCAGCGCATCCTGCCAGGTCGGCAGTTTTTCGAATCCGTTCTCGGTCAGTTTCTCTTTGCTCATGCGGCTGTTGGACGGACGTTTTGCTTTTGCCGGGTACTGGTCAGAGCTTACCGGTGATACACTTACTTTTCCGTAAGCCGGATCGATCTCAGCGGCCTGTTTGAAAATCTCGCAGGCGAACTCATACCAGGAGCAGAGTCCCTCGTTTGTTGCATGGTAGCGGCCGTAGTTCTCTTTCTCTGCCATGTCGACAAGCAGGCGGGACAGGTCGTAGGTGTAGGTCGGGCTTCCTACCTGATCATCTACAACAGTCAGATGATCGTGTGTCTTTCCAAGGTTCAGCATGGTCTTGATGAAGTTCTTTCCGTTCACGCCGAATACCCATGCGATGCGGACGATGTAGAATTTTTTCACCCATTTCTCTACCGCGAGCTCTCCCTCGTATTTCGTCTGGCCGTATACGTTCAGCGGATGACGCTCATCATCCGGCTCCCACGGGCGGGTACCCTGGCCGTCGAATACGTAGTCGGTGGAGATGTAGATCATTTTGCAGTCAAGGTCATGGCAGACTTTTGCGATGTTCTCGGTTCCGACTGCATTGACCTGATGTACTTTTTCTTTTTTGTCATCATCCTCAGCAAGGTCTACAGCGGTCCATGCTGCACAGTGGATTACGACATCCGGGTTTGCTTCGGTAATGACTTTTCTTACGCTTTCTGCATCGGTGATATCCATTTCTTCAATATCAACGCCGATTCCTTCATGACCGCGTTTTGCAAGTTCATTCATGACGTCATGGCCGAGCTGGCCTTTTACACCTGTTACAAATACTCTCATAATGGTTCTCCTTTTTTCTGATTTTGTTATCGTTATGTTTTGTCTGTCTCTTGTTTTTCAGTCTGATTTTCTGTTTGTACCATGAGTATAAAGGATGACGTTATGTCATGGTCAAGCACTTTTTTCAAAAACTGCCCCGGATTTTTCTTCCGGGGCAGTTTTCTTCAACGCTGTTCGCTTTTATTTGTCGATATATTTTCCGTTCATCACATCCATCAGATACTGACCGTACTGATTTTTCTTCAGCGGCTCGATGTCGGTCAGAAGCTGGTCTTTGCCGATCCAGCCGTTCAGGTAACCGATCTCCTCGAGGCACGCAATCTTGCGGTGCTGATGGGTCTCGATGGTTTTTACGAAGTTGGTTGCCTCTACCAGGCTCTCATGTGTACCGGTATCCAGCCAGGTGAAGCCCTGTCCGAGAAGCTCAACGTTCAGGCTGCCGTCTTCCAGATAGATCCGGTTCAGGTCGGTGATCTCAAGCTCTCCGCGCGGTGACGGTTTCAGGTTCTTTGCATACTCTACGACTTTGTTGTCATAGAAGTACAGACCTGTAACACAATAGTTTGATTTCGGTTTCTCCGGTTTCTCTTCGATGGAGATGGCTTTTCCCTCGGAGTCAAATTCTACGATTCCGAAACGCTCCGGATCATCTACATAATAGCCGAATACGGTTGCGCCTTTCCGGTCTCAGCGTTTTCTACTGCTGCTTTCAGGCGTTTGTTCAGACCGTGTCCGAAGAAGATGTTGTCGCCGAGCACCATGGCAACGGAATCATCCCCGATGAACTCCTCGCCGATGATGAAAGCCTGTGCCAGTCCGTCCGGGCTCGGCTGCACTTTGTAGGTAAGCTGTACACCGAACTGATGGCCGTCTCCGAGCAGTGCCTCAAAACGAGGGGTGTCCTGCGGTGTGGAGATGATCAGGATGTCGCGGATGCCTGCATTCATAAGAACAGACAGCGGATAATAGATCATCGGCTTGTCATAGATCGGGAGAAGCTGTTTCGATGTTACCATAGTTAACGGATAAAGACGTGTGCCGGAACCTCCGGCAAGTACGATACCTTTCATAATTCGTTACTCCTTTTTCGTATATGATACCTCTAGTATAACCTCATTCCCGGAAACGCGTCAACCCGTATCGTAACGTAACCGTTACTGTTCACTCAGCAGTAAAACACTTGCTGTTTCGCTGCGTAAGAACATGTTTCAGGTGTGAGCAACCCTCCTTTTGCGAAGCAAAACTTTAAATGAGGGCTGCGAATGTTACAGTTCGCTGGGCACCAGTGAACTGTAACACGTAACGGTGTGTGATAACTTTGTGACGTTTCTGTTATCAGCAGCTGTATTTCGTCAGTTTCTGGCGGGAATAGATCGAGCTGTTGCGGTTGAATACGTAGGCCGCGGTGCAGACAATAAAGAAATATGGCAGATAATCGTAGCCAAAAATCTCGCCGCCGATGAAAATAGCCGCCAGTAAGGTATTGGTTCCGCCGCCAAAAACCGCCGCATAGCCAAGCGCCGCGGAAAGCTCCACCGGAATACCGAACAGATTGCCAAGGACTGCTCCCAGGGTTGCTCCGATGGTAAACAGCGGTGTTACCTCGCCGCCCTGAAACCCGGCGGACAGCGTCAGAATTGTCAGGATAAATTTCAGCGCCCAGTCATATGCATATACCTTTTCCCCATGAAATACCGCTTCCACCAGATTCGTTCCAAAGCCGCAATACCGTCCGCGGTACAGAAGCAGGAACAGAATGCTAAGGATAACACCGATGGAGAAAACACGTACCAGCGGATTTTTGATTTTTTCGCCGAGATATTTTTTCGTGTGCTTTAAGCACCAGGCGAAGAGGCCGCCTGTGATTCCAAAAATAATACCAAGTGTAATCAGACGCACCAGCAGGAACGGTGTCAGGCTTTCGCTGATGTGGACAGCCAGATTTTCTTTGCGGATTCCAAGCAGGGAAGCTACAGCGCTCGCAGAGAAAGATGCGGTAAACGCCGGAAGCAGTGCCTCGTACCGCATTTCACCTGCAGCGAGCACTTCTACTGCAAAGATCACAGCTGCAATCGGCGTTCCGAACATGCCCGCAAAGCCGGCGGCCATACCGGTTACCAGAAAGATACCGGGCGCGTTTTTAAACGGTAATTTTTTGCCGGCAAAATAGGAAAACACAGCACCGATCTGAACGGCAACGCCCTCGCGGCCGGCACTTCCACCGAACAGATGCGTCAACGCCGTTGAGAGCATTGCCAGCGGAATCATGCGAAGCGGAAGCTCTGTCTCCTCCTCATACGCTACATCAAAAATCAGACTCATGCCTCCTTTTCCCCTGCCACCGAATTTCTGATTGACTGCCACGATCACAAGACCTGCCATAGCGAGAAACGGCAGACACCAGAAAAGATGTGCCACGCGAATAGCCGTGACTTTCAAAAGCAGACGGCAGAACAGCGCCTCAATCAGACCGACTGCCGCACCGAGCGGAACGCCGGTCACACCGAGCAGCAGCAGGGCGCCGTAGGTGCGAAGGGATTTCTTCAGTTCTTCTTTCATTCTCTTTCTCTCCTTTTCGAATTCTGCTGTTATCATATCACGAAGCGGACAGATTGTGAACTATGGATACCTTTTCCTCCATACTCTTGGCCAGTGCGTCGGCAAATTTTTCCTGCATCCGGATTACTTCTGTCATCTCCTGCTCCGTAAACTGCGCCGCAGCTTCCTCCTCGGACTGAAACAGCGGAAGAATCAGCTCTCTCGCATACTGTTTTCCCGTTTCAGTCAGACTGATGATTTTTTCCCGCCGGTTTGCCGGATTGACTTCCATTTCGATATATCCTGTTTTCGTTTTTAGTCCGTTTTCGTACTTTTTATTTTAGTGTTTTTTCTTCCTTTTTCAAGATTTCCAAAAGCCTCTTTTTTCCGTATATTTTCCGGCATTTTTCAAATACTAGCAACTGTCCAGACACTGTTAGGGAAAGGAGATTTTGAAGATGAGAAAAATCAGAAGAGTGTGTATGACGCTGGCATTGGCGGTATTACTGGCCGGGATGACGGCCTGTGGAAACAACACCACGAATGACACCGGAAATGGCAATACCAACACGGAGAGCGACATGGGACAGACGGATAACAGAAACGATGTCAATACGACAGAGATGCCGTCAAACGACAATGTAAATGATGTGACGGAGGGCACCGATGGGAATGCCAACGGTACGAACGGTACAAATACCGGGGATAGAAATACCCTTGGAGATGATGTCGGCGACGCCGCTGAAGATGTGACCCGTGGTGTCGGTGAGGGCGTTGAGGATGTCGGCCGCGCGATGGACGATGTGGTAAGCGGCGGCGACAATAAGACGCAGAATCCGCAGGAAAACGGAGCAACTACACAGAATGGAGCGGGGATGGCACAGTAAATATGCACTTCTGCTGCTCCCGTATCTAAAAAACTTCCCTTGGCGAACGATATATGCAGGTTCGCCGGGAAGTTTTTTTTACTGCCAGGCACATCAGCACCTGGTTTGATCCGTCAATTTTGATTTTTTCTTTTACAGACCGCATCTGAATTTTCTGCCCTTCGCGCCAAGAATGCTGGCCATCCGATCGCCCCACGCTGCACGCTCTGCATAAATATCAACCCGTTCCAGATCTCCGCTCCGGTCCACAAAGGCAGGAAACAGGAATCCACAGATAGGATTTCCCGGCTCGTATTCTCCAACCAGAGGGCAGACAGCGCAGATCAGATAGGGGAACATCTCCTCGGATTCCCCCAGGCGCTCTTTATCGGAAGCCTTTTCCGGGATATCATACCGGTCATAAAACATGTAAATGGCATAAGCCCCGTGAATCTGCAATCCTTCGATCAGGATATCATAGAACGTTTCCAACAGCGCATCGTTCTTCAGTCCGCATTCCCGCAGCGCCATCAGCATCTGCCAGATACTGCCCGGCCCCTGGGATGTTTCCGGAAAACGGTATTCCCGCAGCTTCTCATTCGATTCCGCAAATGGAATTTTCTTGGCAATCGCCAGATTCCTGGCCTTTTCCGAACCGGACAGTTTCAGAAAATGAATGTTGAAACTGCCGTCATACTCCCCATCCGAATCCGTATAGCAACCCGCCATCCGCACAAACGAAGTCCGCGCCGGCGTCATCCTCCTCGTCAGCTCCAGCATGTCTTCCCGATTAATCATACATTCCCTCCGACAGTAAAGATATTCGAAACTCTCTGCCTTTGATCTTATCATAACATGCTTTTTCTGTCAGCAGGTTTTTAAATTGCGTTCTTTCTCTCCATCTGATAAAATCGAAACAGTATCTCGCATTTTATAATTTTGATATAGAGAGATGTTGGGACAAAACACCTTTTGACTCAATATCACAGAAAGGACGACACATGAAATTAGCAGTAATCAGTGATCTTCACGGGAATTATTATGCGCTCGCAAAGGTGCTGGCATTTCTTCGCAGTCAGGAGATCGACGGTATCATCGGGCTGGGAGATTTTGTAACAGACGGGCCTTTTCCGCAACGGATGATGAGAGTGCTTCGCGAAATGCAGGAGGAGTTTCCCTGCTATCTGGTGCGGGGAAACAGGGAAGAATATCTGCTGGAAAATATCCGGCATCCGCAGAACTGGAAGGCAGGTTCCTCGACAAGCGGACTTTTGGATTATACGTTTCGGAATCTTACCGGACAGGATCTGGAATTTTTCGAACATCTGCCGACAGACGGTGTTCTGGTCGGAAAAATAAATGAATCAGGCCGGCTGATTCCTGTTTTTGTTCCGCAGGAAGAAATCACACCGGATACCTGCCGCGAATCTCTCTTCCCGGCACTTCGTCTCTGTCACGGCGCGCCCGGAGAACTCCGTGGGAATTTCGGTCTGCATCCGGAGCTTTTGCTGTCCCATCTGAAAAATCTCGATGCCGCAATCCTGCTCGGCGGGCACAGCCACAAGCAGGAGCAAAGAGAATATGCCGAAAAAACATACCTGAATCCCGGTTCCCTTGGGCTTGCGCTTGATGGAGTCGGCGGCCATGCCCATTTCGCGATTCTGACGCTGGAAAACAGCACATGGCAGATCGAATGTTTTCAGATTCCCTACGATCTCGAAGGCTACCTCGCCGAATTCGACCGCGCCGGGCTGGAAACGCATGGCAGTGTCCTTGCCCGTTCCTTAAAACGGACATTGACCTGCGGCGTGAATTATTTTTATCTCACCGTAAAACGAGTGCGTGAACTCGCCGATGCACTGGCACTGACCGATCTGGACGAAGAGGTCTGGAAAAAGGCGGAACAGGAACTGAAATAACCGTCCATTCAAAAGACGGCAGGCTGTGTACTCACACACAGCCTGCCGTCTGTTTCTATTCCCTAACTTCTATTTTTCTTTTCGAAACACAACCGTCTCAAATCTTCTGACCACTCCATCATACTCTCCCGTCATCGGCTGGTATGTTTCCGTATCCATCGGAAATGCAGCCGGTTCAGCTCCGTAGTTCTGTACAAACAGATACTTGTATTTCTCATCCTCCCTTGTTGCAACATCGAGCCCTTCCGGGATTTCGGCTGCCGCGCGTTCCAGGCCTTTTTCTTCTGCCAATTTCCGGCAGAAGTCATCGTAAAATGCCTGTTCAAAATCTGCGCAGACATAATACGCCTCGCCCTCTCCAAATACATTTTTCGTCAGTGCCGGATATCCCGCATAGAAATCGTCACGGTATGCCAGCAGCGTTTCGGCACCGTTCGTTTTTACCAGGTCGCAGAAATTTCGGATTTCATATGTCTTTCCTTCTCCCACACCCGCATTCACATCCTGATCATACAATGCGTCCAGCTCGGTGCTCCGCAGGCCGAATACATCCATCAGTCCGTGCGGGGTTCCGCCGAGGAAACAGAGGTCGTTTTCATCCACAACTCCCGACCAGTATGTCATCACAAAGGTGCCGCCGTCTGCCACAAATTTCCGGATTTTTTCCTCAATTCCGGCCCGAAACAGATACAGCATCGGTGCAAAGACAATCCGGTAGTCGGAAAGATTCTCCTCCATATCGAGGAAATCCACATTCACACCCAGTTTCCGAAGACCGCCATATACCTTCTTCACGGTATTCATGTATTGCAGTCCCATATTCCGTGGTCCCTGCGCATCCTCCATGGCCCAGCGACTTTCGCAGTCATGCAAAATTGCAGCCTGTGCCTTCGTCGTGCTTCCCGCAATCTGCGCCAGATCCAAAAGCGCCTCGCCCGTCTCTGTCACCTCACGGAACACGCGCGTATCCTTTCCGCCGTAGTGGTCAATGACCGCCCCGTGGAACTTCTCGCTCGCACCGCGGCTCTGGCGGATCTGGAAATACTGGACACTGTCGGAACCATGCGCCACTGCCTGCAGCGATGCCGCCTTTAAAAGCCCAGGCCGTTTCAGCTTGCTGACACTCTGCCAGTTCGTGCTTGTCGGGCAGGACTCCATCAGAAGGAACGGTTTTTTCATCAAACTCCGCATAAAATCGTGCTGCAGTGTCGCATCAAGCGCAGTCACCTCTTCTGCTTCCTTGTGCCAGGTCGGATAATTATCCCATGACACCACATCAATCAGATCCTTGAACTTATGATAATTCAGTCCCTGGAAATCATACATCATGTTGATTGTCACCGGAAGTTCGGAACCGCCCGCGCGGATCGCTGCTTTTTCCCAGGCAACAAAGTCTGCTGTCTGATCTGTCACAAACCGTTTCCAGTCAAGATTCAGTCCGTGAAGCCCCATCTCACCCTTTGGGGACGGACTCTCAATCTGCTCAAAATTCTGATACGAATGGCTCCAGAACGTTGTATTCCACGACATATTCAATGCATCAATCGTCTGATATTTTTTCTTCAGCCACCCCTGAAATGCCTTCTGGCAGAGCGGGCAATGGCATTCTCCACTCAGTTCATTCGAAATGTGCCACATTTTTACCGCCGGGTGCTTTCCAAACTTCTCGCTCAGCAGGCGATCAATTTTCCCCACCTTTTCCCGGTAAACCGGCGAAGTATAACAGTGATTATGGCGTCCGCCGAACAGATTTTTCGTGCGGTCCGCGTTTACGCGCAGTACCTCCGGGTATTTGTCTGCAAGCCACTTCGGGCGTGCTGCAGACGGTGTCGAGAGAATTACTGAAATCTCATTCTTATACAGCTGATCCATGATCTTTTCCAGCCATTCCAGGTGGTATACACCCTCCTCCGGCTCGAGCACAGACCAGGAAAAGACACCAAGCGTCACCTCGTTGATATGCGCCTCCTTCATATATTCGATATCCTGCTCCAGAATTTCCGGCATCGCAAGCCACTGCTCCGGGTTATAATCCCCTCCATAGATAAATCCACTCTGGTTCATGTTCGTTTTCCTTTCTCTATTCATCGAAATATCGTCTCCACGTGCATCTTCTCAATTTTGCAGGCACATCCATCCGCAAACTCCGGCTGCTTTTCCAGAAAAATCGGATCACCCGGATGCAGCGGATAGACAACGAGTTTCAGTTTCTCCGGAAACTCAAAATAGCCAAGGCTTAACAGGGCCTCCTGACCGGTATAGAAATAATCGTTGATTTTCTCTTCCCCATCAAACACTTCCATACGGTTTCCGTACCAGGTCAGAAAAGCAAACGCATCGTGATAATTTTTTTCGCCAGGATAAGCAAGCTTCAATTCGTATACAGCTTTCTCTTTATCCTGCTCTGTGCAGACAAGCTCTGCCTCCGGCTCCTGTGCTTTGTAAATACGCTCATACAGCGTAAAGTTTCCTCTTTTTCCACACTCTTTGAAATCCACAATGCCTTTTTCCACAACCGGATACACAGCGATCATGGTTTTTCCACTGCCTGTCACAACAAGCTCACCGTTTTCTTCCCAGACATAATTTTCGGAAAGAACGAGATAATCCTGATCCAGATGCACCTTCCATGCATTCAGCGCCTCCTGCCGGGAAATCAGGCAGAGTTCTGCGCGCGCATCGCCCTCCCACTGAATCTGCGGGTCGAGATCACCGTAAAATACGAACGCATCTCCCTTTTTCGTATGTAAAACGCAGAGCGGTGTGGCAAGTGCCGTGTGAAGAACCGCATCGTTTAGTTTCATATTGTACGGAAAAAATCCATACATTCCCTCTTTCAGGTCAAATGCCGGAAATCCCACGCTCGCTTTTCCATCCAGGAGTCCCTCCAGTTTCACCTGTGGATGATCATCCATCTTCCATCTTCTCTGGTAATTGTTAAAAAAGACGTATCCATGGTCCGCATCGTGACGGCACGCTGTCCGAACCGTGTGCATATCTCCCGGCAGAATCCTTATCGTTGGAATTTCAGACCGAAGTGAGGCCATATCCTCGCCAAAATCATTCAAAAACAGCGCCAGCAGCTTGATCTCCCGATAGCTGTCCGAGATTGTTCCGTACTGCCGGATCGGCGCGTTGAAATCGTAATTGATCTCCGGCAGGTCGTTCAGATATCCTGTCGCGCGGCTCTCCTGCAGGGTGGACAGTTTTCCCTTCGGATTGCTGCCGCCGTGGTACATATAGTAGCCGAGCAGCCCTGCTCCACTTCCCATTTTTACGGTAGACATCGCTCCGACATCGCATCCCTTCGCCACCGGTCTTCTGTGCATGGTAACCTGAAGCCCGCCTCCAAGTTCTGCCGTCAAAAACGGAAAATCCTCCTCGTTGTAACTGTTTGCATTTTCCACATGATGATCACACGCAATCAGTGCATCGTTCCTTGTGTGGCTAAACACAAAGTTTGCGTTCGGCTCGATCTCGCACGTTCTCTGATCCCATGGTGCTTCACAGTAGCCGCCCATGACCGGAAGCAGATCGCCGATGCAGGCTCCGCCCCAACCGGTCGCCGTGTACAGCGGCACATCAAAGCCAATTTCCTTTGCTATTGCCGTCAATGTGCGGATATGCGCCTCGCCCTCCGGTCCCTGCAGGCCGCCGACGTGGCCGTACTCATTCTCGATCTGAATGCCGATCACCGGGCCGCCGTCCTTTTCCATGCATCCATCGACCTGCTCATAGACCTTTTTCCAGAACCGTCTGACATAGTCAAGATATTCCTTGTTGTTACAGCGGATCGCCATGCCCTCTTTCTCTCTCTGGATGATCCAGTCTGGGAATCCGCCGTTCCGCACTTCCCCGTGCACAAACGGTCCGATACGCAAGAATACCGACAGTCCGACTTTCCGGCACAGTCTTACAAACGTTCCGATATCCCGGCATCCTTCAAAATCAAACACATTTTCCTCTTCCTCGTGGTGAATCCAGATCACATAGGCCGAGACGACAGAAACTCCGCCCGCCTTTATTTTGCGCAGTGATTCCTCCCACCACTCTTTGCGGTACCGACTGTAATGCATTTCGCCCATCACCGGAAACCACGGTTTTCCATTTTTAATCAGATAATCCCTGCAATAGCTGTACTCTGCTCTCATCGTCTTATTGTCCCTCTCTTTTTACTGTCTGCAGACAGAAATTCCGCATCATGCCGTACATCGGCGGCGATGAAATTCGGATTCCGGCAGTGACTTCCTGCGGTTTTCTGATTTCGCATGTCACTTTGTAGCCGGTCCATGCATGTTCTGTCGGATGAATCACAGTCTCTTCTTTTCCCTCTTCCGTATTGAGGAACAGCCGCACATCCACATTTGTTGTATCGGTTCCCTGAAAGGCAACAGATAATGTATACGTTCCTGCCTCCTGTACCTTTACCGTCTGGCAGATCGAAAACGTAAAGTTTTTTGGTGCTTCTACGCGTACCGCATTCACCGGCGGAGCCGGGAACGGATCGACAAACTCCGGAAACAGCTGTACTGCAACGGCATCCTCGGATTTTTCTACGTTCCAGCGTGCCAGGCCGTCTTCCCAGCCGACATCGAGCAACAGATTCTCCGCCTCCGGCAGCTCTTCCACCACGCAGATCTTCGCATGTGCAGCAAACGGAACACCTTCCACATTTCCTGTCACATCATATTCGCCTGTCACGCGTGTGTCCGGCACTTCGTTCCAG
>ENA-UOJV01003025-UOJV01003025.1-human-gut-metagenome-genome-assembly--contig:-C82-NODE-3025-length-12002-cov-4.319913_pt1 | contig 12002 bp, 11 predicted proteins | sample MGYA00242356_ERZ723903 | MGnify/ENA metagenome assembly ERZ723903
GTTAAGTTTTATTTACGTAATTCCATCAGACTATCGGGAATGTAAGGAGCGCACCATGTGATGCCCTTCTCAAACGCCGGCACCAGCGCAGAATCTTTCCACCAAAGCTGCTTGGGAAAGAACTCGGTCGTTCCGCCGAGAAAGACCAGCAGCCCGACAATGAGTAATCCGCGTAGAAAACCGAACAAACACCCCAAAAGCCTATCCTCTGCTCCGATAGAAACAGAGGCGAGGATACTGCGCAGTATTTTACCGACTAAACCGGCCAGAAATACGCATCCGATCACAATCAAAACAATGGAAACAAAAGTCCTTGTCATGAGGCCCATGTGAGCCTGGAACGGAAGGATCGCAGCCAAATCGGCAGAACAGTAAAGAGAAACAAAGAAAGCTGCTACCCATCCTACCAGGGCAAAAATTTCGCGAACCATGCCGCGGGAAACCCCAAGAAGTGTGGAGAGCAGGAGGATAACAACGAAGACCCAGTCGAGCTCTCCGAGACGTAATGAAGAAAAATCCATACTTACTTCTCTGACTGGACTTTACCTGTATTCAAACCTGACAAACCGAGCTTGGCATTAGCGGCTTCTGCTTCTTTAGCAGATTTGAAAGGACCGGCCTGCACGCGGTAAATCCTGCCGCTCTTAGCCTGGATCGGGGAAAGATAGGCAGGCACTCCGGCCTTCTTCATCTTGTCCACAATGCCTTGAGCACGATTCTGGTTAGAAAGCGCGATCACCTGAATAAAGTACTGGCCCTTGGTAAGTTTGGGAGCGGAAGTCTCCTGAGCTTTCTTTTCTTCGGCCTGCTTCTTAGCCTCTGCCTGTTTCTTGGCTTCAGCTAACTTTTTAGCTTCGGCTGCCTTCTTCTCTTCTGCGGCCTTCTTGGCTTCTGCTGCTTTCTTAGCAGCTTCCGCAGTGTCGTTCTTGGCTTCAGGGGCCTTACCGGCGGTATTGCCGGAAGCGGAAGGCGCGACGGCAGCGGCCTGATCTTTACCGGAATTCACAGACGGGACGGGAGGAACCTTCGGCGCTTCTTTCGGTTCTTCGCCCTCTTCCGGCGCCGGAGCCGGCGGAACGGTGATCTTGGTTACATCAACAGAATTTTCTTTCGGTATCCGAAGCGGAATCGTGACGGCAGGAGGCGGCGCTTCCTTATCAAAAAGAATAGGAATCGCAATCGCGGCAGCCATCAGAAGCATCAGGGTACCAACAAATCTTCGGCGTGCATGAATCCATTTCTGACGGCGCAGCTCCTCTTCTTCGAGCTGTTGCTCGTCTTTTTTAGGCGCACGTTTAAACCAACTGCGCTTTTCGGGCTGCGGTGTGGCAGGCTCAGGCTCAACATTAGGGGCGGCATGAGAAGCGGTTTCCGGATCGAGTTTGACTTCAGTCGGAGATTCTTTTGCTGCAGGAGCCGAGGCAAAAGGATTTTCTGTGAAGCGGCATCTCCTGCGCAGGAGCCGGAGTCAGTCTGACCGTTGCAAAAGATTCCTTTTGAGAAGAGGTCACCGGAGTCTGGATCGCCGACGGATGCGTTGCAAATTCACCGTCAGATGGCTGGCGGACACGAGTCGGAGGAACAGCAGTTTGCGAAGGATGCACCGTGCCGAATTGCGGTTCGTCGGAGAACCTTATAGGGTTGGGCTCCGAAGACTGCGGGGCGCTCATCCCTGGTTCCACATGAGGCAGCGGAACTTCGGGCTCTTTCTTTTTCCAAAAAGGCATACTGCTCTTCCTTTCTTTTTAATTTCGTCCGACTTTTTCCTTTAAATATTCAATAGCTGAAGCCACTGTTAAAAAGGAACCGAAGGTGACTATTCTATCAGTCTCGTGCGCCTCTTCGATGGCTCTCTGAAGAGCTTCCTCGACGGTCTTGAAAGTCTGAATTTTTTCCTGAGGAACGCCTGCTTCACTTAGCATAGCGCAGAGATCCTGTGCGATTCCGCCTCGCGGACCTTGCAGATCCGACAAATACCACTTGTTAAAGCTCGAAACCATGATCCGGCAGACTTGCGCGCGGTCCTTATCAGAAAGCATCCCGAAGACCGCAACCTGACGTGTTGCCTTCGGAAGCCCACTCAGCGTCTTTGCCAATTCTTTGGCCGCATGGGGATTATGTCCGACATCTAAGTAGACCTCCGGTGCATTTCTGACTTTAGAGAAGCGTCCGGTAATACGAGTATTCAATAGAGCTGATTCAAATGCTTCACGCTTAAGCGGCAGTTTTCCCTGCATGCATTGAAGGGCTTCGAAAGCTCCGGAGGCATTGTTCAGCTGATGTTCGCCGGGCATCGTCGGCAACGGCAAATTCCTGAGCTCGCCCCTTGACCCAAAGAAATTCCAGGTCTTATCGCCGTGATTGTGCTCAAACCTGAAGGTCTTTCCGATAACCAGGAGTTCGGCACCGATTTTATCGGCGTACTGCTCAACCGTAATCGGAGGATTAGCATCAGCGCAGATAGCCGGTTTGCCCGAACGGTAAATGTGAGCCTTTTCCCAGCCAATGGATTCACGGGTAGTTCCGAGATAAGCCGTATGGTCAATTCCGATGCTTGTAATGACGGAGACGGAAGGCTCAACCGTGTTGACAGCGTCAAGACGTCCGCCGAGCCCGATTTCTAACACCACGGCATCAAGATCTTTTTCCGCAAACAGAAGAAGAATGCCGAGCAGCGTGTATTCAAAGTACGACAGCGTCATCTCGCCGCGAGCGGCTTCGACCTTCTCGAACTGACGAATCAGTTCTTCGTCCTTAGCGTCTTCTCCGTTAATTCGAACTCTTTCGTTGAAGCGGATCAAGTGCGGAGAAGTATGGACACCTACGGAATAGCCGCCGGCTAACAGTGCCGATTCAATAAAAGCGCAGGTAGAGCCTTTACCGTTGGTGCCTCCGACGGTAAACACGGGGCATTTAAAGCGGATGTCCAGACGCTTGAGCATGGTTTCCATGCGGTCAAGGCCTAAATCTATTGCCTGTGCGTGCAAACCCTCAATGTGATGAAGCCACGCATCCAAAGTCTCAAATTTCATTGTGAATAAACTAAAAAGACCGCCGAAGCGGTCCGGAGAATGCTACTCAATCGCGTCCAAAGACTCTTTTTGGAAGAGTGCAATGAGTTTTGCGATTTCCATCTTTAAGTTTTTACGATCGACGATCATGTCGATGGCGCCCTTCTGCAGCAGGAACTCGGATCTCTGGAATCCTTCCGGAAGCTGTTCACGAACGGTTTGTTCAATGACGCGCGGGCCGGCAAAGCCGATCAAAGCCTTAGGCTCAGCCATAACGACGTCGCCCATGAAAGCAAAGCTTGCAGACACGCCGCCCATCGTCGGATCGGTTAAGACAGAAATGAACGGAAGTTTGTGTTCTGCCAACTTAGCGATAACTCCGGTTGTCTTGGCCATCTGCATCAGAGAGAAAAGACCTTCCTGCATACGAGCGCCGCCGGAAGCGGTAAAACAGACAAATGCTGCCTGATTATCAATAGCGGCCTGAACAGCACGAGCAAAGCGCTCTCCGACAACCGAGCCCATGGAACCGGCCATAAAACCGAATTCAAAGACGGCAACGACAGCGGGCATAGCATGGATGGTGCCTGACTGCACAACTAAAGCGTCGGTTTCTCCGCTGGCAAACTGTGCCTGCTTAACGCGGTCAGGATATTTTTTGCTGTCCACGAATCCAAGCGGATCGACAGGACGAATTTCCGCACCGATTTCCTGACGATTTTCAGGGTCGAGAATCATATCCAAACGCTGACGAGCACTCACGCGCATATGATGGTTGCATTTCGGACAAACGTTAAGGTTGTCGCGAAGCTCCTGAGCGTAAAGCGTCGTTCCGCAGTTGGAACACTTTGTCCACACGCCTGCAGGAATATCTTTTTTGGCAGTTTCGCCGTTACTCCGACTGATTTTCGGGAGCACTTTATCGAGCCAACTCATAGTGCAAATTAGTTTCTTTTTACTGAATCTACTGATTCTAATCGAATCCAGCCGCTCTGCATGAACTCAAACTCATTGAGTTCGTTAACAAAAATTTGTCAGCCGGGAAACGGCGAAGCTCCGTGCTGAGGCAGGCCAAAGATTTCCGGATAGCCGACGCCGGTCAGATAAAGTCCTGTTGGATAGAAAGTCGGAGCGGCCGCCTGTCGGCTTTTTGCTTCCAAAACTTCTCCCATCCAATCAACACTTCTGGCGCCCGTGCCTACGTAAACCAGACAGCCGACGATATTTCGAACCATGTGATAAAGGAAGGCGTTTGCCTTGACACGAATCTTGATGAATCGTCCGTGACGAATGACCTGCAGAGATTCAATATTTTTCACCGGCGTCTTGCTCTGGCACCCTGCGGCACGGAAACTGGAGAAATCATGTTCGCCGACCAAGAACTGGCCTGCGGCTTCCATGTTCTTTTCGTTGAGCGGACGGAAGACCCAGCCGGTTCTGCCGGAAAGAATCGGAGAACGAACCGGCTCATTGACGATCCAGTATTCATAAGTCCGACTGCAAGCGGAAAACCTCGCATGGAATTCGTCCGGGACGACTTTCGCCCAGCGAACCGCACATTCCGTCGGCAGATAAGAATTCAAGCCGCGAACCCAAGAAATCTCCTTACGGTCGGCTCCCGTATCTAAATGGATCACTTGACCCGTGGCATGAACATTGGCGTCTGTGCGCCCGGCACAGACGGCTTTAACTTTTTCACCCGTAAACTGAACAACGGCCGCTTCGAGATAATCCTGGACTGTTTGTCCGGAAGGCTGGGTCTGCCAGCCCTCGAAAGAACGGCCGTCGTACTCGAGTCCTAATGCGACTCTCATCGGCAATTAGGCTTTGAAGTCAACGAGAATACGCAGCATGCGGCGCAGCGGTTCGGCAGCGCCCCAAAGGAGCTGGTCGCCGACTGTGAAGGCAGTGACGTATTCCGGACCGAAATTCAGTTTGTGGATACGGCCGATAGGAACAGAAAGCGTTCCGGAGACCTTGGCCGGAGTCAGTTCATGAATAGAATCTTCTTTGCGGTTCGGAATGACTTTAACCCACTGATTGGCTTCAGCAAGAAGTCTTTCGATTTCTTCGCAGGAAACATCTTTCTTCAGCTTGATCGTCAAAGCCTGAGAGTGGCAGCGCATGGATCCGACGCGAACGCACAAACCGTCAACGGGCATGCATCCGGGCTCTCCGATAGCGGGTTTGCCCAGAATCTTGTTAGCTTCGGCACCGCCCTTCCATTCTTCGCGGCTCTGTCCGTGTTCGACTTCTTTGTCGATCCAGGGGATCAGGCTGCCGGCAAGAGGTACACCGAAAGCTTTGTCGGGGAAGTCGGTAGAACGAAGTTCTTCGGTAACTTTGCGGTCGATGGCCAGAATGGCAGAGCGAGGATCCTTCAGATCTTCGGCAACAACGCCGTAAAGAGCACCCATCTGTTCGAGCAGTTCGCGCATATTGGGAGCACCGGCGCCGGAAGCGGCTTGGTAAGTCATGGAAGAAATCCATTCAACCAAATCAGCGCGGATCAAACCGTCTAAGGCCATCAGCATCAGGCTGACCGTGCAGTTGCCGCCGATGTAGTTCTTAACGCCTTCGCGCAAACCCTTCTGAATCACGTCCATGTTCACGGGGTCGAGAACGATGATGGCGTCTTTTTCCATACGCAGCGTGGAAGCGGCATCAATCCAGTAGCCGTTCCAGCCTTTATCGCGAAGCGGTTTGAAGTGAGCTTTTGTCCAGTCACCGCCCTGGCAGGAAATGACTACGTCGCAGGCTGCCAATGCGTCCAGATCATTGGCATCTTTAAGAATAGGATCTGAATTAGGGACTTCCGGTGCTTTGCCACCGGCGTTACTGGTAGAGAAGAATGTGGTGCTGACAAACTTAAAGTCGTCTTCCTGCTTCATTCTGTCCATCAACACGGAGCCGACCATTCCCCGCCAGCCAACCATACCTAACTTCAACATTTGTGTTTCTCCTATCGAGTAGTGCTTCACTTTGCTTTAGAGCGCGGCGACAACCGCATCTCCCATTTCAGAACAGCTGACAAGCTTGCAGCCTTCGCTGCGGATGTCTCCCGTGCGGTATCCCTGAGCAAGAACTTTCTTAACCGCATTTTCAATTCGGACTGCTGCTTCCTCCATTCCTAAAGAATAACGAAGCATCATGGCCGCTGACAAAATCTGGGCTAGAGGATTTGCAATGTTCTGGCCGGCAATGTCAGGTGCAGAACCGTGAGAAGGTTCGAAGAGGCCTTGTCCTTTCTCGTTCAAAGCGGCAGAAGCCAGCATACCGATGGAACCGGTAAGCATAGCGGCTTCATCAGAAAGGATGTCGCCGAAAAGATTGCCGGTGACCATCACATCGATCTTCTTCGGAGCCTTAACAAGCTGCATGGCTGCGTTATCGACGTACATGTGTTCGAGAGTGACTTCCGGATATTCTTTGCTGACCTTGATCATGGTGTCACGCCAAACCTGGGAAGTTTCCAGAACATTGGCCTTGTCTACGCTGACAAGGTGTTTGCTGCGGCCCATCGCGGCCTTGAATGCGACGTGGGCAATTCTTTCAACTTCGGGAACAGCGTAACGCATCGTGTCAAAACCTTCTTCAGTACCTGCAAAAACACCGTCCGGGCTGATACGTTTACCTCTGGGCTGGCCGAAATAAACGTCACCGGTGAGTTCGCGAACGAGCAGAAGATCCAGACCGGAAACAAGTTCGGGTTTCAGGGAAGAAGCAGCTGTGAGTTCCGGATAGCAAATGGCCGGACGAAGATTCACAAAAAGGCCTAAAGCTTTTCTCAAGCCGAGGATGGCCTGTTCGGGACGGAGATGGCGAGGCAGATTGTCATATTTGAAGTCACCGACTGCACCGAAAAGAACGGCATCGCTCTTCTTGGCGAGTTCCACGACTTCAGCGGGAAGAGGATGACCGAAAGCGGCGTAAGCGACACCGCCGACTAAGGCTTCCTCAAATTCCAGAGGAAGCTTGAGCGCCGTTAAAATTTTAAGGGCCTGGGCCATGATCTCGGGACCGATGCCGTCACCGGCGAGAACTGCAATTTTTTTCATATTGGTTTTCTTCTCTTAGGTTTGATTAATAAATTGTTTTAGCGAGCCAGGGTTTCTGGTTCAGACGCTGCTGTTCAAATGCCTTGATTTCGTCAGCGTGCTGCAGCGTGATGCCGATATCGTCCAAGCCGTTCAGCAGGCAATAACGGCGGAATTCAGGAACTTCGAATTCATGGCGTTTGCCGTTGGGTTCAATCACAACGCGGTTGACCAGGTCGACGGAGAGCTGATAGCCGTTGTTTGCTTTGATTTCATCAAACAAGTAGTCAACCACAAACTCCGGCAAACTGATCGGGAGCAAACCGTTCTTAAATGCGTTGTTGTAGAAAATATCGGCAAAGCTCGGTGCGATGACCACTCTGAAGCCATACTGCGTCAGCGCCCAAGCCGCGTGTTCGCGGGATGAGCCGCAACCGAAATTCTTGCGCGCCAGCAAAATCGTGGAACCTTGGTAGCGAGGCTGGTTCAAAACGAAATCCGGATTGATCTTGCGGGTGGCAGGATCCATCCCCGGTTCGCCTTTATCGAGGTAACGCCATTCATCAAAAAGGTTCGGACCGTAACCGGTGCGGTAAATTGACTTTAAAAACTGTTTCGGAATTATGGCATCGGTGTCGACATTAGAGCGGTCTAAGGGAGCGACAATGCCTTGAAGAACTGTGAATTTTTCCATTTCTGCCTCTCTTAGAAAAGTTTGCGCACATCAACAAAATGACCTTCGATGGCTGCCGCAGCGGCCATGGCCGGAGAGCAAAGATGCGTGCGGCTCTTATTGCCTTGGCGCCCTTCGAAGTTTCGGTTGCTGGTTGAGGCACAGCGGTCGCCCGGCTCTAAGCGGTCGGCATTCATCGCCAAACACATCGAACAGCCCGGACGGCGCCACTGGAATCCGGCTTCAATAAAAATCTTGTCCAGCCCTTCATCCTCGGCCTGCTCTCTGACGAGTCCGGATCCCGGAACCACCAGAGCCTGTTTAACCGTAGGAGCCACTTTCTTACCAAGCTTGCGCACCACATAAGCCGCGGCTCGAATATCTTCAATACGGCCGTTCGTGCAAGAACCGATAAAGACGTTGTTCGGAGCGATCGAAGTCATCGGTGTACCGGGCTTCAAATCCATGTATTGATAAGCGCGTTCCCAGCCCTCACGTTTGACGAGATCTTTTTGATCTTCGGGAATCGGTGTGCAGCCGGTGATCGGTGCGACCATCTCGGGAGAAGTTCCCCATGTGACCATCGGAACGACGTCTTCTGCCTGAAGGTTGACTTCGATACTAAACTTGGCGCCTTCGTCCGAATGAAGTGTCTTCCAGTATTCGATGGCCTGATCCAGAAGCTCGCCTTCCGGAGCCAGAGGACGGCCCTTCATGTATTCAATCGTTTTATCATCACAGGCGACTAACCCGCAGCGTGCACCGGCTTCGATGGCCATATTGCAGAGCGTCATGCGGCCTTCCATAGAGAGCGCACGAATTGCAGGGCCGTCAAACTCAATGGCGCACCCTGTTCCGCCGGCCGTTCCGATCTTGCCGATAATGTAGAGCGCAAGATCCTTAGCAAAAACGCCGGGCTGCAGTTTGCCTTCCACATGCACGCGCATGTTTTTCATTTTCTTCGTGAGCAGCGTCTGGGTTGCCATCACGTGCTCAACTTCACTCGTTCCGATACCGAAGGCAATTGCTGCGCAAGCTCCGTGGGTGCTCGTGTGAGAGTCACCGCAAACGACAGTCATGCCGGGAAGCGTTGCACCCTCTTCCGGTCCCATAACGTGGATGACGCCCTGTCCGCGGGACAGGAACGGGAAAAACGCCGCACATCCGTTTTGACGAATGTTTTCATCCAATGTCGTGACCTGCAGCTTGGAGATCGGATCAGTAATGCCCTCCATTCCGGCTTCCCAACCGGTCGTCGGTGTGTTGTGATCGGCTGTGGCCACAATCGAGCTCTTGCGCCACAAAGGACGGTTGTTCATGCGCAGTCCCTCAAAAGCCTGGGCACTGGTCACTTCGTGGACCAGATGACGGTCGATGTAGAGGGTTGCAGTGCCGTCTTCTTCCATTCGGACGACGTGTTCGTCAAAGATTTTGTCGTAGAGTGTTTTAGGGGATTCCGGTGTTCTCATTTCTTACTGGTATCACTAAATTTTTGAAGTAATTCTTTGAGTATGCCACCGAAAAGCACGGCGAATAAAAATCTGTAAGATTTTCTGACTGTCTTCGGTCAGCAATTTCACCGAGACGCTAACGAATTCCGAAATTTTTAAATTTTTTGCGATTTTTTTCGCACCCTTCCGTTGACGGATGGTATGAGCAATTAGAATGGAGGGCTGAGTGTTTGTCCTGCAGTGCTTTTCCGCATTGCGGAACGTAAAAGTCCTACTCGGTTTCTTCTTTGAGACAGCCGGAAATTGTTTCAGCCGTCATGAAGAAAATAATTTCGGCTCGATCTGCTGTCTCAGCGAAAGCAAACCTGGTATGTCTTGAGCGCTCTCTTTTCCAATCGCTTAAATTCAATCTCAAATGGACTGGTTTGCTTCAATCGTTTCTTCTTTAAATAATGTCCTTTGGTCGTATGTCCTTATCGGACTTTTAATCTGCGTCGGCCTTTGGTTCACGTTCTGCACTCGTTTTGTCCAGATCACCAACGTCAGGGAAATGTTCCGCTGTGTTCTGGAAGGGTCACGCACCCCGAGGCCTGAAGGACACATCTCTCCTTTCCAGGCCTTTTGTATTTCCACAGCCTCCCGAGTCGGCGTCGGCAATATTGCCGGCATTGCCATCGCTGTCGTTACCGGCGGTCCCGGTGCGATCTTCTGGATGTGGGTTATTGCTACCCTGGGGGCAGCCGGCGGATTTATCGAGTCCACCCTTGCTCAGATCTATAAAGTCAAGAAGCCGGGCGGCGGCGTCAGGGGCGGCCCTGCTTACTACATCAAGAACGCTTTAGGTTCGCCTTTCTGGGCCGGTGTGTTCGCCGTATTGATTTCCGTCACTTACGCCTTGATCTTCAACTCTGTCCAGGCCAATACGATTTCTCTGTCCATTGAAACCACGACGGGACTTAAGCCCGCTTACACCGGAATGATCCTTGCCGTTCTTACCGGCTTAGTGATCTTCGGCGGCATGACCCGTATCGCCAAGGTTGCCAGCTTTATGGTTCCTTTCATGGCCGGCGCATACCTGCTGCTTGCTTTTGTCGTGACCTGCATGAACATCACGGAAATCCCTCGCGTTCTGCTCATGATCGTGACCAAGGCCTTCAGCTTTGACTCCATCACAGGTGCTGCCATCGGTGTTGCCTTGATGACCGGTATTAAACGCGGTCTCTTCTCGAACGAAGCCGGTATGGGTGCGGTTCCGAATGCTGCCGCAGCAGCGGACGCCTCTCACCCGGTAAAACAAGGTCTGATCCAGGCAATGGGCGTTTACTTCGACACACTGTTTGTCTGCACTGCCTCCGCAATGCTGGTTCTTCTTTCTCCGGAATGGATGATGGGTTCCAAGCTGACAGGTATTGCACTGGTTCAGAAATCCGTTGCCGGCCAGCTCGGTGAATGGACAAACTTCTTCATGACCGTCATCGTGCTGTTCTTTGCCTTCAGCTCCATTATCGGCAACTATTTCTACGGCGAAATGAACATGCCGTTCATTTCTAAGAGCAAATATGCGATGCCGATTTTCCGAGTATTCGTTGTCGTGATGGTCTTCGTGGGTTCAGTCGCTTCACTCTCATTAGTTTGGGATTTGGCTGACCTGTTCATGGCTTTGATGGCTATCGTGAACTTGGTTGCTATCTTCATGCTCGGCAAATACGCCATTGCGGCTTTACGCGATTACAACGCGCAGAAACGCAGAGGCATTTTGGATCCGATCTTTGATCCCAGAATTCTTCCCGACAAGAAAGGCGTTCACTGCTGGCCGCGAGACGAAGATCGCCGCAGAAAGGCCAATTAAGTTTGAAATCGGGACCGTTTAGGTCCCGTTTCTATTTTTAGAAGCTCAAATTCTGCCGCACTGGCCCCTTTGAGCCATTACTTGATCAATCAATACTAAAGCTGTCAGCGCCTCTAAGATCGGTGTCGCACGAATACCGACACACGGGTCATGTCTGCCTTTAGTCGAGACGATCGTATCTTTGCCGTCGACGGTCAGCGTCGACATTTCCTGACGAATCGAAGGCGTCGGTTTTATCGCCACTCGAGCGGTAATCGGGGCCCCTGTGGAAATTCCGCCTAAGATGCCGCCCGCATGGTTGCTAGCAAAGCCGTTTTCGTATTGCGTACCCATACGATCCGCGTTCAGACTTCCTCGACTGCCTACAACTTCAAATCCGTCTCCGATCTCAACACCTTTTACCGCATTCAAACCCATGAAGGCATAGGCTAAACAAGCATCCAGTCTTCGGTAAACGGGTTCTCCGAGTCCGGGAGGAACACCCTGTGCTTCAACATAGATTTCGCTTCCGGCAGAGTCTCCGGCCCGACGAAGCTCATCCATACAAGCTTCCAATTCAGGAACTTTTTCCGGATCTGCGGTGAAGAAGGGATTGTTGTCTGGCGCCGTCCAATCCTTAACTTCCAGCGGGATCCCGCCCAAGTTAATCAGACAAGCGCGAATCTTTATATTTAGATTTTCTTCAAGCCATTTCTTAGCAACAGCTCCTGCTGCGACCGTCGGGGCTGTGAGACGAGCTGAGCTTCTGCCGCCCCCGCGGGGATCACGGATTCCGAATTTTTTGTAATAGGTGTAATCAGCGTGGGCCGGTCGGAACAAATTTTCGATTGCAGAATAGTCTTTACTTCTCTGATCTTCGTTTCTAATCAGCAATGCAATCGGAGTTCCGGTGGGTTTGCCCTTATAAACCCCGGAGAGGATTTCAACCGTGTCACTTTCGTGGCGGTGAGTTACATGACGTGACGTTCCTGGACGTCTCGG
>ENA-UOJV01003028-UOJV01003028.1-human-gut-metagenome-genome-assembly--contig:-C82-NODE-3028-length-12000-cov-7.396400_pt1 | contig 12000 bp, 10 predicted proteins | sample MGYA00242356_ERZ723903 | MGnify/ENA metagenome assembly ERZ723903
GTAATGCACAGCCATATACAATTCCACCTTGTTCCAATACTTTATTAGCTATCAACCAAAATATTCCACCAGAAGTACTATTAGCTAGTGCCTCGTTATCTTTAATTTTTGCAGCATAAACCTTATATTTTTTATATTTTAAGTCTAATAATTCTTGTGGGCATTTTTTTTTACATAACCCGCAATTAACACATAAATTTGCATCAATTTTAGGATATAAAAAGCCTTCGTTATCATAAATCATAGAAATCGCGTTCTTAGAACATATTTGCTCACACAACCTACAACCGCAACATAAATTTGAAATAGTATTCACCAGTCTTACCTCTTCATATATTTTTTATATGTAATCATCAAAGAAAATGAACTATATTTTTTCTAATGGTTAGCAGCAAAAAAGTCCTAAAGATGTTGATTAACTCATCGTTAGATATATTTTACCCAAACGTCTTTAAGAAAAATTTATTTTCTCTCTGCATGTTTTTCATTCGTCCTTCATTTTGAATTGATTACTTTCTTATGCTCTAATTATGCTTTTAAAATATTATCAAGGTATTGTTTTGATTCTTCTCTTTTCTTCTCCAAAAGCATTTCACATTTTTTCCATTTTTCTTTATCAATTTCCACTGTAAAACTTATTGTATCTGATACAATAAATCTATCGTCAAAATTCAGCAATTCTAGAATAGATTTAACTCTTGAGTTTTCAGACTCTTTAGATTTTTCTGAAAATCTTGCAAGCGTTAGGAAATCAATTCCAAAATTAATAGCAAAGGCTGTTCCATGGAATGAATCAGTTATAACATATGACGCATCATAAATCATTTTTGCGAAATCAATAGGATCCACATCAATATATTTTTCATATGGACACTCAAAATCATCTGGGGTATTTGGAACAATAATAACCTTAAATCCTAATATATCAGCTATTTTACTAACAACCTTCCAATAATAACTATTTTCACTTAAAAAATAGCACAAAATATATTTTTCATCTTGTTGATTACTTGCTTCGAAATTACTGTACCATTCGTCTTTATTGAATAAAAATGTCGGATCCAAAACAACCGGCACTTCTTTACCCGTTAATTCTTGAATAATCTCTTTACCTGCAATTTCTCTAACAGATAAATACTCAAAACGCTGTATCCATTTAGAAACTCTTTCAGTTATTTCTGGATCCAAACTTTTAACACCAAAACTTGGCGCATATGCAACGAGCTTGTTTTTATTTTTAACAAAATCCAAAAAGAATCTTCCGTCCAAATATTTTGGACTCCAAACTTGATCGCTGCCTACAATATATAAATCATAACAATCAGAAATATCAAGCAGCTCGGATGCAGTATATTTTTTCGTAAGCGGCAAGCAATTTTTCATAAAAGTATCAAATTTATATTGTCTATTTTTTAATGCTTCTATATTATCATCACCAATTTTCGCCATGCGTCTATTAAGACTAATTTGTTTACTTTTTTTAATTACACGTTTTATTTGATGCGACAAGTTTTTCTTTCCATAACGTATTACATCTTCTTTACGCGTTAAATAATTTATAAAATCTACATCTTGTCCATTGTTTTTTAAATATGTACACATCGAATACGCTTGAAGCTGTGTTCCATAATTAAAATAAGTCCATGTAAGTAATGCTATTTTCATATATACCCCTTATAAAAAAGACAGAATTTCCTGTACTGCTTTTGATGTATCAGGATTTGTTTTTGACAAATTTTTAGATAATGTTTTTCTTTTATCTTCTGAACAAATTAATGTTTTTAATCCTTCATATATTGATTGAACATTAGTATCTACAATCAAACCTGTAACCTCTGGAATAATTTGATCTCTAGCACCTGTAAAATCCGTACATAAAATAGGCTTATTTAATACTCTTGCCTCAGCTACAGCAATTCCATACCCTTCGTGAATTGACGGTTGGACATAAATGTCACAATCTCGAATATACGGATATGGATTTGTTCGAATTCCTAATAAACAGAAATACTCATTCAGACAATTTTTCTCAATCCTAGTTTCTAATTCATTTCTTAAACTACCATCTCCTAACACATACCAACGAATATTTAATTTATCATTTTTTAATAATTTACAGACTTCAATTGCCAAATCATATCCCTTTTGCGATTCCAGCCTTCCAATCGTAAGCAACTTGATTTTGTCGTTAGTATCAAAACAGTTCTCATTTCCAGCATATTTGAGCATGGTGTTAATGTACTGTTTAGATATAATATTCGGTGCAACGGACACCTTATTATTCAATTTCGGAATACATTCCAATAGTTCCTCTTTTAACTGGTTAGACACACAAAATATATGATTATACCGTTCTAGCAGCTTTTCGTATTTACACACATCAAATTTTGCAGATTTAAAATCATTATGAACCCACGCCACCTTATTTTTTGCATCAATTTTATATAATACATACTTTAACAGTAAAGGCATATGAATATGAAAACAAACCGCAACATCGTATTTTTCTTGAACTGCTGGTATGTTTTCAAATTTCGTTGTTAATGTGGTAATATCTGCCTTAGTAATTATATTTATGCATACACGTGCAAATTTAATTAATTTTCCACGTTTTAAATAAGATAATAATGCCGCTTTAGTACCTTCAATTACATACGAATCTTTAGGTGCGCGAATTTTATCAACTGAAATATTTGCAGGAATTTGATTCAAAAAATCTCCTTCCTTTTCTGCCAAAATAATCGATATCTGGTACTTATCCTCGGGCATTTCATTTATTAATGAAAGCAAAGCTTTTTCTACTCCACCACATAACATATGGGGCAATACAAATACGATTTTCTTCATTTTTTTAGACCACTTTCCCGCTATGTAGCAAAGCTTAAACAAGAATTTTAAAGTTTATAACGTAACAAAATTTAACATAATTATTTTTTTAAAAAGCATCTCAGGCCGCATTGCTAACAACAAATTAATCAATCTACAAATAAGAGAAGCTTTTAGCCATCACCAAAAATTTTCTTTATCCGCCTATTCTTTTAAACAACTTTTTGCAGATGCAGTAAAGAGAAAGCTATTACCATTTATATTTTTTCTCATATGTTTATCTATATTCTTCTCTCAATGGCTCGTGATGCAAGTCACTTCAAATTTATTTAATTCTTATTTATAATATTTCTAAAGGCTCTGTCCATAGCATTAATATAATTATTTTGTTTAAACCTCTTAGCAACAAGTTTTCTATTGTTTATCACTATTTTCTCAATAGTACCTTGATTTTGTAAGTTTTCAAAAAAATCACTTGCGCAATTTTTCTTTTGAATAATTAATCCATTTATGCCATCTTTCACAATATCCGGAATACCAGCATGATCTGTGGTAATAATAAACATTCCATTTCCCATCGCTTCCAGAATACTAATTGGCTGACCTTCATTGGGATATCTGGTAGGCAGTGCAAAAATATAGCATTCCTTTAGCAGCTTTCTCTTTTCTTCTCCACCCACAATACCGTGATATGTAACATACTCTTCTAACCTATTATCCTTTACATAGCTTTCGAAGTACGTTTTCTCACTGTCTTCAAAGAACTTTCCAGCAAAATCAAAATGAAATCGTTTTTCTCCCCCTGCATCCACACGTTCTTTCTCTGCTTTTGCCATTTCAAGAACAAATGGATATCCTTTGCTTCTGATAAAATTGCTTAGCCACAGGACATGAAGAACTTTTTTGTTTTTTAAAGTTGCCAGTTTTTCTTCTATTTCCTGGTCGGTTAGAAAATACTGGTCATCAACACAGTTCTCCACAACAAAGATTTTGTTCTCGTCAATCATTCCATCAAAAATTTTCTTTAGAGACTTTGACAAAACAATTGCTCCAGCGAGTTTCTTGATTGCTTTATAATTTGCTTTCCGCTGCCAGCCAGCCATATCGTTATCTACTAACTGGCGGTAATACCCACCGTGCAGATGAATCAGGCATTTTTTATGCTGAAGTTCCAGCAGCTTGAAAATCACTAAATCTCGCAGGTTGCCGCCATTTGTCTGGCTAATTGTAAAATAGAACAAATCTGCCTTACTCTTACTGATCTTCAGCAGATTTTTTAAGAAGTTTTTGTTGTTGGTAATGTCTACTTTTTCAAACTCAAACTCGCCATCTGAATTCACAGATGCGTTGAGTTCCGAATTGTACAGCGTCTCAACCGCTTTGGATAATCCATGCATCGGAGGTGGGAACTGTGCAATAAAGCAGATTTTCTTTTTGCTCATCACTTATTGCCCTCCAGCCTCTTAATAACCCTAGCTGGGTTTCCCGCAATCACACAGTTATCCTCAAACTTTCCAGCAACCACAGCACCGGCACCGACAACGCAGCCATCACCCAGCACTGTGCCCTTCAGAATTATCGAATTGCATCCAATGAAGCAGTTCTTGCCAATCTTAATCTCTCGATTCGGAACCAGATCACTGTCACCACCGTTTTCATCTCGAAGCAGTTTGTTTCTCGCCTCTGCTTCGATGGGATGGAAATCATTGTCCAGAATCTTGCAGTTTCCACCGATGCAAGTGTTCTCACCAATCGTGATCTTTTTACGGGCGTAGATTGTTGCTCCACTTATCCCCACATTATCGCCAATTTCGATCTCTGCTCCCGGAGCGCGAGTCACAATAATCGTCCGACTGTAAAGACCAACCAGGTTACTTAGGAAACTGCTCTTAATCGTGACGTTCTCGCCAATCTTTAACTTGGCACCGCCTTTGTTGAAGATGATCGGCACCCCCTTCAGCAAGAGGTTCTTTCCATATTCGACTTTTGTCATCTTCATAACCAGCTTAAACCAGTTACTGTTCATCCCTCTCGTCTCCTCACAGCTTCAGAATCTCTTCTGCATACTTTCTCACTGACACATTTCTGGTCAGGTTCTTCTCTAAATACTTCCGTCCATTCATGCCCATTTGTTGTACTTCATCAGATTCAGCATTTTCTATGTACCAGCGAATAATATCCGCTACTTCCACATAATCTCCAGGCTCGCAGCACTTACCGCAATGACATTCCTCAATTAATCTGCGAACCTCGGTACCTTCCTCAAGTACACCAATAATCGGCTTGCCTGCTGCCATAATACCATATGCCTTAGACGGACAGCTTACTCCCTTTATCCCTTTGGCATTTACACACCAGTGGACATCCCCCGCATTTAAGCTATAGACCAAGTCAGCCTTATCCTGATACGGAATGAACACAATGTTTTCAAAGTGATGCCTGTTACTATACTGTACCAGCTTTTGCAATACAGATCCTGCACCTATAAAAGCAAATACAACTTCTCTTCCATCTTTTGTTCTCAGACCATCTTCTCTCACACCTGTCAGTGTATATCCCTTTCGGAACTGTTTCAATACCTTAATCAGCTTTTCCAAGTCATAATATAGACCAATATTACCGGAATACATAATCACAAATTTTCCATCCAGCCCATACTTTTTCTTAAACTCCATTACCCTCTGATGCTCCTGGGGCAATGGGTAAATTTCTGTCTCATCGGTCCAGTTGTTGATCATAACGGTCTTGGGGACTTTCTTTCCCTTGAAACGGTTCTCCACCGTCTCCACCAAATCGCGACCGACTGTAATCACAAGATCGCTGTGCTTGCAGCTAAACTTATCGAACCACATCATGGCATTGGTGATCAGCTTGCTCTTTGTGTAGCCAACAGACAGCACCTGCTCCGGGTTAAAGTCCTGAATGTTATAGATGTACTTCGCGTGTTTCATCCATTTCCCCCATACACCCAACAGACCGCCCAAGACCGGAGGCTGAGAGATAGAGAGCACATAGTCCATCTTACCAACTTTAAAAGTTGCACCCATTGCACCAAAAAAATAAGATAAAATGTTCTTCACGCGACTCTTCTTATTGGTCTTGGTAAACTCCGGCACACGGATCCGCAGCACATTCACACCATTGATTTTTTCTTTGTAATATTTTTTTGTCTTATATTTGTCATCAATGACCCCTAAGTAACTCGGCACCACGCATATGATCGTGATGTTAAACTTATCCAGCATACCCTCCGCCAATTCACGCAGAATCTGCCCCGTAGATGCAGTATCTGGAATATAGTAATGAGCATAAATCAGGAGATTCTTTTTATTTATCATTCTTTTCTTCTCCATCCCCAATTCTTTCTACAAAAAACAAATTCCGCAACAGAGTATGCGCCTTTGCATTCGGTGTTGCGGTCAAGTTCAGTCTTTTCTCTGTAAGTTTTTTGATACCGTCTCCCTGAAGCATGTTCTTATCCTTGTTCATCAAACCATTTTACCGGTACAGAGGCTTCCGGTTCTATCCGGAAGCACCCTCCGTACCGTTGCCCTCCATGCCCAGAAGCACCTATAAACAACTGGCGTCATCACCGACAGTCCTGCTTCTGTCCGGTACAGGTACCAGATCCGTCCTGCAGCTTAACCTCGTTTATTTCTCCGCCTTCAGAATCCGTGACAGTTCTGCCACGTTATTGGACGAATCCATAGCTGCATAGGTTACGATCACTTCGCCATTTCCGGTTTCTGTCACCTTTTCAATCAGTAAGGAGGCTGTCACATCCCCGTCATGGGAATCGTAAGCGGTTACGCCTTCCAGCAGCTGATCGGTATCTGTGCCGGTTGTATAGGTCTGCTCGGTATCCGGCAGTGTGATGACCGGCGCTGTCCGGTCCATTTGTAAGTAGAAGAATGCGCAAACCGCAATTAAAGCTGCATCTGCAATAAAAAATCCGATGGTCAGACCTTTTGTACTCATTTTGCATCCTCCTTTTCTCCCGTGTTCTGTTCCGGTACAGCAGTTTCTGTCTCAGCAGCTGTCGCGTCGGTTTTGGAGCCTGCATCCATCGGCAGCTCGTCCTGTGCTTCGTCTGCGCCATCCTGTCCGTAGCCGTAATAGCTGCCATAGTAATAGCCATAATATTTTCCATAATAAGGATTCTTTTTGGTGTTGACCTTGTTCAGGACGCATCCAAGAATCCGGCAGCCTACCTTGTCCAGCTGTTCTTTTACATTCTGGGCAAATTTGTAGCTGATAGCTCCGCTTTCGACAACGAGTACCGTTCCATCGCAGATCGCACCTACAACCGCGCCGTCGATGACACTGCCAAGGGGCGGGGTATCTACGATGACATAATCGTATTTCATCCGCAGCACCTCCAGCATATTTTTGAACGCATCGCCTCCCAGAAGCTCACTGGGGTTGGGCGGTATCGGTCCTGCAAAAATAATATCGAAATTGTTGACGTTGGTTCTGCAGCATACATCGTCCAGCTCCATCTGTCCGCTCAGGTAATGGGACAGTCCGTATTTTTCACGGTTTGCTTTATAACGGCCCCGCAGTACGGATTTTCGCAGATCTGCGTCAACCAGGATCGTCTTCTTGCCGCTTTCTGCAAGGGACAGACATAACTGGAAGGAAACACTTGTCTTTCCTTCGTTTGGCGTACAGCTGGTCAGGGAAATCACTTTAACATTTTTTCCTGCAAAGCTCAGATTGGTACGCAATGTTTTATAGGCTTCTTTTGTTCTGAAATCCAGACGCTCGATGGAGCGAATTACTACGTTCTGCATATTTCCCTGTCACCTCACTTTCCGCTTGTCGCCTGTTTTTTATATTTTTTCTTTTTCTTCTTGCTGTCAGCTTCATTCAGCGGAATCATCGCAAGGGTGGAAATTCCAAGATATTTTTCCACATCCTCTTCCGTCTGAATCGTATCGTTCATCAGGTGGGAAATAATTACGATGGCTGCTACAATCAGAATACCAAGCATTCCGCCCATCATCGTGTTCTTTCCGACGGAGGGGCTCGCTTTATAAGTCGGCATATTTGCAGTTTCTACGACATTCACTGCTTCAATATCCATAACATTGCGGATATGGATCGCTGCCGCTTCCCGGACCGCATTTGCGATCTTCATTGCCATAACCGGGCTGCTGTCCGTCACTGTAATGGAGATTACTCGGGTGTCCGTCGGTGTGCTGACAGCCACCTTGCCGCTCAGCTGTTCATAGCTAATGGGCAAATCCAGCTGCTCGATCACCGCTTCCAGTACGAAACGGCTTTTGATCAGCTCCGAATAGTCCTTAACCAGCTGTGTCCCTACCTGCAGGTCATTGTAGGTTACATTTGCACTACTACTGTCCTGCTTATTCAGAATATAGATTTTTGTTACAGACTGATACGTGGGCGTCATCAGAAATTTGCTTCCCCCAAAGGCCAGAAGTGCTGTAAACAGTCCCACTGCAATCATCAGCGGAAGCTTTCTCCAGAGTACCCAAAAAAGTTCTGCCAGATCGATTTCGGTTTCCTCGTTGCTTCTCTGGTTTTGATTTTCCATGTCTCGTTCCCCTTTTTCTATTCGATGTCTTCCATATCTGTATTGTCCAGAATGTGTGCTGCGTTTTTGTAGAGCAGACGTGCCGCATATTCCGGGCTGCAGTGTCTTTGCAGCCATAAGGCTCCTTCCGCCATCGATACAGACCGGTCTCCCTCTGCTCTGTGGGCGTCCGTTCCGATGAGATCTGCAAGCTCTTCTTTTATCAGGCTGCGTGCTGTGCGCTTTAGCTGTCCGCCCAGCAGTCCCGGCAGTTCTCCTGCGTTGATCTGGATCCGGCAGCCCATGTCCTTTAATTCTTCGACCCGGTTGAAATCCTTTACCACGTTCCGATAGCGCTCGGTATGGGCGACAATCGGGCGGTAGCCCTCGCAGAGCAGGTCATACAGGCAATTCCGGATGTACGCCCATTCTTCGTCCGGTGAAAATTCTGTCAGAATATAATCTGATCCGGCAAGGGTTCCCGCCTTGCCCTGTTTTAACAGCTCGATGGTATCCATGCAGCAAAAAATCTCACCGCCGCTGTAAAGTCTGATGTCGATTCCGTTTTCCTTCGCAGCCTGCTGCAGCTTCTGTGTCCGTTCCAATGCGGAAGCAGCGGTAATGCTGCGTCTGTTCGGTTTCTGATGTGGAGTCAGGATAACTGCTGCAACGCCCTGTTTTACTTCCTGGCGCAGCATCGTCAGGCTCTCTTCCAGATTTCTCGCGCCGTCATCCACCTCCGGCAAAATATGACAGTGAATATCTATGTACTGATTTTTCTTCTCCGGCATCTCAGGCCTCACTTCCGGAGTTTTTTTTGCTGTCCGAGCTGCTTTTTACGTTCTCCGGTACTGTCTTGCATTCTGATGTAGCTTCTGCCTGTGCTGCCCGAAGTCCGTCGGCAAACAGCCACAGCATCCGCAGGCAGTAATCCTGTATACTCTGAGGCATCCCGTTGAGTCCGCGCATCAGCTGTTCTTCCTGACTGACTGCGGATTTTTTCTCTTTCTCTCCATAAATCAGCGTATCCAGACTCACCCCATACAAGCGGGACAGGTTAATCAGTGTTTCCACACTCATGCCGCAGGTTCCCCGCTCGATATCCGCATAATATTTGTTGACGACACCGAGCCGCTCTGCCACCAGCTCTCTGCTCCAGCCGAGCTCAACCCTACGGGAGCGCAGCCGCTCTCCGGCAGCGATCCGGTCATATGCCGGCTTCTCCTGCTTTCTCTTCATCTTGTCCCCCACTTGTTTCTTTCTGTTCATCCTAACGTATTTCTACTCCGACAATTATGTTTTTTGTCGAAATTACAAACTTCTTGCCACCTATTTTATTATACCATCTAACGTTTTCTTTACAAGCAGACAACGTGGCAAATATTTATTCCATTTTTATTAATTTTCTATTAAAAGTGTTAAAAAATGTTATAAAATCTTCTCTTGTATGTCGTATTTCGGGTTTTTTCCTTATGAATTAGTATGTTTTTCCAGGAATCCCGTTCGCCTGAATATTCTCTTTTTTCCCATTATTTTCCGGTTTTACCCCCCCCCCGAATAAAATCCAATCATTTTTATATTGTTATATCGTTTATTTCTATTTTCCGTTTTTAGGGTTCGTTTAAATGTGTGTTTCTGTTCGTTTTATAGTTTGTCTTGCTTTTTCTGCAGTCTTTTCCCTTTTATTATGCAAACGTTTTTTCGTATTTTTTAGTTCTATATGACTTATTTTTGTCCAATCCGACTTGTTTCTATTTTCACTTTTTTCTTTCCAACATGCACCTGTATTGCGCCGACCTCCGCCGTGGAATACCAGCGGATTCCCCGCTCTTCCAGGCGTTTCAGCGTTTCCGGCGCCGGATGCCCGTACCGGTTGTTTTTGCCGCAGGAAATCAGGACCAGCTCCGGCTGTGCCAAATCCAGCAGTGCTTCTCCCGTCGCGTTGGACGCGCCGTGGTGCCCGGCGTCGAGGATGGTGCAGCGGAGGGGATTTTGCGCAGCGGGCTGGGTTGACAGTGCGCACGGGAGTGCCTGCCCCTGCGCAGCAGACTGGGTTGACGGCGCACACGGAAGTGCCTGTTCCTGCGCAGCGGGCTGGGGCTGCTCCACGGCGGGTCGCGCCTGCTCCACCAGCCAGTCTTCGCCGCTCTTTTCCAGATCTCCAGTCAGCAGCATCTGAAAATCGCCCTGTGACAGGCGCAGCACCAGCGACGCATCGTTGCGATCCTCCGGCACTTTTTTCGCATAGGGGTGCAGGCAGGAGATCTGCAGCGCGCCATCGGTCATGTGCTCTCCCGCAGAAAGGTATTCCACGGAGACCTCCGCCTCTTCGATCTGCTGCAGCAGCGTTTCCAGCACTTCATCCTTCAACGCCACATCCGGCAGAAAAATGCGCCGGATTTTGACCCGGCTGCTTTTCGACCACTCCAACAGCTCCCCTACCGCGCTGATGTGGTCTTCATCCCAGTGCGTGATAAAAATTCCTTCCACGCTCCGCGTCCCGATATATTTCAGCCATGGAATAATCTGGTACTGTCCGGTCTTTTTCTTCGACGTACTTCCGGCATCCACCAGATATACATGATGCTCCCGGGTTTCGATTCCAACGCACTCTCCCTGCCCGACGTCCAGCATCGTGACGTTCAGTTCGCCCGGCAGGCGGATCAGGAAAATCCCCATCAGACACACAGCTGCTGCAAGCCGGAGGTGCGGACGGAGTTTTTTGCCTGACACAGCCAAAGCGATCAGTCCGATTGTATACGCGGTCAGTGCCTGCCAGGTCGGATATCCGGTGTGCAGGATACTGCCCGGAAGCGCCATTGTAGACCGGCACAGCTGCTCATAGCAGGAAAAAATCGCTTCGATTGCGATGCAAAGAAGGTGCTGGGGAAGCTCCAGGCAGTGGACAAGCGCAGTCAGACGGGCGACCAGCTGCAGTCCGATCAGGCATGGCAGCAAGATTCCCATCAGCGGAATGACTGCCAGATTCAGCAGTACCGACCACGGACTCCATTCATAAAAATGAATCAACAGAAACGGCAGCATCGTCATGGTAATGCCCAGACCGGCAAGGATATTTTTGCGGAGGAGACAGCAGGCCCGGACGATGGCAGCCCGGGCAATATTCCATCCGGCAACTCCATCGGTGACTCGATTGGCGACTCGCAACGAGGGTGCTGCGTCCTCCCAACCATCCTGCAAAACCGGAATCATCCCTGCAATCCCGAGCACTGCCGAAAAAGAAAGCTGGAAGCCTGCATCCAGAATCCGCTGTGGCTTGGGCACAAGCAGAAGCAACGCCGCAACCGCAAGGGAGGTTGGCAGATCGGGCGTGCGCTTTAGCAGTCCCGCCGCCAAAAACAGTAAAAACATGACAAGGGCGCGCCGGGTAGAAATGCCCATTCCGGTCAGCTGCACGTATACAATCAGAATCCATGTGGAAATTCCGGCGCTCAAAGTAACCGGAAGCCGTACTTTTTTCAAAAGTCCGAACAGTCCTGCTCCGATCAGGGACAGGTGCAGTCCTGAAATTGCCAGCAGATGGCTGATTCCTGCGCCCTGGTATAGCGCTTTTACTTCGCTGTCCATTCCTTTTTTCCGTCCGAGCACCATGGCGGATGCGGTCGCACCGTTCT
>ENA-UOJV01003029-UOJV01003029.1-human-gut-metagenome-genome-assembly--contig:-C82-NODE-3029-length-11996-cov-4.966586_pt1 | contig 11996 bp, 8 predicted proteins | sample MGYA00242356_ERZ723903 | MGnify/ENA metagenome assembly ERZ723903
ATTATAATTTACAAAAATTTTATTGAATTAACAGGCAAAATTAAACTTGAAAATGCAAAATTTTCGGCGGTAAAAGATGTTAAATTAAATCAAAGGCTTAAAAAGGTTTACTATTCTTTGCAGGATATTTACCCGCAAATAAATATCGGTGCATAATAAAAGCGCAGATGAATTTTTATATTCATTTGCGCTTTTTATATTTTTTCGTTATTCTTGTTTTTCTGAATTTTTGAATTTCTTTAATACTTCTTTTAACATAACAGCTCTGTCTTGGCTGATAGGTGCTTTTGAGTCGGAAGCTTTCGTATCTTTTTCAGGCTTTTTAGCGGCAGGTTGAGGCGTGCTCATTTGTGCCTTTTTCATCATTTTTTATTTACATTATAACTCCGTCTTTAAAAATGGATATGTCCCTGTATCCGTTTTGCTCGTTTTTTGTCTGCCTGCCTGAAGCGATATCAATTAATAACTTGAATATTTCCTCGGTCATATTTTCAAAATCTCCGTTTTCAATCAGTTCGCCTGCGTTGAAGTCAATCCAATTGCTTTTTCTTTTTGCAAGGCGGGAGTTAGAGGATACTTTAATTGTTGGCACGCTTGCACCGAGCGGAGTCCCTCGCCCTGTTGTAAATAATATTATATTTGCACCTGCCGCAGTCAAATTAGTTGTTGATACAATATCATTTCCCGGCCCCGTCAAGAGATTTAACCCTTGCTTTTTGCAATGCTCGCCATATTCAAGCACGTCTGTAATTACGGATTTTCCGCCCTTTTGAATACAGCCGAGTGACTTTTCCTCAAGCGTGGTTATTCCGCCGTCGTGGTTGCCGGGTGAGGGATTTTCATAACATTCCTGATTGTGTGAAAAGAAATATTGCTTAAAAGAATTAATCATATTTACGCATTTGTTAAAGACTTTTTCATTTTCGCATCTTTTTATCAAAAGCTTTTCTGCGCCGAACATTTCAGGCACTTCCGTCAGTATTGCGGATGTGCCGAATGATGTGAGCTTGTCCGTCAGTCTGCCGCAAAGCGCATTTGCCGTAATTCCGCTGAAAGCGTCTGAGCCGCCGCATTTGTATCCGACAACAAGTTTGTTAATCGGGATAGGCTCACGCTTGAAACTTTTAACGAAACTATAAAGCTCTTTCAATAATTTCTCGCCTTTTTTAAGTTCGTTTTCACAGTCCTGCGTAACAAGAAATTTTATTCTCTTTTCGTTATATTCACCGAGATATTTTTTAAAGGTTTCTACATTTGTGTTTTCACAGCCGAGTGATACAATAAGCACACCGCCTGCGTTTGGATGATTTGCAAGGGCTGCAAGTATTTTTCTCGTGTTTTCCTGGTCGTCACCGAGTTGACTGCAGCCGAATGGGTGAGTGTATGCAAACACACCGTCACAGCCGTCGCCGATAATGTCCTGACCGATTTTTTCAAGCCTTTTTGCAGTATTGTTTACACAGCCGACAGTCGGAATTATCCAAATTTCATTCCTTGTTGCCGCTCTGCCGTCTTGCCGTAAATATCCGTTAAAAGTAACGTCGCATTTTTTAGGCTTATATTCGTTTTCACCGCAATATTTATATTCAATAATGTCGCTCAAATTTGTTTTTAAATTATGCTCGTGTATATGCTCTCCTTTTTTACAATCAATTGTTAAATGACCGATAGAATTGCCGTATTTGATAATATTCTCGCCGCTTTTCAAATCGTTTAAAAGTACCTTATGCCCAAAGGGAATATCGTCTAAAAGCTTGATATTATCAATAATTTCTCCCTTTTTAAGTTCCTCAAGCGCTACTGCAACATTGTCTTTATCATTTATTTTAAATAGCTTACTCATCCAATAGTTTCTCCATAGCCTTGCTTATTCCAAGCGATTTTATATCGTCAAAATAAGCCTTGACCTTTTTATAAAGACCGTCGATTTTTGTCAAATCCTCACCCCAAAAGCCGACATTTGCCAAAACGTCAAAAACGATGTCATTGTGTTTGGCATTAAAGAAATAAAGCACACTTTCAACGTCGTTTACAGGATAATCTTTATTTTCAAAATCCTCATAAAAATTGATTAATGCCGCAATAAATCAAAATCAATAAAAACAAAAACCTCAAAAAAATTGAATAAAGCCGCAAATGAAAACGATAAAACACTTGGAGCTTTGCCGAACTTATTATAATAATCAAGTAAGGAGCAAAGGCAACGGGCTTTGAATTTCGCTACTGAATTTAAGCTTATGTCAAGCAGCTTATGGTCGATAAACGGATTGTTAAACCTTTCAATAACACTGTTTGCAAATGCTTTCAGTTCATTTTCATCAAGGTCGATTGTTTTTAAGATTTCCTCATTTAAGCCTTTGTCAATATACGCTTTAAAGGCTTTATCATTAATCATATCACGAACAATTTTAAATCCTGCGTTATATCCTGCAAGCACGCTCATTGTGTGAACACCGTTTAAAATTTTAACTTTTCTTTCACGGTAAGGGAGCACGCTTTCGGCAAATTTTGCGCCCATATTGAGCTTGCAAAACGCAATAACACTTTGCGCTCTTTCGTCAGCCTCAATTATCCAGCTTGAATAAGGCTCGCACGCTACTGCACATTTATCATCTTTGTACTCTGCCTTGCCCGTAACAATCCTGTCAACAAGAGTGTTGCAAAAACTGCATTCGTTATTGATATAATTTATATATTCGTTTTCCAAATTCCAAAGCTTGGCATATTTAATAATGCATTTTTTGAGTTCATCACCGTTATTTTCAATAAGTTCAACAGGTAAAAATACAAGACCTTTTTTGCCCTGCTTGAAACGCTCATAAAGCAAAGCCGTTACCTTAGCGGGAAATGATACGTTAGGACTTTCGCTCATTTTATCCGTATCAATAAAGCAAATACCCGCTTCAGTCGTGTTTGAAATTACAATTTCAAGGCTGTCAAGGCAAAAAATACGCTTAAGTTTTTCGTATTCGCCGACTGTATCAATACATTCTTCAACGCAATTTACACTCTTAACTTCGTTTATAATTTCACCGTTGAGCCTGCCTTTTAAAAGAATGTTGTATCTGCAACCTTGCTCTTTGAGTGCGTTTATAACCTTGGTGTTTTTTCTTGGCTGGCATATTGCAACTTTTCCGTCATAAATTCCTTTTTCGTTTGCCGTTTGAATATAATGCTCGGCAAATGCTCTTAAAAAATTACCCTCGCCGAATTGTAAAATCTTAATCATATTCTCACCTGCGTTTAATACTGAATGTTTAAGAAAAAATCATTTCAATTATATAACATAAATTTTTTAAAGTAAATAGATATATTGAATATTTTAATGTTGACTAAAAGCAATAAATATATTATAATTACAAGGATAAAGAAAGGACTGTGGTTTATGACATTGCTGATTAAAAATGCACTATGTTTTATTGCCGATGAATTTAAAAAGTCAGATGTTTTCATAACCGACGGGATTATTACCGAGATTTCCAGCACTATTTCTTCAAATGGTGCCGATAGAGTAATTGACGCATTGGATAAATATTTTTTGATACCGGGCTTTGTGGATGTTCATACACATTTACGTCAGCCCGGTTTTTCTTATAAAGAAACAATTAAGTCAGGCTCTATGGCAGGGGCAAGGGCAGGGTATACGGCTCTTTGCACAATGCCTAATCTTAACCCGGCTCCCGATTGCCCCGAAAATCTTAAGGCTCAAACAGATATAATTGAGCGTGATGCAGTTATTGATGTTCTTCCTTTCGGCACAATTACCAAAGGCAGAAAAGGCGAGGGCGAGGTTGTTGACTTTGAATCAATGGCTGATAAGGTTGTCGGCTTTTCCGATGACGGAACAGGCGTTCAAACCGGCGAGCTTATGGAGAAGGCTATGGCACGGTGTGCTAAACTTAATAAGATTATTTCGGCTCACTGTGAGGTTAATGATTTGCTAAAAGGCGGCTATATTCACGACGGTGTATATTGCAAGGAGCACGGCCATAAGGGTATCTGCTCAAAGAGTGAATGGGCGCAGATTGAGCGTGACTGCAAGCTTGCCGAAAAAACGGGATGCAGATATCACGTGTGCCATATTTCAACTAAGGAAAGCGTTGATATTATCCGTAAGGCTAAGGCTCGTGGGGTTAAAGTTACGTGTGAAACAGGCCCGCATTATTTGACTATGTGTGACGAGGATTTGCAGGAGGACGGCAGGTTTAAAATGAATCCGCCGCTTAGAAGTCGAGAGGATATGAACGCTCTTATCGAGGGTGTTAAAGACGGCACGATTGATGTTATTGCAACCGACCATGCTCCTCATTCTAAGGAAGAAAAGTCAAAAGGACTTAAAGGCTCGGCTATGGGCGTTGTCGGCTTGGAAACGGCATTCGGTGTGCTTAATACAAAGCTTGTTAAAACGGGCATTATTTCTCTTGAAAAATTGATTGATATGATGTCGGTTAAACCGAGAGAGATTTTTGATATTTCGGGCGGTAAAATTGAAGTAGGCGCTCCCGCCGATTTGGCATTGCTTGATATAGATAAAGAATGGTGCGTTGACCCTGAAAAATTTGTAACTATGGGTCGTGCAACACCGTTTCAGGATTGGAAACTGCAGGGTGAAAACCTTTTAACAATATATAAAGGAGAAATTGTTTATGAAGCCTTATAACAAAAAAATTGTGCTTGAAAACGGTAAAGAATTTTACGGTTACGGTTTTGGCGCAGATAAAGAAGCGATTAACGAAATTGTTTTTAATACTTCAATGGTAGGATATCAGGAAATTGTATCTGACCCAAGCTATACAGACCAAATGGTGTGTATGACATATCCGCTTATCGGCAACTACGGTATGACCGATGAGGATTATGAAACAAAAGTGCCAACCATGGGCGGTCTTATTGTAAGGGAGTATAACGATTTGCCGTCAAACTTCCGTTATACAAAGACACTTGATGAGGTGCTCGTGGAATATGACATTCCTGCTATCAGCGGCGTTGATACAAGAATGATTACGAGAATTATTCGTGACGAGGGCTCGCAAAAGGTTATAATCTGCGATGCAAATGTGCCTTATGAGGAAGCTTTAAAGAAAGTCAGAGAGTATATAATTCCTACTGATATGGTTTCACGTGTAAGCTGCAAAAAGCGTTGGTATTCAAGAACTCCTAACCATAAATACGATGTTGTCGCTATTGACTGCGGTATTAAGCATAATATTATTCGCAAGCTTAATGAAAAGGGCTGTAATGTAACTGTTGTTCCTTATAATATTACAAGTGAGGAAATACTTAAAATGAGCCCGGACGGCTTGTTCCTTTCTAACGGTCCCGGTAATCCGGAGGACGTTCAGACTGTAATCAATGTTGTCAGAGAACTTAGAGGCAAGCTTCCTATTTTCGGAATTTGTCTTGGCCATCAAATGATTTCTTTGGCTCTCGGTGCTAAAACATTTAAAATGAAATTCGGCCACAGAGGTGGTAACCACCCTGTTAAAAATCTTGAAACAGGCAAGCTTGAAATTACTTCTCAAAACCATTCATACGCCGTTGATGTTAAATCTCTTGACGGCACAGACCTTGAACTTACCCATGTAAATCTTCTTGATGATACGGCTGAGGGTGTTAAGTGTGAAAAGGACAAGCTGTTTTCTGTTCAATACCACCCTGAAAGCGCACCCGGTCCGCAGGACAGCGCATACTTATTCGATGAATTTATTGCATTAATGCAAAAGGAGGAAGACTGATATGCCAAAAAGAACTGATATACATAAAATACTCGTAATCGGCTCAGGTCCTATTGTTATAGGTCAGGCTGCTGAATTTGACTACTCAGGTACACAGGCTTGTCTTGCTCTTAGAGAAGAGGGCTACGAGGTTGTGCTTATCAACTCTAACCCTGCAACTATTATGACGGATACAGATATTGCCGATAAGGTGTATATGGAGCCGCTTAATCTTGAATATGTTGCAAGAATTATCCGTCACGAAAGACCTGATGCTATTTTACCGTCACTCGGCGGTCAGACAGGTCTTAACCTTGCAGTTCAGCTCGCTAAAAAGGGTGTACTTAAGGAATGTGACGTTGAAATACTCGGCACTAATTTTGAGGCAATCGAAAGAGCAGAGGACAGAGAACTTTTTAAGGAGCTTTGCGAAAGCCTCGGCGAGCCGGTTCTTCCAAGTGAAATTGCCGAAAACCTTGAGGACGGTCTTAAGGCTGCAAAAGAAATTGGATTCCCTGTTGTTCTTCGTCCTGCTTTTACCCTTGGCGGTACAGGCGGCGGCTTTGCCGATGATGAAGAAGAATTTATGGTAATGATGAAAAATGCGCTTGCGCTTTCTCCGGTTCATCAGGTCCTTGTTGAAAAGAGTATTAAAGGCTATAAGGAAATTGAATATGAGGTAATGCGTGACGCCAACGATACCGCTATCACAATTTGTAATATGGAAAATATCGACCCTGTCGGTGTTCATACAGGTGACTCGGTCGTTGTTGCTCCGTCGCAAACGCTTACTAATAAAGAATATCAAATGCTTCGTGATTCTGCACTTCGCATTATCCGTGAGCTTAAAATTGAGGGTGGCTGTAATGTTCAGTTTGCCCTTGACCCTCATTCATTCCAATATTATCTTATCGAGGTAAATCCGAGAGTATCACGTTCGTCTGCTCTTGCTTCTAAAGCTTCGGGCTATCCTATCGCAAGGGTTTCGGCTAAAATCAGCGTAGGTATGCACCTTGACGAAATTCCTATTGCCAACACTCCTGCATCATTTGAGCCTGCTCTCGACTATGTTGTAACTAAAATTGCACGTTTCCCGTTTGATAAGTTTGCAGACGCTAATAACACTCTTAATACTCAAATGAAAGCAACCGGAGAGGTTATGGCAATCGGCAGAACTATGGAGGAAAGCCTGCTTAAGGCTGTTCGTTCGCTTGAAACAGGAGTTTGCCACCTTTACAGCAAGAAGTTTGATACTTACACAGAAGACGAACTCCTTAAATATATCAAAAACGGTACTGACGACAGGCTTTTTGCCATCGCTCAGCTTATAAGGCTTCATACCGACTTAATCAGAATTTATAATGCTACAAAAATTGATATGTTCTTCCTGGAAAAGTTTAAGAACATTGTTGATTTTGAAAATGTTATTAAGGAAAATGTTAAAGATATTCAAACCCTTAAGGACGCTAAAAAAATGGGCGTTTCCGATAAATATATCGGTATGCTTTGGGGTATGAATGAATCTGAAGTATTCAATTTAAGAAAAGAAAATAATATTTTCCCTGTATATAAAATGATTGATACCTGCGCTTCCGAGTTCGATTCATACGTTCCTTATTTCTATTCAACGTATGAAGAAGAAAACGAGTCTGTAGTATCCGATAAAAAGAAAATTATTGTTTTAGGCTCAGGTCCTATTCGTATCGGTCAGGGTGTAGAATTTGACTATTCAACCGTTCATGCTATTTGGTCAATCCGTGAAGCAGGATATGAAGCAATTATTATCAACAATAACCCTGAAACTGTTTCAACTGACTATACAACTTCCGATAAGCTTTATTTTGAGCCGCTTACCGTTGAAGATGTAATGAACGTTATTACTCTTGAAAATCCGCTTGGTATTGTTGTGTCACTCGGAGGTCAGACTGCTATTAACCTTGCACCTCCTCTTGATGCACTCGGTGTTCCTATTATCGGTACTGATGTTGAGGCTATTGACAGAGCTGAAAATCGTGACAGCTTTGAAAAGGTTATGGAATCTCTCGGTATTCCTCAGCCAAAGGGACTTGCTGTTACCGATATTGAAGAGGGTGTAAGGGTTGCCGCTCAAATCGGCTATCCTGTTCTTGTAAGGCCTTCGTTCGTTCTCGGCGGCCGTGCAATGCAGATTGTTGCCAATGAGGAGTCACTTCGTCATTATCTCCAAACTGCCGTTGAAATTAATACAGAACAGCCGGTTTTGGTTGATAAATATATTATGGGCCGTGAGCTTGAGGTTGACGCAATTTGCGACGGCGAGGACGTATTTATTCCGGGTATTATGGAGCACGTTGAAAGAACCGGTGTTCACTCGGGCGACTCTATTTCGATTTATCCAACCTTTACCGCTTCCCAAAATGTTAAAGATAAAATTATTGATTATACCGTAAGGCTCGGTAAGGCAATAGGCATTGTCGGTCTTTATAATATTCAGTTTATTGCCGATAATAATGACGACGTTTACGTAATTGAGGTTAATCCACGTTCATCAAGAACTGTTCCTTTCCTTTCAAAGGCAACAAGCGTTCCTATGGCTCATATCGCAACTCAGGTTATCTTGGGTCATTCGCTCAAGGAACAGGGAATTGATAAGGTTTACCCTGAGGAGAAAAAGCGTTGGTATGTTAAGGCTCCTGCTTTCTCATTCTCTAAGCTTAAGGGAATGGATACATACCTCTCTCCTGAAATGAAATCAACTGGTGAGGCAATCGGCTATGACAAGTCGCTTACACGTGCGCTTTATAAGGCTATTCAGGCGTCGGGTATGAACGTTGCAAACTATGGCACTGTATTTGTAACTATTGCCGATCAGGATAAACCGGCTGCGCTCCCTCTTATTAAGCGTTTTTATGACCTTGGCTTTAATATTGAAGCAACAGAGGGAACTGCCAAATATCTTAAAAATCACGGTATTCGCACCAAGGTACGTGCAAAGCTTACTCTTGATGACAGCGATGAAATTCTTAAAGCACTTCGTCAAGGCCATATCGCTTATGTTATCAACACTATTGATATAAATGCCGGCGATTCACATTCCGACGGCTCTGAAATCAGACGTGCGGCAGTAGAAAATAATGTAACTATGTTCACTTCGCTTGATACCGTTAAGGTGCTTCTTGACGTTCTTGAGGAGATTACACTCGGCGTATCAACAATTGACGAGGAATAATTATATATGTTTTTTGAAAGTGACTATAAGATTTTATCTAATGAAAAAATAGCTAAAGATGTTTATAAAATGAGGCTTGAGGGCGATACTTCTCATATCACCGCACCGGGTCAATTTGTAAATATCAAGCTTGATGGCAAATTTCTGCGCCGTCCTATCTCAGTTTGCGACTGCGAAGAAAATGTTATCACAATTATATATAAGGTAGTCGGCGAAGGCACTGAGCAGATGAGCAATCTTAAAATAGGAAAAATGCTTAATGTGCTCACAGGTCTTGGCAACGGCTACGATATTTCAAAATCGACTAAGCCGCTTCTTATCGGCGGCGGCGTCGGTGTTCCGCCAATGTATTTTCTTGCTAAAAAGCTTATTGAATCAGGGCAGAGGCCTTGCGTTGTTCTTGGCTTTAACACTAAGGACGAGGTCTTTTATGAAAATGAATTTAAGGCACTTGGGATTGACGTTTTTGTTGCGACTGTTGACGGTTCATACGGCGTTAAAGGCTTTGTAACTGACGCTTTTCCGGATGATTACGATTATTTTTATACCTGTGGCCCTCTCCCTATGTTTAAGGCGGTTTATGACAAAACGCAATGCTCAGGTCAGTTCTCGTTTGAGGAAAGAATGGGTTGTGGCTTTGGTGCTTGTATGGGTTGCTCCTGCAAAACAAAATACGGCAATAAGCGTATATGTAAGGACGGTCCCGTTCTTGTTAAGGAGGAGATTATATGGTAGATTTAACTGTAAATCTTGCAGGGCTTGAAATGGATAATCCGGTTGTTCCGGCTTCGGGTACTTTCGGATTTGGCAAGGAATTTAAGGATATTTATGATATCAACATTTTAGGCTCATTCTCGTTTAAGGGCACTACTAAGGATGCTCGTTTCGGCAATCCTACTCCGAGAATAGCAGAATGTACGTCAGGTATGATTAATGCCGTTGGGCTTCAAAATCCGGGTGTTCACCACGTTATTGAGCACGAATTGCCTGAAATGAAAGAATATTTCCATAAACCTGTTATTGCAAATGTGTCCGGCTTTTCGGTTGATGATTACGCTTACACCTGTTCGCTTCTTGATAAAGAGGAGCAAGTCGGTATATTAGAAGTTAATGTTTCCTGCCCTAATGTTCACGGCGGCGGAATGAGTTTTGGAACTTCACCTGAATGTGCGGCACAGGTAACAAAGGCTGTTAAAGATGTAACAACTAAGCCTGTGTTTATCAAACTTTCGCCTAATGTGACGGATATTGTTTCAATCGCAAAGGCTTGCGAAGATGCAGGCGCAGACGGCATTTGCCTTATAAATACTATGCTCGGTATGCGTATTGACCTTAAAAGACGTAAGAGTGTCATTGCCAACAAAATGGGCGGATTCAGCGGCGACGCTATTTTTCCCGTGGCAGTCAGAATGGTTTATCAGGTTGCAAAGGCTTGTAATATTCCCGTTATGGGCTGCGGCGGTGTGTCGAGCGCAAAAAATGTAATTGAAATGATGATGGCAGGCGCAACTGCTGTTCAGGTAGGGGCGGCAAATCTTGTAAACCCCTACACTTGCAAGGATATTATCGAGGCTCTTCCCACTGAATGTGAAAAGCTCGGTATTAATAAATTAAGTGATATTATAGGAGTGATTGATTAATGGGTAAGGACGTTATTGTTGCTTGTGACTTTTCAAGCGCACAGCAAACCTTTGATTTTCTCGATAAGTTTACCGAGGAAAAACCTTTTGTTAAAATCGGTATGGAGCTTTTCTATGCCGAGGGTCCGTCAATAGTTAAGGAGATTAAGAAAAGAGGTCATAAGATTTTCCTTGACCTTAAGCTTCACGATATCCCTAATACCGTTAAAAAATCTATGGCTGTTCTTTCAAAACTTGATGTTGATATGACTAACGTTCATGCAGCAGGCACTGTTGATATGATGAAAGCTGCACTTGAAGGACTTACAAGAGCAGATGGCACAAGACCGCTTCTTATTGCCGTAACTCAGCTTACCTCAACAAGTGAAGAACGTATGCAAAATGAACTTCTCATAAATGCGTCTATTAACGATACAATTGTAAAATATGCTCAAAATGCTAAGGCAGCAGGGCTTGACGGCGTTGTTTGTTCTCCTCTTGAGGCAGGTATGGTTAAGGATAATTGCGGCAAGGAGTTTATGACGGTTACACCGGGTGTTCGCTTTGCAGACGGTGATGTGGGCGACCAGGTTCGTGTTACAACTCCTGAAAAAGCTAAAGAAATCGGCTCTGACTATATCGTAGTCGGCAGACCTATTACCGCAGCGGCAGATCCTGTTGCGGCTTACAGAAGATGCGTTAAGGAATTTGTAGGATAAGGAGATACCAATGGAAGGATATAAAAGAGAATTTATAAAGTTTTTAGAGGATGCGGGAGTATTGAAGTTTGGCGATTTTACTGCTAAAAGCGGCAGAAAAATTCCTTATTTCATCAATGCAGGTGATATTAAAACAGGTGAGCAAATTCAAAAACTCGGCGAGTTTTATGCAAAGGCTTATTTTGAAAAGGTAGGAAATAAGAAGTCCGTTCTTTACGGTCCGGCTTATAAGGGTATTCCTATTGCTGTTTCGGTTGCCGTTGCACTTGCAAAAGACGGCCTTGATGTGCCGTTCTTCTTTAATCGTAAGGAGGAAAAGGACCACGGCGAAGGCGGTGTGTTTGTTGGTTATAAACCGCAGGCAGGCGAGGACGTTGTTATTGTTGAGGACGTTATCACTGCAGGAACTGCTATCAGAGAGAGTATGGCTATTCTTTCAAAGCTTGATGGCGTTAATGTTAAGGCTACATTTGTTATGGTTGACCGTAAGGAAAAAGGTCAGGGCGAAAAGAGCGCTATGGCTGAGGTGACAGACGAGTTTGGCTTCCCTGTATATTCGGTTGTAGACGTATATGATATTATCGAATATCTTGAAGAGGACGAAGCAAACAAGGAAAATGTTGAGAGAATTAAAGCGTATCTTGCTGTAAACGGCGCAAAGGAATAATAGAAGGGAAGTGCTCAAATGAGACATTTGCTTGACACAACGGATTTATCGCTTGAAGAAGTAGACGGC
>ENA-UOJV01003030-UOJV01003030.1-human-gut-metagenome-genome-assembly--contig:-C82-NODE-3030-length-11985-cov-12.320285_pt1 | contig 11985 bp, 8 predicted proteins | sample MGYA00242356_ERZ723903 | MGnify/ENA metagenome assembly ERZ723903
TCAGCTTCCCAGCCTGTGACAACGACTCTATCAATTCTGTTTCCTCTGGCAACGGGATTTCACATAATGCCTTTTCCACCTTATAGGCTGTATGGTTATTTATAAGTGGAATTGAAATCACACTGCCTATCAATACAACTGCTGCCAATATTCCAACTAATTTTAATTTTTTCATGTGTCCTCCTTTTTTACATCCCGTTCCTTTCTAACACATCTTCTATTGCATCAAATCCTTTTTTCGCAAAATTTATCTTTTTATCAAAAATCAATTCATCATTATCATATATTTTTATCTCAGCGATAATACGGTCATTATCTTCTGCCTGCTCCGTATTGCCACCTATGGTCATCCAAGTAATTTCTATATCTTCCGGCGTTATTTTCCCATCAGTTTCTACTGTAAATTGTGCCCCATCGAAAAACGCCGTTTCCGATTGTGCATTTATAACTAGCATATTTGTCTGCTTATATACTTTAATAGAATTATATTTCTCCTCCGAACTAACAAATAATTCATCATTGTTTACAGGAATAACAAATATTTTTTCTGGTTCATCTGTATTCTTTTCAAACAAATAAACTACAACTACTACAAGCATAACAACTGCTACCAAAATTCCAACTCTTCTCAATTTTTTCATTCCATCCTCCTTTCTCTTACGCCCGTAAGATTACCATAGAATACCACTATTATCAAATCATTCCTCTGTTGCTATTCACGAATTCGGTATTGGTAGTCTGGTATATGCATAATTCCGTCATTTAAGATTTCATTCCCCAAATATTGAAAGCTACCATCATCAGCAAACTTTACTGTAAGTTCATGGGTTATGACCGCATCATCACAAATGACCATATCACACACCGCATCCACCGTTAATGTCACTGTTCCATCCTCATTTTCTTTGATATCAATAACCTCCGGCAACGAAGTTCCAAAAAAAGTTGGTGCATAGTTAAGGCAGCCTAGTCGTACCCATACATAAGTCTGATTTTTTTCATCAAATACCGCATATTCCTGAATTTGCTCTGCTGTTACCGGAAGATATTCCATAATCAAACTCTCAAATTCTTCTTTTGGTATTCCATTTGGATAATCCTCGGCATCAAACGCTTTCTGATGTTTCATGGCATACAGATATTCATATATTCCATTATAGTCCAGTTTTTCCATATGGTCGGTATCCCAATTCGAGCATAAAAGATTATTTCCCTGATACCCCAGACCTTGTACGCATCGTTCTGACATTTCCCGTTGTTCCTTAGATAATGGCTTTATTCTTACCAGACAGCTTCCGTCAACAATCTCTGTAACCTCCGGCGGTTCCGGAACACATAATTCATAACAAAACCATCCTTTATCCGTATATTTCCACTCCTTTATTCTGGTGTAGGATATATAGGACATTCCCGACTTACCATTCTTATTCCATACGCTTCCTGCACTTACAACATACATATCCGTTCCATCATAAATGTATTTTATTCTACCAATTCCACCATCACTATGTATCTCATAAACTACTACAGAACCACGTTCCCCAGCCGCGCAATTCTCAAGATAAGAATCCACACTTTCATAATTTTCCATATTTGAATAGGTTACCAATGTAGCAACCGGACATCCCGTTTCCATTAACTGTTTCTGCATTTCCAGAACCGTTTCATCATTCAGAACCACATTGGATGCTGTCCCTTTATCTGCATCCTTATAAATGTCAAAAATAAGTTCCATCATTTTTTTGCAGTCATTCGCAGCTTCTTTTTCCTCCTGTTCATCCACTGGAAGTCCATAGCCTTTTTCCCACTGCTCTGCAGCTTCTTCCTCAACGCTTTTTGTTTCCTCCGTGGAAGATACTTCTTTCGTATCTTCCACAAGAGTTTCACCCACAACACTCTTTTCTTTTCCGCAGGCACATACGAAACACCCAATCAGAAATACCATAATCAGTAGAATACTTTTTTTCCTTAATACCATAAAATCATCCTTTCGTTCTTGCTATCGGCGGCAGTTCCAATTCTATTTGCTCTATGGAATTAGAAAGATATCTGAACGTTCCATCTTCAAATGGTTGGACCACAACCGTGTTTCTAAAAGCGAGATCGGAATTGTAATCCGGCCATACTCCATCAACGATAAGCGTAATTGTTCCATCCGCATTTTCTGTATAATCAACCACCTCTCCAAAGGGCGGATATGGGCTGGCATAAATCATTTCATATTCATAACTGTTGCTGCCCTCATCATATCCACAATGCTCTCTTAACTGATCCACCGATACGGGAAAATAGGTGGTCATAATCTTTTCAAATTCCTCTCCCGGAATTTTCCAATCTTCCGTTTTCAAATTTTCGCCTGTATAAATCCGATAAATATCTTCATACATACAAGGCATCAGTATGTCCTCCACATTATTGCTGTCCCAGTTTGTAACAAGCACGTTGTAATTCACATAGCTTAGTCCCGATATGTATTTTTCCGTCAATTTCTGACAGTCTTCCGGAAGCGGTTCTATTCTCCAATACTGTCTCAAACTTGCATGTGCAATCACATATTCATATGCGTAGATAAAATACCCTTTTTCAGTAAGTTTAATTTCAGCCACATTACTTACCGAAGTTCCCTGTATTTCAGGCACTCCACCTTCCTTCCAACGAACTCCTATATAATAAGTCTGCAGCTTACCTTTCCGATAAATAAAAGTAACTGCTCCAATCAATCCATCTTTCTCTACCTCAAACACTGTAATCATCGAATCTTGACCATTCAAATAATTTGAATAAAAATTCTCAATTAGTTCTGAATTTTGCATATAAGTATCTTCTTCCACACTCACCAATCCTTTACTGCCCAAGTGTTCTACAACAACTTTTTGCTGTTCGCTAGTGAAGCCACTGATACCAGAAGAATAGTTTGGTGCATCTGAAATTACTATATCTGCATATATTTCACTGACTGATTCAGCTGCTGATAATACTATACTTTGCAATTCTTTCTTTTCCTCATCTGTAATTAAACACTTCTCAGATTGAGGCACGAACCAATATACAGACTCCATAGAAGATTCCGTATCTGTTTCCTCTACCGATACCTCTTTACTGTTCTCAATTTCTACAGGAAGTTCCCATACTTCCTCTGCTACATTATGAGGTTTCTCCGTTTTCAATTTTTCCCAACAGACCGTACCAACTATAACAACAAACAAAAATATCAAAATTGGAAATCCGCACTTTCTAAACAGCCATTTCACATCTTCCATCATTCGCCTCCATATATTTTTTCCCATTCTTCGGCTGTCAAACGAGGGGTATGCCATGTTTCCCTGTAATTGTCCTCAGACGATATAATTCGGTTAGACACATACTGTACGCCTCCATTCTCCAAGGGACGAACTACAACCTCGTGGGCAAATACTTTAGAATTACCCGCATAAGGGAACACCACGTTGGCTGTCAATGTAAGTGTTCCATCGCTGTTTTCTGTAAATCCCACTACCTCAGAATATGGGTATTCCGGATACTCTACTTCCTCAAATCCTCTCGGTTTATATTCATAGGTTTCATTCTCTGCGTAATAGACGGTTTTTGACTGTAATGTTTCACTATCGATATTGAAATATGCCATGATAACGCTCTCAAAGTCATTCTTGGGGATTTGATAAACAGCGCCAACTCCCAAATTGCCATCTGCAACATATGGGATGTATGTCCCATTTACTTTTGGATAAAGAAGCTCATACATATCATAGAAATTCAAATCCCCAAAATCATCCTCGCTCCAATCTACAATGAACATATTATTCCGTTCAAAGCCGATTGGAAGAAGATACTTCCGACTCAACTCTCTGTATGTTTCATCCAAAGGTTGTACCCGTAATGCAGTATGCTCCTCCGCTCCGCTCAATGTCAGTACATATAATTCTTCCGAAAACCAAACTCCTGAAAACATAAGATAACCGTCTTCTGTATAATTCCAATACTCCGCCTGATAACTTCCTGTCACCTCTCGTTTCATGTTTCCGTTTTCGTACTTATAATAGCTTCTGACCACATCCACATTTCCGCCTTTTGTTTCCAAATCATATTTTACAAATCCGCCCAAGTAACTGACCTCAATAATTGTTATTTCAGCCTCTTCCTGCGTATCCACCATTTCACAGAACCACTCTACCTGCTCTGCCTCAGTCATATCAATCTGATTTCTGCTGTCAACAGCCGGATACCCATTTTCTCCAAACTGATTTACAATAATACGAACCGTTTCTAAATCTGCTATTTTATTCTCCTCTGAAGCTTTTTTATACAGCTGCGAACATATTTCTATAATCTCATCTTCATTGTCCTTCACATTTTGTTGTTGAACTTGTACTGCAATTTCACTTTCTACAACTTGCTCATCTTCCAAATGTGTATCACTACACCCAGAAACGCTAAGCAACATCATAATACTAATTGCTATGAAACCAATTCTCCAAAACTGCACTGTCCTTTTTAACGACATAGCCGCTTCCTCCTCTTCCTTTTACATCTTCAACCATGCTGATAATCAATATAGGACGTTCCACTGTTTCCTCTGTCGAATAGATAGCAAACCATCCCAGTTCCGTACCTGAAGTATCATCCTTCGATGCCTTAATCTCTGCGGTACCAGTTTTTCCTGCCAAAACAATATCATCACGATGAGCTGCATATCCGGTTCCATGAGAATCATTCACAACTTTTTTTGTGCCTTCTAATACTTGCTTTGCTGTTTCCTTAGAAAATGCTCCCGGCATCCAAAACGTAACAGTCGCTTCAGCCTGATATACTAGATAAGGTTTTATAATATTTCCCTCATTACAGAAAGCAGAATAGATACATGCCATATGCAAAGGATTTACCAAAACCTGTCCTTGTCCATAACCACTGTCTGCTAATTGTATTTCCGTTTCAATGTTTTCTGTATTAGAGTATTGTGATTTTGCCATCTTAATATCAAATGGAATCTCTTCATTAAATCCCAATTCCGTCAATGAGCTTTCCATCTCTTCTGTATCAATTTTTAATGCAGCTTTTGCAAAATAAATATTATCTGAATAAATTAGTGCATTCTCTAAAATGACAGGTTCATATGTATGAAGTGTGGTCACACAATAAGAGCCCCATGAAGAATCTTTTTGCCAACTTAACCCTTCATTTCCATAGTCCTCCATCGGATCAATTGCTTCTGATTCCAACCCAATTGCTGCAATTATCGGTTTGAAAGTTGATCCAGGACACCATACCTGTCGAAAGCGATTATACATCGGCTTATTCTCGTCCTCGTTCAGTGCAGTCCACTGTTCATTAGATAACCCCATAATAAAATCATTATTATCATAGGACGGTGTACTAACCAAAGCCAAAACTTCTCCGGTATACGGGTTCATTGCTACAGAACAACTTTTGTCTTCTTTAAACTGTGCATATAATGACCTCTGAAGGTCAGCATCTATAGTTAATTGTATGTCTTTTCCATCTTGTACAAATATGCTCGCAAGTTCTGTTTTCTTGTTCCCAGCAGAATCTACAATATAAATGCTACTGCCGTTTTGTCCTTTCAATTCTTTTTCAAATAAGCCTTCCATTCCGCTTTTACCCATTACGCTATTGGCTGTATATCCCTCTCCCGCATGGTTCTCTAAATCTTCTGCGGTAACACTCTGTACATAACCTACTAAATGCGCAGCTGCCTCACCTAATGGATACTCTCGCACCTCAGTGTCAGATATCATCACTCCCGGAATTTCAAGCAATTTTTCTTGTCTTTCATTCTCTTTCAACACCTCTTCATCCTGCTCGATTTTCATTAACTCAATTTCTGCCACTTTAGGAATCGTTTTAATTGATACAAAGGAATCTTCTTTTACCCACTTTGCAGACAGTTTCTTTTCAATCACTTCTGATTCAATTTCCAACAACTCAGCTATCTGCTGAATAGCTTCATCTCTGTCTTCCAATTTTCCTGGTACAATTCCAACCGAAGATGCAACACCTTTTCCAGCAAGAACTCGCCCATTTCTATCCAAAATTCCCCCTCGATTTGCCTGCGTAGTAGAAATCTTTACCTTGTCTGTTGAACCTAATTCCGGAAAGATCAGTGAATCATCCCATGCCAACTTATATCCATCTTCCCCCTTCAGAAAAATTGCCTCATTCTCAAAGCTGATATTACCTGCTACCGTATCAAAAGAAGTTTGATAAGTTACTGCTTTTCGTTCCTCATCATATGCTGTAACTTCAATCTCCATATTGTCCACTTCAATACCTTCATAGATAGCCGAATTTCGCTTTACAAAATCATCCTGACTAATATTTCTTGATGCTTCAATATTTAACATCGCATACATTTCTTCATACTCCTGCTCTGGAATATGACTCATATATTCAACTAAAAGTTCTTCTGGAGAAACCAATGTATTTTGCTTTCTATGCAAAATGCCAATACTTACAATAGCTCCGATAGACATTGTTCCCAGCACAAATACCGTCAAGCAAATTGTCGTTCTTTGTTTCTTTTTCCTTCTTGCTCTACGCTTCATCTTTGTCTAACCTCCGTTCTTTAAAAATTATATTTCCTACTTTTCTTAATATTACACTTGTAAGATTTTAAGATAAAAAAATTTTCTTTCGCCTTAAATATTACACCTGTAAGATTTTTATGTCAAGTTAATATGCTTTATGCTGGCAAAACACATTCATATCCATGCTCTGCCAGCAAAACCATTTCTATTCCGTTACTATAAACTCCATCTCTGCGAATTCTTTGTCTGTCATATCATCTAACTTGGCAACTACCCGATTTGACAATTCTACCATTTCATCGTCATCCAAATACTTAATCGCTTTTTTAATATCACTTATAACCTTTGTCCTGCTCTTACACTCAAAAATGCAGATTAAATTGACTTCTTCTACTGTAAATTTATTATTCATCGCTTATATCTCCCTCTGATTTTTCTTTGTATTTTCCTGTACTTCATGTTCCTGTCCAGAACCTTCCACCTGTGCTTTTTTCTCAGCCAATCGAGCTTTTAAGGAAACTTTTACCGCAGATTGTTCCTGATTCTTCTTGTTTGCTTCCCTCTGTGCTTTCTCTGCACCATTATTCAGCACGTTGTCAATCATGTTATAATTTTGTTCTTCCATTTCTTCAATCTTGGCAAGAGGCTTGTATTCAGCCAATTTTTCCAGCAATACTTTTGTCCTTTGCATTTCATCCGGCAAAGCTCCCTCAGAAATAACCTCGTTCAACCAGTCTGTAATAGGCTCCGTATTCCCTTGAACTATCATCTCGGAAATCTCTGACACACTTTCCGTCATATTTGGGTTATTGTTGCGGTAGGAATAAATATCATAATCATGGCTGAAACGGTCAATTTCTACAGCAAGCTGTTCTGCAGGTGACAAATCCGGCATACGTTTCTCCCATACCTTTGCTTCCATATCCTCAGACATGACACCATCTATCTCCATTTCCGGTAACTTTGCTACAAGCTCTGCAATAACTTCCATAGCCTTAGGTTCACTAGTTATGCTTGGGATATGTTCTAATATCTCCAAATCAATTCGGTTTCCAGATAACAAATCAACTTCGACATCCATATAGGTTTCTTCGCCCGATCTGTGAACATTGATGCCGATTGCAGGAATACCATGCATTCGTTCCGGCGGTATCTGTTTCCAGATAGCGATTGCATCCTCTACTGTGGGAATATTCTCATAAAACTCTCCCAAATTATGAAACTCTCCACACTCGGATACCATCAATGTTACTTCAACCTCTTCATTCTCCATTTCGACCTGTGTCTGCATCTGTTGTGTCAGCTCCTGCTCCCTTTCCTGCCGAATGCTCTCCAGATACTCCTCAGCCTGTGGCAGATACGTTTCCAGTGTCCCGGTACGCTGGGCAGTAATCGGATTGATGTCAACACTTACATCACCGATATGTAACCCGTCCTCATTAAACGCATTGAATAAATCATCCTCTCTCTCATTCGTGGAAAGTTCCACTACCACATCAAGATCAGAGCTGTCCTTCTCCAAACCTCTACACCTGCTTCCTACAACAACTGCATCAATGATTGTGGCATCAATATCATACTCATCAATCTTTGCCTGCACATGGCATTTTATCGTTTCTTCAATTTCTGTCGGATTCATTTCACTAATATCATGGAACACTGCATTGGTCTTTGCTCTAAAATCCGTTATGATGTTGCTCTCTTGATTTTTTTGTACAACTTCATTGGCTTCCTCAACCTTTTCCATCAATCCATCATAATCAATGGGTATCAATTCATCATCGTTCTTAATATTCCCTTTTGCCCCGTTATGGTCTGGAGCAGCTTTCAAATCATTTATGATGTCAGTCAGTGCTTCCCTGATTGTCACATCTGGATTGTCATAAACTCCACCGTCAATCTCCTTATAATCAGCTCCCATAATGGAATAATCATAGCCTCCATCCACCTCTTGGATACTGATATAGCGGTCTGCAATCTGAAAGGCAAGTTCGGTTTCTTCCCCAATCTCCAAGGACTTTTTCATATCTGCAAGCACCTGTTCCTTTTCATCACCAAGGTCAATGATTTCATCCCCATCTTCCAACGTGTTGTCCGAAGTTTGCTGCTCCTGTTTCTCTGGCTCTGACTTCTGGACATCGTGTCCAGAGGTGTCTATCTCCTCTTCCTTCTCTTTTACTCCCTCCAAAGTCAAAGTCTGCATAAAATCAGGAAGTCGGGTAAATCCAAAGGAATCCACAAAATGGGCACTATTTTCCCCATTCTGATGCAGGACCACAATATCACTGACCGACATGGAATGCCCTCTGTAATCTTCCGGGGGGGGGCTATATTGAATTGCTCATAGATTGCTTCCAGTGTTTCGCCCTGTGTCTGCTCTTGCAATTCAGACAGCTCTCCTACATAAATCAGTTCATAATTTTCCGGCTTGATAACATCAAAATTGTCCTTTGTAATACCCATACGCTTTAAAGACTCTGTGCCTTCAAACCGCAGATGATCCAACTCCGGATTATGCTTCAACTGATAAATACCGTACTTGTCAGAGCTGCCATACAAAAGCTGCGCTTCCTTATTTATTTGATTGTCCGAAAGTTCAGCCTGCATGGAACGAAGTTTTCTTTCATTTTCCCAATCGCCTTTTTCAATGCCAAAAATTCCTTCATGCTCCATAATTTGTTTTCTATCATCTACCGTGGTTTCCGAACCGTCATTGTGTAACAGATACACAGGCAAGTCATGGTCAAACAATTCCAATGCTTTCTCCTGCGTCAATGGCAGCATTTCATTCCATGTATAACCGTACTCCCGCATTTCAGACAGACCAATCATCGGGTCTGGAAGTGCATCAATCTCTGCCTGTTCCATCACAGAGAGGTTATTGTCAATCTGCTCCGCTATTTTTGCTTTCACATCAATAATCTCATCTGTATCAAGATTGTAACGAACATCAAGATGATATTCCTCAAATTCTCTCGTTTTATCATTACCAAGCTCTGTAGTCCATGCACCCTTGCTTTCCAAGTATGCCTGTATGCTGAGTTTATCATCCTCATTCATGTTAGTAAGAGCAGCCACAAGCTCCTGCGTATCCATTCCACGGACATTTACAAGGCTGAACTCCGTCAGATCTTCATTCTGTATCAGCAGGATACACTCTTTACTCTGTTCCTGTTCCATCTCACGATTTAGTTGCAATTCCCTTAATGCTCCCTCAATTCCTGTAATAAGTTCCGATGCCGTCTTTCGTATAGTATCTAGGGAAGATTTCAGTTCCTTCATATCCTTACCACTACTCCACCCTGCAATATAACCAAAGGAATAATCCGAGGTATCTATGCCAAAATGCTGGCATACCGTATAGGCAACGCTTTCTGCTTCTACTTCTTTTGTATTTCTGTCCTTTGCAGGTTCTTCTATCAAATCATCCCGATTGATTTCCTTATTATGCAGCATGGAATGAGCTACTTCATGCACCATTGTCTTTAATGTCTGGCTCTCACTCATATTCTCCTGCACTGCAATCCGCTTTTCCTCGGTATGGAAATATCCTTTGGAATCGCCGGGAATATCCTCAAAACCAATAGGAACCGGGGCAACATTCATAAGTGCCTGCACAAAGTCCTCATATCCCTCCACTGTTGATAAAAGTTCCTGTGCTTCCAGTTCCGGAATTGGCTTTCCGTCTGTCTGCGATACATCAAATACAGACACGGCACGAAATGCTGGAATCGTGACCTCTACCTGCTCCTTTTGAGGCATACCGTTTTCATCAAACATCATTTCTCCTGTGACAGGGTCTAATTTATCCCGTTCCTCTTTAATTTTGTAAGGTGCAGGGGCAAGAATACGGATTGCCTTTTCTCCTTTGTTAACGTGTCTTTCAAAATTCTTCTGCCATGCCTTATATCCGGCTACAAGTGTTGCTTCTGGCTTTTGCATGGCGATAAGTAACGTATTGTTAAAGCTGTAATTATGAAATTTTGACATGGTGGAAAGATAAGTCTTGTACTTTTCACTCTCAAAAAGTTCCTTTAATCCTTCCTCCAACTTGTCTGTAATTTCCTGTACTTTTTGTTTTTCTGTTCTTTCGTCTGCCATAATAAACCTCCATATTTTCATTTTTTTGCACGACAAAAGGCAGCCCGCTATGGACTGCCTTCTGCATAATCACACTATTAAAATTAAACTGCTATAATACTTTCCAGTATCCTGCCTTTTTTGAACCAACCCGCTCTATATACCCATTTTCTCTTAAAAATGATATATTGTTTTCTACTGCTGTTTCACTCACGCCTAATATGCTATGAAGTTCCGCAGTTGTAATATTCGGATTATCTCTCATTTCTGCAATAATCTTTTGTCTTCTGGAATTTAAAGGTTTCTTATCCCCAACCTTTTTCCCAACTTTATTCCCAACCTTATTTATTCTCTCAAATGGGATAGTAACAACAATGGAATTCTCCCTAAATGAAAATGCATCTTTTCCATACATTTCCGTAATTTTAGGAACCCCTCGTCCGGACTTCTCACTTATATGCAGTTGAAGAAATATCTCGGACAACTTTTCATTTACAGGGATTGATTCTCCTAAGAAAAATCCCTCCATGGTCTGTGCCGGAGCAAGTGTTCCTCTCGATAGTATCTCTATCCGGTCAGAGAAAACCGAAATCATAGGTTCATTTCCTTCCACCCATTTATTGTGCAGGACGGCATTTATGACAGCCTCACGAAATGCCTTGTTATCAAATAACGGAACCTCCTTTCGTTCAACGACCCTGTCTGTCTCATCCGCCTGAATCAGGTTCAATACATCTCCATAACGCAACAACTCATCCAAACTGTATAATAAACAGTCATTTCCAAATTCACGTACAGAGAAAAGATTAGAGCCTTTTGTTTCTCCATCAAAAATAGATACACGAAGCGGAAAATGAGAGTTATCCGACAGAAGCTGCGCTAATATATTAAACTCGCCTTCTTCTGTTTTTAGCCCCAGATTCTTAATAAACGTCTTTTGATTTAGAACAATACCTTTGGAACCGTAATATCCAAAGAGTTTTTGAAATGTAAGTTCCTGGTATTTTGCCGGTACTGTTTCTATCGTTTCGGTTCTTCCATCCAGTATTTTGAAAAGTTCAATTTCTCTCTTAGGGTAATCTTTCATATTACATTTTGATGATCCTATCCTTAAAAACCTCTTTTCTTTAAATGCCGTAGGAATCTCGGTTGCCGCAGGAATTACCAAACCAACGACTCTCTTTCCATAAATTTCTGTTTCTTCAAAACTAAAATTTATGCTTGGTGACAGATTTCTCGCAAGATAATTCTGATACGGTTCCTTGTTATATTCACAATACTGATTAAATGTTGTTCCTACAATTTCATGGGTTGTATCATTTACACCCCAAATGAAATACGCATATTTTTTATAATGAAAAGC
>ENA-UOJV01003034-UOJV01003034.1-human-gut-metagenome-genome-assembly--contig:-C82-NODE-3034-length-11934-cov-13.250526_pt1 | contig 11934 bp, 10 predicted proteins | sample MGYA00242356_ERZ723903 | MGnify/ENA metagenome assembly ERZ723903
ACGTGATGATCGCCAAGCAGATCTGCGAGGCCAACGGCTGGGAGCTGGAAGTGGTCCGCACCGACTGGGATTCCCTGGTACCCGGCGTCCAGTCCGGCGTGTATGACGCGGTGATTGCCGGTCAGTCCATGACCGCCGAGCGGATGGAGCAGGTGGACTTCGCAGGCCCCTACTACTACGCCTCCATCGTCTGCGTCACCAAGGCCGACAGCCCCTATGCCGGTGCCGCTGGCATCAGCGACCTGGCCGGCGGCTCCTGCACCGCGCAGATCGCCACTATCTGGTATGACTCCATGTTGCCCCAGATCCAGGACGCCAAGATCCAGCCCGCCGCCGAGAGCGCCCCTGCTATGCTGATGGCTCTGGAGACCGGCACCGTGGACTTCATCTGCACGGATATGCCCACCGCCAAGGGCGCCGTGGTCGCCTATCCCGACATGAAGCTCCTGGACTTCACCGGCTCCGACGACAACTTCGAAGTGGATGAGGGCGAGATCAACATCGGCGTGTCTGTGAGAAAGGGCAACGCCGAGCTGAAGGACGCCATCGACAGCGTGCTCTCCACCATGACCGAGGACGATTTCAACGCCATGATGGATGAGGCCATTGCCATCCAGCCCCTCAGCGAGAGCTGAGGCCCGGCAGAACCATCTGACCTTCCCCGGAGCGGGAGGAATTTCCCGCTCTGGGGCATGTCGGAAGAGGGGCGCAGCCGCGCCCCTCTTCCGATGCGCCTCAGAACGGAGCGGTCAATTTCATAATAAAATTAAGGAAGGAAGTCCCCCATGGAACGACTGGTACAGCTCGGCGCCGATATTGCCAAGCTATGGGAACAATATGGTGACGACTATCTCAACGGCATTCAGAACACCCTGATCCTGGCCCTGGTGGCCACGCTTCTCGGTTGCATCATCGGCTTTGTATGTGGCATCCTCAACACCATCCCCTGCGCCAAGACAGATCCTCCCGTCAAACGGTTCTTCATTAAGCTGATCCGGGTGATTGTCCGGATCTATGTGGAGGTCTTCCGGGGCACGCCCATGATGCTCCAGGCCGTGTTCATCTATTACGGCCTGCCCTACTTCACGGGCAATGCGGTCCAGTGGCCCAGCGTATGGATGGCGGCCATTCTGGTGGTCTCCATCAATACCGGCGCCTATATGGCCGAGTCCGTCCGGGGCGGCATTATCTCCATCGACCCCGGCCAGACCGAGGGCGCCAAAGCCATCGGCATGACGCATGTGCAGACCATGACCAGCGTCATCCTGCCGCAGGCCCTGCGCAACATCATGCCTCAGATCGGCAATAACCTGATCATCAACATCAAGGACTCCTCCGTCATGTTCATCATCTCCTTCACGGAGTTCTTTGCCGCCCATCGGGGTGCGGTGGGTGCCACCTACCTCTATTTTCCCTCCGCCACCATCGAGATGGTTGGCTACCTGACGATGACACTGATCGCTTCCTTCATCCTGCACTGGGTCGAAAAGCGGATGGACGGCAACAGCGATTATGAACTGGCAAAGACAGATCCGCTGACCATGGCCGCCGGCACATACAGCCACCCGGACCGAGGCACTCCCTTCGATGAGCGGAGCAAAGAGTACCGGGATCGGGTCCGTCAGGAATTGCAGCACAGCCGTACGAGAGGAGATCGCTGACAACATGGACGATATGATTTTAGAGATCCGGCATCTGAGCAAGTCCTTCGGCAGCCACGAAGTGCTGCGGGACATCGATTTCACCGTGAAAAAAGGCGATGTCACCAGCATCATTGGTGCCTCCGGCTCCGGCAAGAGTACCCTGCTGCGGTGCATCAACCTGCTGGAGACCCCCACCAGCGGCGAGATCCTCTACCGCGGCCAGAACGTCACCGGTCCCAAGGTCAATGCCCCCCAGTACCGCTCCCATGTGGGCATGGTGTTCCAGTCCTTCAACCTGTTCAACAACATGACCGTGCTGGAAAATTGCATGGTCGGGCAGATCAAGGTACTGAAAAAGGACAAGGAGACCGCCCGGAAGCGGGCCATGGAGTATCTGGAAAAGGTGGGCATGGCGCCTTACATCCAAGCCAAGCCCCGGCAGATCTCCGGCGGCCAGAAGCAGCGGGTGGCCATTGCCCGGGCCCTGGCCATGGAGCCGGAGGTGCTGCTGTTCGACGAACCCACCTCCGCCCTGGACCCGGAGATGGTGGGAGAAGTTCTCTCCGTCATGCAGGACCTGGCCCAGGAGGGCATGACCATGCTGGTGGTGACTCATGAGATGGCCTTTGCCCGGGACGTCAGCAGCCATGTGGTGTACATGAACCAGGGCGTCATCTGCGAGGAGGGCACGCCGGAGCAGGTTTTCGGCAATCCCCAGAAACAGGAGACGCAGGACTTCCTCTCCCGGTTCCGCAAGAATTGAATCCCGTCTTTCCCGTTCCCGGAGGCTCTGCCTCCGGGAACTTTTTTGTCTTTGTTGCGTCCACCACTTGTTCTTGTGGAAAAATCAGTTTAGAATAGCAACATCTTGTGCTTATGGAGGGATCCGGCCATGCACATTCACGGACTTCAGAAACTGGCCATGGTGGACTACCCGGGAAAGCTGGCGGCCACGGTGTTCACCGGCGGCTGCAATCTGCGGTGCCCCTTCTGCCACAACGCATTGCTGGTGACCCGGCTGGCGGAGACGCCGGAGATCCCGGAGCAGGAGGTGCTGGACTTCCTGGCCTCCCGCCGGGGGCTTTTGGACGGGGTGGTCCTCACCGGCGGGGAGCCGCTGCTCCAGCCGGACGCAGCGGATTTTCTGCGGAAGGTGCGGGAACTGGGCTTTGCCGTGAAGCTGGATACCAACGGCTGTGATCCTGCCCGGCTGGCGGAGATCCTGAACCAGGGCCTTGTGGACTATGTGGCCATGGACGTGAAAAACGCTCCGGCGCGGTATGCCGAAACCGTCGGCATACCGGGCTTCAACCCCGCCCCGGTGGAGGAGAGCATCCGTCTGCTGCGGAAAAGCACCGTGGACTATGAGTTCCGCACCACCCTGGTGCGGGAGCTCCACAGGCCGGAGGACCTGGACGCCATCGCCGCCTGGCTGGCAGGGGCGCCCCGGTACTATCTTCAGAACTTTGTGGACTCCGGCAATCTGATCGGCCGGGGATATCACGGCTTTACAGCAGAGCAGCTGCAGGGCTTTGCGGAGCGGGTCCGGCCGTTCTTTGGAGCTGTGGAGCTGCGCGGCATTGACTAGATATGGAAAAATTCAGCGTTTTCACAGAAAATGCATACAAGATATAGTGGCATTTCTAATTGACAAGCCCCCAGGAAGTGGTAGAATGGAAAATACGGGGCGCGTCAGCGCCCATTGACTTGTCAGGAGCAGGGAATTGAATTTATCATAGAGAAAGCAGGGGTTTCATGTATCAGGTCGTCAAGCGGGATGGAAAGATCGCCTCTTTCGACATCTCCAAGATCAGCACCGCCATCACCAAGGCCTTTGAGGCCACCCACATGGAGTACAATCCGGACATCATTGATCTCCTGGCCCTGAGGGTCACGGCGGATTACCAGGATAAGATCCATGACGGCAAGATCACCGTGGAAGACATTCAGGACAGCGTGGAGGACATTCTCAGCAAGGCAGGCTATGCCGACGTGGCCAAGGCCTACATTCTCTACCGCAAGCAGCGGGAGAAGATCCGCAACCTGAACTCCACCATGCTGGACTACAAGGAGCTGGTGGACAACTACCTGCATATCAACGACTGGCGGGTGAAGGAGAACTCCACCGTCACCTACTCCGTGGGCGGCCTGATCCTCTCCAACTCCGGCGCCATCACCGCCAACTACTGGCTCTCTGAAATCTATGACCAGGAGATTGCCGACGCCCACAAGAGCGGCGCCATCCACCTCCACGACCTCTCCATGCTCACCGGCTACTGCGCCGGCTGGAGTTTGAAGCAGCTGATCCAGCAGGGCCTGGGTATCCCGGGCAAGATCAACTCCACCCCGGCCAGCCACCTCTCCACTCTCTGCAACCAGATGGTGAACTTCCTGGGCATCATGCAGAACGAGTGGGCCGGTGCCCAGGCGTTCAGCTCCTTTGACACCTATCTGGCCCCCTTTGTGAAAGTGGACAACCTCTCCCAGAAAGAGGTTAAACAGTGTATCCAGTCCTTTGTGTTCGGCGTGAACACTCCCTCCCGCTGGGGTACCCAGGCGCCGTTCTCCAACATCACCCTGGACTGGACCGTGCCTCGTGACCTGGAGAACCTGCCGGCCATCGTAGGCGGCAAGGAGCAGGATTTCACTTACGGCGACTGCAAGAAGGAAATGGATATGGTGAACAAGGCGTTCATCGAGATCATGACCGAGGGCGACGCCGACGGCCGGGGCTTCCAGTATCCCATCCCCACCTATTCCATCACGCGCGACTTTGACTGGTCCGACACGGAGAACAACCGCCTCCTGTTCGAGATGACCGCCAAGTACGGCACCCCCTATTTCTCCAACTACATCAACTCTGACATGGAGCCTTCTGACGTGCGCAGCATGTGCTGCCGCCTGCGGCTGGATCTGCGGGAGCTGCGGAAGAAGTCCGGCGGCTACTTCGGCTCCGGCGAGTCCACCGGGTCCGTGGGCGTGGTGACTATCAATCTGCCCCGGATCGCCTACCTCTCCCAGACGCCGGAGGAGTTCTATGAGCGGCTGGACCACATGATGGACATCGCCGCCCGGAGCCTGAAGGTGAAGCGCACCGTCATCACCAAGCTGATGGATGCGGGATTGTACCCCTACACCAAATACTACCTGGGCACCTTTGACAACCACTTCTCCACCATCGGCCTCATCGGCATGAACGAGGTGGGCCTGAACGCCAAGTGGCTGCGGAAGGACCTGACCCATCCGGAGACCCAGGCCTTTGCCAAGGACGTGCTGAACCACATGCGGGAGCGGCTGATGGACTATCAGGAGCAGTACGGCGACCTCTACAACCTGGAGGCCACCCCCGCCGAGTCCACCACCTACCGGCTGGCCAAGCATGACGTGGCACTGTATCCCGATATCATCACCGCTGCCAAGAACCCCGGTGACACGCCTTATTACACCAACTCCTCCCACCTGCCGGTGGGCTACACCAACGACATCTTCGAGGCCCTGGCCATCCAGGATGACCTGCAGACCCTGTACACCTCCGGCACTGTGTTCCACGCCTTTTTGGGTGAGAAGCTGCCGGACTGGAAGGCGGCTGCCAATTTGGTGCGGAAGATCGCGGAGAATTTCAAGCTCCCCTACTACACCATGTCCCCCACCTACTCCATCTGTCCGGACCACGGCTATCTCTCGGGCGAGCACTTTACCTGCCCCAAGTGTGGGAAGACCTGCGAGGTGTGGAGCCGCATCACCGGCTATTACCGCCCTGTCCAGAACTGGAACGACGGCAAGGTCCAGGAGTTCAAGGACCGGCAGGAGTACCAGGTGGAAAACTCCCGGCTGGAGGGCCGCCGCCTCTGCGACCGGGATGCTGCGACGGAGCCCGCAGCCGGCACCGCGCCCAGCACACCGGCGGAGCGGGGCGAGGACGGCCTGTTCCTCTTCACCACCAAGACCTGCCCCAACTGCAGCATCGCCAAGCGGGAGCTGGAGAAGGCGGGCATCGCCTATCAGGTGATGGACGTGAACGAGCATCGGGAGCTGGTGGCCCGGTACGGTATCCAGCAGGCCCCCACCCTGATCGTCCGCCACGGAGAGCAGGTGGAGAAGCTGGTGAACGCCTCCACCATCAAAAAATTCGCCACTTCGCAGAGCGTGTAAACAACGAAAAAGGAGGGACTCTCGTCCCTCCTTTTCCGAGCTCCAAAATGCCGTCTCTGCGGAGCAGCACCCGCGGTACAGCGGTTACTATGCGGGGGGCTGCGAAGTCTCCCTTATCTTCTGTCAGTCATCAGAGAGGAACATCTATGGACCAGTATTTCGACATCATTATCGTGGGCGGCGGCCCGGCCGGGCTCACCGCCGCCGTCTACGCCCGCCGGGCAGGAAAGTCCGTTCTGCTGCTGGAGCGGGAGAGCTTCGGCGGGCAGATCGCCTCCTCCCCCAAGGTGGAAAACTTTCCGGGCCTGCCCGCCGTGTCCGGCGCTGAACTGGCGGAGCGGCTGTACAGCCAGGCCGAGGCCCTGGAGACCCGAATCGAACTGGAGGAGGCGCTGGAGATCCAGAGCGGCACGCCCAGCCGGGTGGTCACCGACTACGGTGCCTATACCGCCGGGGCGGTAATCCTGGCCGCCGGGATGCGGCGCCGGACCCTGGGCCTTGCGGGCGAGGATCGTCTGGCCGGCATCTCCTTCTGCGCTGTGTGCGACGGAGCCTTTTACGCCGGACAGGATGTGGCAGTGGCCGGAGGCGGCAGCACCGCCCTGCAGGATGCGCTGTATCTGGCAGACATCTGCCGCCATGTGACGGTGATCCACCGGCGGTCGGACTTCCGGGCGGATCCCATTCTGGTGGAGCGGGCGGAGAAGACCGCCAACCTCACGCTGCTGCGGTCCACCGTGGTGGAGGCCCTGGAGGGATCGGAACGCCTCACCGGCCTGACCCTGCGGAACACCGCTGTGGGAGAAGTCTCCCACCTGCCGGTCTCTGCGCTGTTCCAGGCGGTGGGTCTGCTGCCGGAGAGCCGGCTGGCCCGGTCTCTGGGGGTGCCGGTGGACGAAGCGGGCTTTATCGCCGCCGGGGAGGACTGCCTGACGCCGATTCCCGGCATCTTTGCGGCAGGGGATCTCCGCGCCAAGGAGGTCCGCCAGCTGACCACCGCCTGCGCCGACGGCGCTGTGGCGGCCCTGGCGGCCTGCCGCTTTTGTGTTTGACGCCGGGCCACCTTCTCAAGAATCCGTACAGGCCGCCTGGCGTTCCCGGCGGCCTGTGCTGTTCTCTTCACTCCTCCAGAAGAGGGGGAGATTTTTCGGTCTGGGCGGGATCGCAAGAAACCGTTCACCCAATGGAAAGGCGGCCGCCGGTTTTTCGGCGGCCGCCTGGCGTTTATTTGATGGCAAAGGTGACGGAGACGGTGACCTGCTGTTCTCCCAACAGCCCGCCCTGCGCTACGCAGTAGGTCCCGGCGGGCAGGACGCCGCCCCAGTCCAGCTCTCCCCAGCTGTGGGTAAGCTTCCGGCTCTCTCCCGGGGCCAGCTCATAGGCCATGGCGATGATGTCCATTTCCTTGTTCATCTGATACCAGCCGCCGTTCACCTGCCGATAGAGACCGTAGTCCGCCCCATAGGAGAAGGTCTCCTCCGCCGCATTTTGCAGTACCACAACCGCGCCGGTGGTAGTGCATTGCTGCAGCTCCATCGTCAGCCCCTCCGGCGCCGCAGACAAGGCAGCCGCGGGCATCCCGCCCAGGAACAGCCGCTGGGTCAGAACGGTCAGCTCCTCCCAGGAGACGTTCTCCGCCGCCTGCAGCTCCGTGGCGCTGCCGGAGAACCACAGGCCGTTCCGCACGGCCCATTGGACAGCCTCCCGACTCCAGGTTGGGATGGTATCCGCGTCCCGGTATCCGGCCAGATCCCGGTCGCTCCCCTTCTCCAGCGGCAGGTCCGTGGTCTTGGCATAGCGGTACAGCATCACCGTCGCCTGCTGGCGGGTCACCGGTGCCGCAGGACGGAAGGCACCGCCTGCATAGCCCCCTGCGATGCCGCTGGCCTTAGCCCAACAGAGCGCCTCGAAATACGGGGACCAGGAGCCCACATCCCGGAAGGGTGCGGAGCTGCCCTCGCTGACCACAGGAGCGCCGCCGTGGGCCACATGTGCGTCATACAGGGCGTCTGCAAAGGCCCCGCGGCTCACCGCGTCCGGCGGTGTGCTTCCAGTCCCGCTGGCGGCACCGCACAGCAGCAAGCAGGCGCACAGGCACAATATCCAACCTCTCCAGATCCGACGTCTCATTCGGCGTCACGCTCCCCTTCTTTGTTTTTCCTGACTCCATGCGCCGTGCGGGCCATGAGAACAGGCAAGCCGGTTGGCGCATGAGGGTTTTCCGCATACAGACCCACAGCTCGCGCGCAGGACTTTCAAACCGCACATGGTCCTTCTACCATAGGTCTTTATAGGAATTAGACGATTTTTCCATAGGTTTTGTTTCATCTCCGGCAGAATTTTTTACCGTCGGCGAGCATCACAGGCCGTTGACGATGTTGTCCGGCCGCTCTCCCGCAGCCAAATGCTCCACATTTCGCCACATGTGGGCATGGGCCCGACGGAAGGATGCCTCTGTAATGCCGCCCAGGTGGGGTGCCAGGACCACTTTCCGCTGGACCTCCGGTGGCAGCGCCGTCAGGGGGTGCCCCGCCGGCACCGGCTCCGGGGACAGCGTGTCCAGCCCCGCTCCGGCGATTCGCCCCTCCAGCAGGGCCTGCCGCAGGGCCTCGTTGTCCACAAGGTCTCCCCGGGCGGTGTTGATGAGGTACGCTGTGGGTTTCATCCGCCGCAGCAGAGCGGCATCCACCAGATTCCGGGTCTCCTCCGTGACAGCGCAGTGGAGGCTGACGATGTCGCTCTTCTCCGCCAGCTCCTCCAACGGCAGGTAGGTGACGTGGTATTTTTTCTCCTCTTCCGGCAAGCGGCGGTGCTTGGTGTAGTAGTACAGCTCGCAGCCGAAGGGGACCAGCCGCTCCGCCGCGGCCCGCGCAATGTCTCCAAAGCCCACCAGGCCCACCTTGCAGGCAGAGAGCTCCGTGATCCCCTCCACCATGCACCGCTCTTTCATCTCCATCTGCCGTCCCGCCCGGACGGCCTCGTCCCCCTCCAGGGCATGGCGCAGGAGCATCAGTATCAGCAGGACCGTCTGCTCCGCCACGGCCCCGGCGTTGCAGCCCTTGTTGTTGCAGACGTAAATGCCCCGCTCCCGGGCGGCGGAGAGGTCAATGCGGTCAAACGCCACCCCCTCCGAGTGAATCAGCCGCAGGCAGGGCATGTGTTCCATCAGAGCAGCGGACACCACCGTGATGGCGTCCACGAACAGCACCTCCGCATCAGCGCCGGCGGCCAGAATCTCTGCCTCCGTGCTGTCCTTGTCCAGAAATACCAGCTCCTGCTGCTGGATGAAGGGCATCGCGGGCTGATAGGCCCGGTAACGGGCCTCCGCACCCAGGATCACAATCTTCACGGATAACGCCTCCCTCTTTCGTTCAACTCCATTATAACATCCCCCCGGCGGTTGTCCACGGTGAAAACCCACGAAATCCGGCCGTACAAACGCCTCCGGCCCGTGCGTCCTGCCGTCAACAGCAGACTGGATATGCCGGGGCAAAAAAGGAGGGCGGAATCTGTCAAATCTGCCAGTTGCGGCGCCGGAGAAAATCCGGTACAATAGGTATGACTTTTATGGTATTACCTATTTTGAAATCAGAAAGAGGTGTGACTATGAGCGGTCAGCCGGCCCAGACCAAGACCATCCGCTCTCAGCTGCTTGCCGACATGAAGGACGGTGCCTACGCCAGCTGCGAGCGCCTGCCCCGGGAGAGTATCCTGGCAGAGAAGCTGGGGATCAGCCGCACGCAGCTGCGGGACATTCTGGCCTCTCTGGAGCGGGAGGGCTTCATCACCCGCCGCCACGGAGTTGGCACCATCATCAACCGCCATGTGCTGAACGTCCAGACCCGCATGGACATTGAGGTAGAGTTCCTGGACATGATCCGCCAGAGCGGACATGAGCCGGCGGTGGCCTTTGTCCGGGTTTCCGATGGGACTGCCGATGCCCAGGTGGCCGCTCAGCTCCGCATTCCGGAGGACACCCCCATCATCCGCATCGCCCGGCTGTGCACCGCGGATGGCCGGCCCGCCATCTACTGCGAGGACGTGGTGGAAAAGGCCCTGGCCAAGGGGGATTACACCATCCAGGACTTCAAGCTCCCCATCTTCCACTTCCTCCAGCGGTTCTGCGGCATCTATCCCTATCTGGATCTGACAGACGTGCGGCCCGCCGCGGCGGATGCCGCCCTGGCGGAGATCTTCCAGGTGCCCATGGGCACGCCGCTGCTGAACATGGAAGAGGTGGACTATGACATCGACGGACGCCCCGTGTTCTGCTCCAGCGAGTATTTTGTGGACGGCATCTTCCGCCACACCGTCATGCGGAAAAAACTCTGAGCCGCAGAAAGGAGCGCTTGCGATGAAAAAAGTTGCCGTCATCATGGGCAGCGACAGTGACTGGCCCGTGGTCAAAGGGGCCTGTACCCAGCTGGACGCCCTGGACATCCCCTATGAGGCCCATATCCTCAGCGCCCACCGGACGCCGACCCAGGCGGCTGAGTTCGCCAAGTCCGCCCGGGAGCGGGGATTCGGCGTGGTCATCTGCGCCGCCGGCATGGCTGCCCATCTGGCGGGGGCCTTTGCCGCCAACACCACCCTGCCTGTCATCGGCATTCCCATGAAGGGGGGCGTCCTGGATGGACTGGATGCCCTGCTGGCCACAGTCCAGATGCCCGGCGGCATCCCGGTGGCTACGGTAGCACTGAACGGCGCGAAAAATGCTGCTGTGCTGGCCGCCCAGATCCTGGCGGTGGAGGACGAGGCCCTGACCCGGCGCCTGGAAGCGGAGCGGCGGAAGATGGCGGAGCAGATCGCCGAGAAGGACGCCAAGCTCCAGGAGGAACTCCTGAAATCGTGAGAAATCGGAAATGAGGAATCGGAAAGTCTGGAGTCCGTCCTGACCGGACGGCTCAAAGTTCCGTATCCGCGCCATCCCGCGGCCGGATTTCTGATTTCTCATTTCTATTTTCTCTTTCCCTTCCGTTTTTCTAATGGTTTATCAATTGCCTATTCAAATATCTAATCTCTCAACAGAAAGAAAGGACGAACGCACCATGCAGAAGCTGGAACAGCTCTATGAGGGAAAGGCCAAGAAGGTCTTCCGCACCGACGACCCGGAACTTTACATCGTGGACTACAAGGACGACGCCACCGCCTTCAACGGCCTGAAGAAGGGCACCATTGCGGGCAAGGGCGTCATCAACAACCAGATGACCAACCATCTGATGCGGCGGATCGAAAAGGCCGGCATTCCCACCCACTTCGTTCAGGAGCTGAGTGAGCGGGAGACCCTGGTGAAGAAGGTCTCCATCGTGCCGCTGGAGGTTATCATCCGCAACCTCTCTGCCGGGTCCTTCGCCAAGCGGTACGGTGTAGAGGAGGGCATCGTATTCGACGCTCCCACCATCGAGTTCTCCTACAAGAACGACGAACTGGGAGATCCCCTGCTGAACAGCTATCACGCCCTGGCGCTGAAGCTGGCCACAGCGGAGGAGATCGAGACCATCAAGAAGTACGCCTTTGCCGTCAACGACATTCTCAAGGCCTTCTGGGCAGAGTGCGGCGTCACGCTGGTGGACTTCAAGCTGGAGTTCGGCAGACTGACCGACGGCACGATCGTTCTGGCGGACGAGATCAGCCCCGACACCTGCCGCCTCTGGGACGAAAAGACCCATGAGAAGCTGGACAAGGACCGCTTCCGCCGGGACCTGGGCGGCGTGGAGGGCGCCTATGCCGAGGTCATGCAGAGACTGCTTGCCCATGATGCCGACTGAGCTGAGCGCCGTGCTCCCGGCCCGCCACATCCAAGAGGAGTGCGGCGTGTTCGGCGTGTACGCGCCGGAGACGACGGATGTGGCCCCCCTGGCCTATTACGCCCTGTACGCCCTCCAGCACCGGGGCCAAGAGAGCGCCGGCATCGCGGTGAACGATGATGGCGTGTTCACCGCGTACCGGGATGTGGGGCTGGTGAACGAGGTGTTTCCGGCGGAGCGGCTCCGCTCCCTGGGCACGGGCACCATCGCCGTAGGCCACGTGCGCTACGGCACCACCGGGTCCGACAACAAGCGGAACGTCCAGCCCATCCTGGTGAACCACTACAAGGGCCGCATGGCCCTGGCCCACAACGGCAACCTCACCAACTCCC
>ENA-UOJV01003036-UOJV01003036.1-human-gut-metagenome-genome-assembly--contig:-C82-NODE-3036-length-11929-cov-12.781708_pt1 | contig 11929 bp, 9 predicted proteins | sample MGYA00242356_ERZ723903 | MGnify/ENA metagenome assembly ERZ723903
AATTGTCCAAGGTGTTTGTTCATGTTTCTCGTTGTTTAATTTACAAGGTACACCGGCCATTCGCACAGCCTATTTGAAAAGTCATCCGGACTTCATCGGGCTCGCGCCCTCCGTTCCGGAGCAACTTCTACATTATAGCACGCATTGTTCAGCTTGTCAAGCACTTTTTTCAATTTCTTTCGAAATCTTTTGTTGTTTGACGCCCTGTCTCAAGCGGCTCCGCTATTCTATCAAATAACCACCCGAATGTCAAGCATTTTTTTGATTTTTTTGCAAATTTTTTACGGACGCTACCCATAGTGCTACCAATGGCACAATACCCCAACATATGGCGGCTGCGACAGCCTGCACCCCCTCCGGCAGGACCGTGCCCGCAAGATACCCCGTGCAGCCGAGCAGAAAATTGCCGATGCCGCTGCGCTTTTTCCACCCGATCGCCCGCGCCGTCTTCGCATTGGCGAGGCACAGAACGGCAAGCAGGCAGAAGCCCCCCGCCGTCAGCGCGGCTGACACGACCGGCTCCAACCGCTCCATCACACCGAAGACGGACACGCTCTTGGCCATGGTGTAGACCGCAAACGCCTCCTCCCCGGCCACGCGGGGCGAGAGCGTGCCTGCGGCACACAGGGCCGCAGCCGCACAGAGGCCGATCCCCGCCGCGAGCCAGCCGCCCGTCCTCCGCGCCCCGCCGCGCACATAGAGCACGGCCATGGGTGACAGCGCCGCCGTCATGGCGGCAAACGGCACGCGTCCCGTCTGCGGCGCGAGCCACGCCGCGCGCACCTGCACGGCCGAAAAGCCCAGTATGACGGCCTCGACCGCCGTGAGGAAGAAAAACAGGATGGCCCCGCTGCGCAGGACGGTCTCCTCCCCGCGCTCTGCGGCATAGGCCGCCGCCAGAAGCAGCAGGAGCCCCGTAAGCGGCCCGCCGCGGCTCTCGGGATAGATGGCGCACAGCGCCCGCGCTGCACCTCCCAGCAGCAGCGAGCCGCCGAGGAGGACGAGCGCGTGCACGGCTCTTCCCGCCCGGCCGAATGCCGCCGGGATGACCTCCGTCAGCCCGCCCGGCGCGCAGCGCCGCCCGCAGAGGCCAAGCAGCAGCGCGGAGATCGCCGCAGCCGCCGTCGCCCAGACCCAGCCGAGGCGCGGCAGATACAGAAGCGCCGGGACGGAAGCAGCCGCCAGCGTCACGGCGCAGAGCTGTCTATCCCGCATGGCTTTCCTCCCAATCGGGCAGGGCCGTGCCCGGCTCCGCCCGCAGCAGGCCGACCGTCACGGGGCTGGCGTGGGCCTCCAGCAGGTCGGACAGCCCCTCCGGGTCGGTCAGGCCCCCGCTCCGGCGCACCTGCGCCGCCGGGCGCAGGATGCCGCTTTCCAGCAGCTCGTTCACGAGGCGGTCCGTCTTCCCGCACAGCACGACCTGCCCGGCCGTGTCGAAGTAGACCTCGCCCGGCGCAGCCATGCGCAGCGCGGCCACGGCGTCGTCCCACGTTGGGCCGCTGCCCTCGCCCGCCTCCGTGACGATGCGCACGCCGGCTTCCGTCCGCTCGGCCTGCACGGTCTGCACCGGCAGGAGCGTGCGCGTCTCGTGCGTGCGGAACGGCAGGCCGCAGCACAGAACCAGCGCCGCAGCCGCAAGAAGCGTCCATTTCATCGCTTTTCCCCCTGATTGCGCCGGTCGAGCGGCCGGAGCAGCGGATCGCGCAGCGGTTCCCGCACGAGGCGTGGCCGCAGCAGGGCGCGCGCGCCGCCGATGCCGGAAAACGGCGCAAGATAAGAGATCCCGAACGAATCCAGACCTGCCAGATGGACGACGAGGCAGATGGCCCCGAGCGTCAGGCCGAACAGCCCGGCAAGGCTCGCCGCCGCGGCCAGCGCCATCCGCCAAACGCGCAGGGCGTCTGCAAAGCTGCGCCCCGGTATGGCAAAGCCGCAGATGCCCGCCGCCGCCACGACGATGAGGGCCGCGGGCGAGATGAGCCGCGCCTCCACGGCGGCCGAGCCGACAACAAGGCCGCCGATGATGGAAAGGCTCTGCCCCACGGACTGCGGCAGCGAGACGCTTGCCTCCTGCAGCAGCTCAAAGGCGGCCAGTAGCCCGAGCACCTCCACGATGGTCGGGAACGGCACAGCGCGCTTGCTCTCTAAGATCGACTGCAGCAGCTCCGTCGGCAGCATCTGCGGGTGAAAGGCCGCCATCGCGACATAGAGCCCCGGCAGCAGCAGGCCGAGCAGCAGGGCGGCATAGCGCAGCACGCGCAGGAACGACGCCGACACGAAATCCGTGCCCCGGTCCTCGGCCGACGTCATGAGATAGCCGAGGTCGACCGGCGCGAGATAGCCCAGCGGCAGGCCGTCGACGAGCAGGCCGGCGCGTCCCTCGAGCAGGGCCTGCGCGAAGCGGTCCGTCCGCTCCGTGTACTGCAGCAGCGGAAAGGCCGTCGGCCGCGAGCCGGTCAGATATTCCTCCACAGCCGCGGGCGTGAGCAGGCCGTCGATGTCGATCTCCGCCAGCCGCGCCTGCATGCGCTGCACGAGCGCAGGCTCCGTCAGCCCGTCGATCCATACCAGCGTGACGTTCGTCAGGCTCCGCCGCCCCACGACCGTCTCATACAGCCGCAGCGCAGGCGTGCGCAGGTGGCGGCGCAGCAGGCCCGTGTTTGTGCGCACCGTCTCCGTGAACGCGTCCTTCGGGCCCTTGACCGTGTTTTCGACCTCCGGGGCCGAGGGCGAGCGCTTTTCGCCCGTCTTCGTCTCGAAGGCAATGGCCCGCTGCCCGAACAGCACGACCGTAAAGCCGTTGACGAGCTTCTCCGCCGTGCTCTGCAGGTCTCCGCACGGCACAGCCACGGAGTTATAGACCGTCCGGTGCAGGGCGCGGTCATAGAGCTCGTCCATCGTGCCGCCGAACGCGTCCTGCATGAGGGGCTTGACGACGTATTCCGACGCATCGCCGCCCGAGGTGATGCCGTCGATGGCGTAGACGTAGACTGTCAGCGCCCCGATGCGCACCTCGCGGCGGTTCCAGTCACCACAGCAGCCGAAAATGCCGCAGATATGTTCATCCGTCATCGCGCCCGCGTAGGTCCCGTCGGGCAGACGGCGCAGCTCCTGTTCCATGCGTGTTGTCCCTCCCCGCAGCAAGTTTTCCCGCCAGTGCAGGCGGTTATGCACAGGAAAGGGAAAATTTGTGGAAGAAAACGTGAAACGCGGAGCGTGGAATTTTTCGCAGGGCCGCCGACCGTGAGTTGTAGGGGAGGGGCATGCCCCTCCCGGCGCGGTACTCTCGACTGGTACAGGCCATCGTTAAAATGGTAAAAGCTCCCGAATTGTCATTGCGAGGAGCGAAGCGACGTGGCAATCTCGGGAAGGCACTTCCAGTTCGTACAAGGTGCCGATAAAAACGCACCAACCGATTGCGTCTGTAGCGGCGGTCACTGCGCAGCCGTTGGCGGCTTTGCCGCCTTACGGATGCGGCGTCCCCTTTACGGGGAGTGACCGCCATTGGCAGTCGCAGGTTTTGCAGCAGTAATTCGGCGGCGCAAAGCTATCAGATTTGTCATTCCGAGGAGCGAAGCGACGTGGGAATCTCGGGAAGGCAGTTGCGTTTTCGCCGATAGCTTTCCCACGATGCGGCCGAGTACTGCGAGATTGCCACGTCGCTTCGCTCCTCGCAATGACACGTCAGGGGAGCGCGAGGTGCACCAGTGCCCTCCTGCGGTTTAATTTCCCTGTACAAGGCGCTCACTCCCCGTAAAGGGGACGCCGCATCCGTAAGGCGGCAAAGCCGCCAACGGCTGCGCAGTGAGCGCCGCTACAGACGCAATCGGTGTGTACCACTTTATCGATACTCAATGCGAGCTGCAAGCGTTGCGCCGGGCGAGGCATGCCTCGCCCCTACAACGCACGACTGGCAGCCCTGCAACACTTTCCACTCTCCATTTTCCACGAAAAAAAATCCCGGACCTGCGTCCGGGATTTTTAGGCAGCACCGCACAATTCAGCGAGAGCATTCGGCGAAAAATGACCGGCGAAGGCCGAAACTGCATTGTGCGGTGTTGCCTTATTAAACCTCTAATTTCGCCGTCAGGGTCTCCTTTGCGCCCCAGCGGTCCACGACGGGCTGCACCGTGTCCTTCAGGAAGCGCGTCACCTGCGACGGGCAGCAGCCGATGAAGGCCCGCGGATCGAGCATCTCCTCCAGCTCCTCCCGGCTCAGCGGGAACAGCGGGTCGGCCGCGATGCGGTCGAGCAGGTCGTTCTGCCCGCCCTCGAGCTTTACACGGGCAGCTGCGGCGTGGGAATGCACGCGCAGGGCCTCGTGCAGCTCCTGCCGGTCGCCGCCGCGCTTTACGGACTCCATGAGGATGTTCTCCGTGGCCATGAACGGCAGCTTCTCCATCACACGGCGGGCAATGACGCGCTCATAGACCACGATGCCCTCCGTGATGTTCATATAGATGTTCAAAATGGCGTCCGTCGCCAAAAATGCCTCCGCCACGGAAAGACGCTTGTTCGCCGAGTCGTCGAGCGTGCGCTCGAACCACTGCGTGCCCGCCGTGAAGGCCGGGTTCAGGCTGTCCGTCATCACATAGCGCGCCAGCGCGCACATGCGCTCCGAGCGCATGGGGTTGCGCTTGTACGGCATGGCGGACGAGCCGATCTGGTGCTTTTCAAACGGCTCCTCCAGCTCCTCGAACGACTGGGCGATGCGCAGGTCGTTCGCGAACTTCATCGCGCTCTGGGCAATGCCGGACAGGGCCGAGAGGAAGTAGCTGTCCACCTTGCGGGAATACGTCTGGCCGGACACCGGCACGACGCCCGCAAAGCCCATCTCGTCCGCGATCAGGCGCTCCATCTCCTGAATTTTGCCCTCGTCGCCGCCGAACAGCTCGAGGAACGAGGCCTGCGTGCCGGTCGTGCCCTTCGAGCCAAGCAGCTGCAGGCGCGACAGGCGGAACTCCAGCTCGTCGATATCCATGAGCAGCTCGTTGATCCACAGCGCCGCGCGCTTGCCCACGGTCGTGAGCTGGGCGGGCTGCAGATGGGTGTAGCCGAGGCAGGGCGTGTCCTTCCAGCGGTCGGCAAAGGCCGAGAGGTTCCGCACGACCTGCACGGCCTTCTTCACCACGAGCTGCGCGGCCTCGCGCAGGATGATGATGTCCGTGTTGTCGCCGACGTAGCACGACGTCGCGCCGAGATGGATGATACCCGCCGCCTTCGGGCACTGCAGGCCGTAGGCATAGACGTGGCTCATCACGTCGTGGCGCACCTCGCGCTCGCGGGCCTCGGCCTCAGCGTAGTTGATGTCGTCGCGATGGGCCTCCAGCTCGGCGATCTGCTCGTCCGTGATGGCAAGGCCGAGCGTCTTCTCCGCGCGGGCCAGGGCGATCCACAGCCGCCGCCAGGTGCGGAATTTGAAGTCCTGCGAGAAAAGGTACTGCATCTCCGCGCTGGCATAGCGCGTGGAGAGCGGGGAAATATAACGGTCCGTCTGCATGATTTTCTCCTCAAACGCCTAAATTCTGATTCCGATTCACGATCCGGGTCGTGACCTCGCCGCTCCGGCGGTCGATGAAGGCCGTGAAGAGCGACACGCGGTTTTCCGCGTGCAGGCCGTACCACACCGCCGCGGTGAAGTCCTCCTGACTGCCGCAGATGGTCACGGCGCGCGGCTCTCCGCAGAAGGACGGCAGCGGCGTGCCGTCGCCCTCGTAGGTGTAGATGATGTGTCCCATCCCGGCGCGCGGCACGTCATAGTCGAAGACGCTGCGCTGGCAGCAGCGCGGGCTGCCCTCCATCGCCTTGAGGATGGACAGGGCATAGTGCCCGTCCGGATACAGCAGGCCCGAGATGCGCGGCGTGAAGTCCGGCGCGTCCTGCTTGAACGTGCTGGCGCGCAGCGCCTCCTCCCACGGGCGGCCGACGGCGAAGCAGTCGCGGATGGCGTCGGTCTGGTCGCCGTTCGAGACGACCCACGCCTCGCCGATGCGCCGCACCGGGTTATAGAGGATGCCCTTGGGATCCGTCATGGCCGCAGGGTCGAAGGCCTGCGCGCGGATGCCGTCGTCCGTCCGGACAAACACGCGGTTGCGGCTGTTGGCGCTGCGGCCCATGATGAAATAGGCCAGCACGCTGCACCGGTCGTCGCCGGAGCGGCCGAGCACGATGCCGCGGCCCGGATAGGGATTATCCCGCAGCAGACGTGAAATGTCATACATTCTGATTCTCCTCCCTGCCCCGTCTGAAAAAAAACGGCGCACCTGCCGCAAACGCAGGTGTGCCCAGACGGTCGGCAACGAACCGATCCTGCCGCGCGATCCCGAAAACCGGATCTGTATTTTTGAACGCGCCGCTTTCTCTTTGTGCCTTTATTTTATCACATTTGCCCGCGTTCGTCAAATCCCGCCGTGACGGAATAATCAACGAACGTTTCGGGTTCCCCCGCGGATTTTTGTGCTTTTTCCATAGAACGAAGATATTTATAACGTTATGTGTAGGGACAGAGCGGGCTGGAAGTGGAAAATTGAAAATGGGATGTGGAAAGTTTCCGTTCGTGCATTGTAGGGGAGGGGCATGCCCCTCCCGACACTGCACCGGCGGGAAGTGCGGGCCAATGTTAAAATGGCAACGGCCCCCGATTTGTCATTGCGAGGGCGCTCTGCGCCCGTGGCAATCTCGGGAAGGCACTCGCAGCCCGTACAAGCCGCCGTTAAAATGGAAAAGGCCGAAATATGGGGTGTAGCGGCGCTCACTGCGCAGCCGTTGGCGGCTTTGCCGCCTTACGGATGCGGCGTCCCCTTTACGGGGAGTGAGCGCCTTGCAGGGTGGCAATGTTTGCGGCACAAATTCATTGGTGCAATGCCTTCAGGTTTGTCATTGCGAGGAGGCCGCAGGCCGACGCGGCAATCTCAGCAGTACACAGTCGGATAGTGGGAAAGCCTCTGCGAATTCGCGGGCTATTACAGGAGATTCCCACGTCGCTTCGCTCCTCGGAATGACAAATCTGATAGCTTTGCGCTGCCGAATTACTGCTGCAATAGCTGCGACTGCCTATGGCGCTCACTCCCCGTAAAGGGGACGCCGCATCCGTAAGGCGGCAAAGCCGCCAACGGCTGCGCAGTGACCGCCGCTACAGACGCAATTGGTGCATACCGTTTTCACGGTGGCCTGTACAAATCGGCAGTGCCTCCCCGAGATTGCACCCCGAGGGCACTTCCTCGCGCTTCGCGCTCAGGGCGCCACGTCGGCCTTTGGCCTCCTCGCAATGACAAATCGGGGGCCGTTGCCATTTTATCGTTACCCAACACGAATCGGCAGCATTGCGCCGGGCCCGGCTGTCTCCTCCCCTACAGCGCATTGCGGGAAGCTATGGGAAAAACTCCACTCTCCACTCTCAATTCTCGCCGTCCGGCGGGAGGTTATCCCCGAACAGGTATCTCCAGTAATCCTGGTCGAGCACCCATGCCGAGGCGCGGAAGCGATTGCTCACGTCCTGATTGCGCTCCTCAACCTCCTCGGGCGACAGCTCGTCGCCCTGCAGCAGGATCAGCTCGTCCAACGGAGCGTAATACATCGCGTTTTCCGTGATCCAGCTATGGTCGCGCAGGAGGACGAACGGTTCCGCGTCCGAGAACACGTCCCGGCCCATATACAGCCGCGAGTCAAAGTCCAGCCCGAACAGGTTCGACAGCGTCGGCAGAATGTCGAGCGTGCAGCACAGGCTGTCCACCCGCTCCGGCTTCATGCCCTTTTTATAAAGGATAAAGGCGTTGCGGTAGCGCTCGAACCGCGTGTCGATCTCGTGCCCGGCAAGCTCGCTCTGCTCCTCGTCCGTCAGACCATAGGGATAGTGGTCGCCCGTCAGGGCGATGACGGTGTTCTCCGCCACGCCAGCCTCGTCCAGCCGCTGCAGCAGCAGCTCCAGCGCACGGTCCAGCTCGATCTGGCAGGCGAGATAAGCCCGGACGGCGCCGCTGTAGGGCAGGTCCTTCACAAGGTCCTGATTCTTTTTCGCCATGGCGTTGCCGTTGAAATTATACTCCAGATGGCCGGAGACGGTCATGTAATACGCATGGAACGGCTCGCTCCCCATATAGTCTGCCGTCGTCTTGTCGATCATCTCAATGTCGGATTCCGGCCACGTCGCCTCGACGTCCAGCCCGTTTCCGAGCGCGCGGTAGACATAGCCGAGGTTCGGATGCGACAGATTGCGGTCATAATAGGTATAGGTGTGGTCGTGATAGGCATAGGCGCTGTAGCCGAGGCGCTTGAGCTGCTGAGCCATCGTCAGCGGCATGGCGTTCTCCGCGCTGTCACGGAACGACCACGTTCCCGGCTTCGGGATCGTGCCGGTCAAGGCGGCATACTCGCCGTCCGAGGTCGAAACGTCCCAGTACGGCGTGTAGAAGTTCGTGAAGTTGAAGCCCTCCGTCTGCAGCTTATAGAGCGTCGGCGTCAGCTCCGGGTCGATGGCGAGGTACGAAAAGCTCTCCGCCGTAATGAGGATGAGGTTGCAGCCCTTGAACATGCCGGTCTTTTCGTTCTTGTTCGTCGGCGTGCGCGAGGAGAAGTAGGCGTTCAGCTCCGAAAGCACGTCGTTTCCCTCCGTGGGCACGGCGTCAAAATCCAGCTCCAGCACGTTCGGACTGGTGTCGACCACCGGCTCCGGGAGGACGGTCGGCTCCGTGGCGTCCGGGAGCGCCGGCTCCGTCGGGGCCTCCATCGGTGCTTTCGTCTCCGTTGCCAGCTCGATCTCGCCGCCCTCAAAGCCGAACAGCAGCCGGTGCACGTCCAGCCGGAACGCGGGCATCAGGCCGAGGTGGGCCGTCGTCTGCTTCATGTCGTTCGTGCTGTGATAGAGGTCATAGGCCGAAAGCGGCTGCGTGCCGAAGACCGGCAGCAGGGCCATCAGGCCGAAATGCACGGCGACGGCCAGCGCCGCAAACGCCGGGAGATACGGAAGACGCAGCCGCGCCGCCGAAAAGCGCTTTCCGAGCACGGCGTGGCCCACGGGCGGCAGGAGCATCAGGCTCAGCGGCAGCCAGTTTTTGCGGATGGCGTGCAGCGTGACCTTCCAGAACTGCATGACCTGCCCGCCGTTTCCCATGGAATAGGCAGAGTAGAAGCAGTGGAAGATCGAGTAATATACGAGCTGCGAGGCAAAGAAGATGTAGCAAAGCCCGCTGCACACCGGCCCGAGCACGCGGTTCGCGCGCGGCGGGAACAGGCGGCACAGCGCAAACAGCAGCACCGCCGGAACGAGCGGATAGAGCATCAGCAGCACGAGCTCCGGCTGCCAGAACTGCGGGGCCGTGGCCGCATGGACGACCAGCTCCATGAAGCACAGCTCCGCCCAGAAAAACAGCAGGAGCCACCACGGCCCGAATTGATGTTTGTTCATGTTTGTTTTCCCTCCGGGATCAAATAAATTGTATGGGAACTTCCTTGCGCTGCGGGACTTGGCTCTCCCTTTGGGAGAGCTGGCGGCGCAGCCGCCTGAGAGGGAAATCGACCCTCCCCTTGCTTGCTATTGCCATTCAAAGGTGCCTGCGAGGCCCTCTCATTCACCTTCGGTGCCAGCTCTCCCAGAGGGAGAGCTGGCGGCGCAGCCGCCTGAGAGGGAAAATCAGCCCTCCCCTTGATTGCTATTGCCATTCAAAAGTGCCTGCAAGGCCCTCTCAGTCACCTTCGGTGACAGCTCTCCCAGTGGGAGAGCCAAGGGCGCTTCGCGCCTCGCAATGGCGCAAATGGAAGCCTCCCCGGCGAAAGGGGCGCGGAAATCCGTCCCTTACTTATGATATTTCGTCCCTGCCAGGATGCTCTCCGCGCGGTAGAGCTGCTCGAGCGCCATGACGCGCATGAGATGGTGCGGGAACGTCATTTTGCTGAACGAAAGGCGGAAATCCGCCATGCGCTTGATGCGCGCGTCGATGCCGAAGGACGAGCCGATCAGAAAGCACGCCGCGCTGCGGCCGTTGAGCTTTTCCGCCTGCAGGCGCTCGGCCAGACCCTCGGACGAAAGCTCCGTCCCCTCCGGCGTGAGCACGCAGAACCACGCGCCGCGCGGGAGCTTTGCCTCGATCTGCTCCGCCTCGCGCGCAAGGCCCGCTGCGATCTGCGTCCCGTTCGGATCGTCCGGCAGGCGGCACTCCGGCAGCTCGATCAGCTCGAATTTGCAGTAGGCCCCGAGCCTGCGGATATACTCGTCCGCCGCTGCCGCGTAATAGCGCTCCTTGAGCTTGCCGACCGTGATGAGCGTGATGTGGAACATCGCGTTGTCCTCCGTCATTCCGATTTTCCGGGCAGCGCCGCGCGATTCAGCGAAACCCTTCCGCTGTGCGGGCTGCCTTTGATTTTGCTGATCATTATAGCACCTTCGAGCCGGTTTGACAACCTTCGACCGGTACCTTCCAAAAGAACGTTAAGAATCTCCGCCATTGGATGTCCTTTTTATATAATGTGTCTACTTGCATAACGACCGCTTTTGTGGTAAAATTAGAAGGAATAACTATGCAGGAAAGGAGCCCTCTATGTATTCCAACGCCTATGTATGGTCACGCGTTCTTTCCTATCTGGAGCAGCATTCCCCGGCCATTGCGATCGCCTCGTATTTTGACGATGCCGAGGTCATCGAGCTGACGGAAAGCAAGCTCGTCATCTACTCGCCGTCGCCGTTCCGCAAGGACGTGATCGTCAAGCGATATATCGATCAGATCCGCGAGGCCATGCGCGACCAGTTCCAGACGGAGGTCGAGGTCGTCGTCCTCGACGAGACCGAGCTGCCGCAGTACTCCAAAAACAAGAAAAACCGCAATTTCGTCGAGTTCAACTCGCAGTATACGTTCGATAAATTCGTCGTCGGTTCTTCGAACCAGCACGCGTTTTCCGCCGCCCGCGCCGTCGCGGATAACCCCGCCGACGCCTATAATCCCCTGTTCATCTACGGCGAATCCGGCCTTGGCAAGACGCATCTGCTCTATGCCATCGCCAACCAGATCCAGCGCGAGCACCCGGACTATAACATCGTCTACATCAAGGGCGACCAGTTCACAAACGAGCTGATCGACGCCGTCCGCAGCGGCAAGAACTTCGAGTTCCGCGACAAATACCGCAACGCCGACCTCTTCCTCATGGACGATATCCAGTTCATCGCGGGCAAGGACGCCACGCAGGAGGAATTTTTCCATACGTTCAACTCGCTCTACGAGAATAAGCGCCAGATCGTCCTGACATCCGACCGCGTTCCCGGCGACATGGTTCGTCTGGAGGACCGGCTGCGCACCCGCTTCGAGTGGGGCCTCATCGTGGACGTCCAGCCGCCTGATTATGAGACGCGCTTCATCATCACGCGCGAAAAGGCGCTGGAGCTGGGCATCGAGCTGCCGCAGGACGTCGTGGACTACATCTCCGAAAATATCACGAACAACGTCCGTCAGATCGAGGGCACCGTCAAGAAGATCAAGGCCTATCACGACCTGACCGGCATGCCGCTGGACATCACGAACGTCTCGCGCGCCATCAAGGATATGTATAAGGGCAAAACGCAGGCCATCCCCACGCCGGACCTCATCATCAGCGAGGTCTGCCGCTTCTACTCCATCGACGAGAGCACCCTGCGCAGCACCCTGAAAAACAAGGGCACGGCCGAGGCCCGCCAGGTCGCCATGTACCTCATCCGCAAGCTGACGAACCTGTCGCTTCCCGATATCGCCAAGGAATTCGGCAAGAACCATACCACCGTCCTCTATGCCCTGAAAAAGGTCGAGCAGGAGCTGCCGAATTCCTCCAACGGCCTGCAGGATAATATCCGCGATATCACGTCGAATATCAACTCCCGGCTATAAAAGCCCGGATGCGGCAGGTTCCCAGACCTGTCATTGCGCAGCTTGGCTCTCCCTTTGGGAGAGCTGGCGGCGCAGCCGCCTGA
>ENA-UOJV01003041-UOJV01003041.1-human-gut-metagenome-genome-assembly--contig:-C82-NODE-3041-length-11920-cov-37.005394_pt1 | contig 11920 bp, 10 predicted proteins | sample MGYA00242356_ERZ723903 | MGnify/ENA metagenome assembly ERZ723903
TCACCATGCGCTCGAAGCCGAGGCCGAAGCCCGCGTGACGGCAGGAGCCGTAGCGTCGCAGATCGCAGTACCACCAGTAGTCCTCGGGATTCATGCCGAGCTCGCGGATGCGCTTTTCGAGCAGTTCGATGCGCTCCTCGCGCTGGCTGCCGCCGATGATCTCGCCGATGCCGGGCACCAGGCAGTCTGCCGCGGCGACGGTCTTGCCGTCGTCGTTCAGGCGCATATAGAACGCCTTGATCTCCTGCGGATAGTCCGTGACGAACACGGGGCGCTTGAAAACTACCTCGGTCAGGTAGCGCTCGTGCTCGGTTTGCAGGTCGATACCCCATTCGACGGGATAGTCGAACTTCTGCCCGCTCTCTTTCAGGAGCTTGACCGCCTCGGTGTAGGTCACGCGGCCGAAGTCAGACTCGGCGACGTGCCGGAGTCGCTCGATGAGGCCCTTGTCGACAAAGCTGTTGAAGAACGCAAGATCGTCCGGGCAGCGCTCCATCACGCGGCGAATGATGTGCTTGATCATCGCTTCCGCCACTTCCATGTCGCCGTTGAGGTCGCAGAAGGCCATCTCCGGCTCGATCATCCAGAATTCGGCGGCGTGGCGCGCGGTGTTGGAGTTCTCCGCGCGGAAGGTCGGGCCGAAGGTGTAAACGTCGCCGAACGCCATGGCGAAGTTCTCGGCGTTGAGCTGGCCGGAAACGGTCAGGCTCGTCTTCTTGCCGAAGAAATCCTTGCTGTAATCGACCTTGCCGTCGGGCGTTCTCGGCGGGTTTTCAAGGTCGAGAGTCGTCACCTGGAACATCTCGCCCGCGCCCTCGCAGTCGGAGCCGGTGATGATGGGGGTGTTGACATAGACGAAGCCGCGGCTCTGGAAGAACTCGTGCACGGCGTAGGCCGCCGCGCTGCGGACGCGGAACGCCGCGGAGAAGAGGTTCGTGCGCGGGCGCAGATGCTGGATCGTGCGCAGATATTCGACGCTGTGGCGCTTTTTCTGCAAGGGGTAGTCGGGGGAGGACGCGCCCTCGATCTCGATCTCGCTCGCCTTGACCTCGAGCGGCTGCTTGGCCTCGGGCGTCAGCACGACCGTGCCGCGCACGATCAGCGCGGCGCCGACGTTCTGCGCGGCGATCTCCTTATAATTGGAAAGAGAATTCGCATCCATCACGACCTGCAAATTGTGGAAGCACGAGCCGTCGTTCAGCTCGATGAATCCGAAGGTCTTCATATCGCGGATGGTCTTCGCCCAGCCGCAGACGGTCACGCTTGCGCCGCCATACTGCTCCCTGTCGGCGAAGAGCGCGGCAATTCTCACTCGTTCCATAGTAATTTTTCCTTCCTTTTGTGGGTTTTTGCGGGATAATAGAGGTATTATATGCCACTTTCCCTGCAAATTCAAGCCCTGCTTTGTGTTGACTTTTGACAAGTTGTATGTTATGATTCAATCTTACCTCAAAAGGTAAACGTGAAACTTTCACCTATTACTTTACAGGAGGAAACACCCATGAACAAATATCTCGATATTGCCCCCGAGGTCGCCGAGGCGCTTGCCGCCGGCAAGCCCGTCGTGGCGCTCGAATCCACCATCATTTCCCACGGTATGCCCTACCCGCAGAACGTGGAGACCGCCCTCAAGGTCGAGGGCATCATCCGCGAAGCCGGCGCCGTGCCCGCCACCATCGCCATCATCGGCGGCCGCCTGAAGGCGGGCCTTTCCAAGGAAGAGATCGACTACCTCGGCAAGACCGGCGCGGGCATCCCGAAGGCCTCCCGCCGCGACCTGCCCGTGCTCGTCGCGCAGGGCAAGGACGGCGCGTGCACCGTCACCACCACCATGATGATCGCTGACATGGCCGGCATCCGCGTCTTCGCCACCGGCGGCATCGGCGGCGTGCATCGCGGTGCGCAGGAGACGTTCGATATCTCCGCCGACCTCGAGGAGCTGGCCAACACCTCCGTCATGGTCATCTGCGCGGGCGCAAAGTCCATCCTCGACCTCGGCCTCACGCTCGAATACCTCGAGACCCACGGCGTCACCGTCATCGGCTACGGCACGGACGAGCTGCCCGCGTTCTACACCAGAAAGTCCGGCTTCGGCGTCGACTATCAGCTCGACACGCCCGAGCAGCTTGCCAAGGCCTTCCACGTCAAGCGCGAGCTCGGTCTGCGCGGCGGCCTGCTCGTCACCAACCCCATCCCCGAGGAGTACTCCATGGATAAGGCCGTCATCGACCGCGCCATTGCCGAGGCCGTCGAGGACGCGAAGAAGGACGGCATCCACGGCAAGGCCACGACGCCGTACCTGCTCGCCAAGATCAAGGACCTCACCGGCGGCGACAGCCTGGATTCCAACATCCAGCTCGTGTTCAACAACGCCCGCCTCGGCGCGGCGGCGGCGGTGGAGCTCGCCAAGCTCGAAAAGTGAGATATTTTGTCATCTATCTCGCTGCGATCAATATTCTGACGTTCTGCGTCTACGGCGCAGACAAGCGCCGCGCCAAAATTCCGGGCGCGCGGCGCGTGCCGGAAAAGACTCTGTTTGCACTCGCGCTGCTGCTCGGCAGCGCGGGTGCTCTTTTCGCCATGCGGGTCTTTCACCACAAAACGCGGCACTGGTACTTCAAGTACGGCATTCCGGCCATCCTGCTGCTCCAGCTGGCGGCGGGCGGGGCCGCGTGGTGGTACTGGGGAAAATAATTTTGCGGAAATTTCGGTTTTCGCGGAACAAAACGGCGAAGCGCGCCGTCTAAATAGAATAGCGAAGAACGGGAAGATGAAGAATTTCTAAAATTTTTTGTTTTCCCGTTTCTTTTAAGGTGCAGGCGTGGTAGAATACGGCTGTATGAGAAGGGCCCTGTGCGCGCGGGGCCGATCAAAAAACGAAAGGATGAAGATCACATGAAGAAATTTCTCTCCTTGCTATTGGCCATGACCATGGTGCTGAGCCTCATCGTCCTGCCCGCCAGGGCGGACACGAACGTCTGTAGTGCAAATCCTGCAAGTGTGTCACTTACAGTCGGTTCGACTGGCAATACACAGCAGGTTACTATTAGTGGCACTGGCTTAACGAGTAGGGCTACTTACACTTGGAATACATCCAGCTCTGGAATTGCTACTGTCGATGGTTCTAATGGGACTGCGACAATCACCGCTGTAGCAGCAGGCAATACTTCGGTTACGTGTCAAGTTTCCCAAACCGCCGTCGCGGAAGTAAAGGATGAAAGTGGTAATGTAACAACTGCCGCCGTTTCCGCGATCAATGAAACGGTTACTATCCCTGTCACCGTTACTGACCCTGCGCAGGATGCCGCCAACACCGCATTTGGCACTGCTATTACGCTCACCTATGGCGGGCGCAACTGCGCCGCAGATAGCACTGGCACTTATGTTGGCTACAAGTTTGCTGATGCTGACAGTTGGGCTGCTTCTGTCGGTGATAACAGTGGTTTTACTGTTACCAATTCTTCACCCACTCTTGATGAAAGTGGCTATATTACAGTCAACGGTACACAGAAATCTGATAGCAGAACTGTAACTGTAAGGTTTAAGGCAAAAGTAGTTGAGGTTCCAACTGTTACCGTGACCGCAAAGCCCTCGACGGTCGTTGCGAACGGTAAGTCCGCACTTTACGCCGATGCCCCCTCTATTCCCGGCGTAATCCCCTCCTATCAATGGAAGAAGGATAGCACTGTCATCGAAGGTGCAGTTAGCCCCTCGTATAAGGCTGCGCCCGGTTCTTACACCTGCGAAGTAACTTACAAGTTTTCCGATCAGGACATCAAGAAGGTTACCAGTAGAAGCCAGACTGTGGCACTTGACAGCAACACCTATTCTTTCACTGGAGTTCCCCTAACTACGCTTTCCCTCGCAAAGGGCAACGTCGATACGGATACGGTCAAGGGCATTAAGCTTAAATACGGCACTGGCTCCTCTGCCGCTGAAGCGGATGGTGTGAAATACAAATATCAGAGCAGCAATCAGAGCGTCGTAACGGTTGGCGTCAACGGTGAGCTCACTGCTGTTGGAAGCGGCAATGCGACCATCACCGTTTCCGCAAAGGAAAAGATTGGCGCGAATGAACTTGTGGACTATAGAGGATATCCCTATTCCGCAACTTTCACCGTCTCCGTTACTTCCCTTGATGTGATCCTCGGCTCCGTCACCAACGGTTCCGGTGCTCACTACTATAGCTATGACAATCTCCGCAGCTATGCTGCTTCCGTGATCAACACCCGTCTCGGCAACGGCTCGAATCTCCGCTACAACGATGTGACCAGCCTTACGGTCAAGAACAGCGGTCTCTCGACGCTCGGCGGCTCGTTCGCGCCTGCCAGCGGCACCCTTACCTCTGCCACCAGCCTGACCTATACCGCCCCCAACGCCTCTATCGGCAAGGCCAGCATCACGCTGACCGCTGCCACCGCCCGCGGCAATTTCGATATTGCGTACACGATTTCTGTCACCCCCATCAGCACGACGTTTGAAACCGTGACGGCAGAGCCCATCACCAGCAGCTCCACCTATTACAACAACACTTATCGTGTCACCTTCCCGACGACAAGCTTTAACCAGTTCTATGTTGTCAACAAGACCGGCGTGGCCCCCACCGATTACAGCAGCTATAACCTTGTTGCCGGTACGACCAGCACCACGCTCAACGCAAGCGATTTCAACGCGACCACCGGCACCTGCACACTGTTTGTTATCGCATGGAACAGCAACTACAACTACAGCTATAACTGGACTACCGGCTATACCGGCAAGTATTACTGCGGTCCCATGACCGTTTCTCAGACCAACTACAACATCAACTACAACGGTGTGGCGGGCGAGACGGTGCAGTTCAAGCACGCGGACTTCACCAACTTCATGAATGAGGTCTCCCAGGCCCGCGGCGATGCCAGCAAGACCGGATCCTACCCCTATGTCACCTTCAACTATGTGACCTTCAACTATCCCACGAGCACCCAGGGCACGCTGTACTACAACGGCACGGCCATGTCCAACAGCAGCTACTCCGGCAGCTTCAACTCCCGCACGCAGATTACCAACCTGGACAACGTGACCTTCGTCCCCTACGCCAGGACGAGCGCCAAGTCCATCCCGCTGACCTTCACCCTCAGCGTGACCAAGTACGGCGCGAACGGCGCGGTCGTCAACCGTGACCTGAAGTACACCGGCACCGTGGCCGTCAGCATCGTGCGCGAGGACATCAAGTACACCGCCGCCCCCGGCGACACCATCCGCTTCACCGACAGCGACTTCCTGAACTATCTGCGCACGCAGAACGGCTTCAACTCGAACTACTACAGCATCGACTATGTGACGTTCGACCAGAGCGCCGTCAACGCCCTGAACGAGGGTGTGCTCTACGCCTACTCCACCGGCTTCAACGCCGTCAAGACCACCGATAAGTTCTATTACACCACCACGAGCTACAACCAGAACGCCCTGAGCGATGTGACCTTCCGCGCCAGCGCCTACGCCAAGACCGGCACGACCGTCTACATCCCCTTCACCATCTACGCCCGCTACGGCACGACCGGCACCGGCACCCGTCAGGTGAGCGGCACCGTGGCCATCAAGCTCGCGCAGACGATGAACTTTGTCGACGTGAAGCCGACCGACTACTTCTACGACTCCGTGAAGTGGGCCGTGAACAGCAACATCACCAAGGGCACCTCCGCCACGACCTTCTCCCCGTACAAGACCTGCACCCGCGCGGAGATCGTGACCTTCCTGTGGCGCGCCGCCGGCTCCAAGACCCCGACCATCACCCGCAACCCGTTCACCGACGTGGCTCCCTCCATGGGCATGGATTACTACTACGCCATCCTGTGGGCCAGCCAGAACGGTATCGCCGCCGGTACGTCTGCCACGACCTTCTCCCCGAACGCCACCTGCACGCGCGCGCAGATCGTGACCTTCCTGTGGCGCTACAGCAACAAGCCCGCCGGCTACTACTCCAACCCCTTCACCGATGTGAACAAGGCCGAGCACGCGGCGTATTATGACGCCATCCTCTGGGCCGTCGGCAAGGGCATCACCAAGGGCACCACCGCCACGACCTTCTCCCCCTATGGCACCTGCACCCGCGGCGAAGCCGTGACCTTCCTCTACCGCGCCGTCAACGGCAAGTAAGGAGCTTGTAAAAATGCCGTCCCGCAAGGGACGGCATTTTTTATTTCCGGTCTGTAAACTTTCCCGCAAACGCCTTTACGGACGTAAAAAAAGCGTGTAGAATGGCAGCATCAAGATTTTAGGAGTGTTTTTTGTGAACAAATTCCGCGATGCCCTTTATCGCTTCATGTATGGCCGCAACGGGGTGGACGCGCTGAACTGGGCGCTGTTCGCCGTCGAGCTGGTGCTGAGCCTGCTCAGCTCGTTCGTGCGCGTGCAGGCCGTGGCCGCCACGCTGTACTTCCTGTCGGTCGTGCTGATGTTCATCGTGCTCATCCGCATTTTTTCGCGCAACCTGACGCAGCGCCGCGCCGAAAACGCGAAATTTTTGTCGTGGTGGGCGCCGAAGGCGAACGCCATGCGCGGGGCGAAGGCCCGCCGCGCCGACAAAGCGCACAAATATGTCCGCTGCTCCTGCGGCGCGTACTGCCGCGTGCCGAAGGGCGTCGGCAAGGTCGAGCTCACGTGCCCCAAGTGCGGCCGGAAAAAGGTCATCAAGGCGTAACAGAAAAAATCCGTCCCGAGGGGCGGATTTTTTTGTAAGAAAACCGGTCTTCCGCCGTCTTATAGACAGAAGGGGGTGAGGGCGCTGACGGATTTTGAAGAGGTGTACGCCGTGTACTTCGACGACGTGTACCGGTATCTGCTTTCGCTGTCCGGGAGCGAGAGCATCGCCGAGGAGCTGACGAGCGAGACGTTTTTCCGCGCGATGGACGCCCTCGGCCGCTTTCGCGGGGAATGCAGCGTGCGCGTCTGGCTCTGTCAGATCGCGAAGAATCTCTATTATTCGCACCTGCGGCGCGAAAAGCGCCTCGCCCCGCTCGAAGACTGCCAAATCGCCGAGGAGAGCCACGAGGAGGCCGTTGAGGACCGCAGCGAGGCCGCGCGCATCCAGGAATTGCTGCACGCGCTCAGAGAGCCGTACAAGGAGGTCTTCATGTGGCGCGTGTACGGCGAGAAGAGCTTCCGCGACATCGGCAAGCTCTTCGGCAAGACGGAAAACTGGGCATGCGTGACCTACCACCGCGCCAAGCGCATGATCCGCGAGGGATTGGAGGACTAAAATGAACAAGGATTGCAGCATCGTGCAGGATCTTCTGCCGCTTTACGCAGAGGATATGCTGCGCGAGGAAACGAAGGAATTTGTGGACGGGCATTTAGCGCAGTGCGCGGCCTGCCGCGCCGAGCTCGACGCGCTGAAGGCGGACGTGAAGCCCGCGCCCGTCAGCGCGCAGCCGCTGCGCGACTTGAAGCGGCAGCTTCGGCGCAAAAAGCTGACCGCCGTGCTGCTGGCCGTCGCGCTCGCGCTGACGCTGGCCACGGCGGGGTTCGCGTACCTCACCGCACCGCAGTATCTGCCGTATGACGAGACAGAGTGGATGATCACGCGCTCTCCCCGAGCGCTCGCGGACGGCTCGATCATGTCGGATGGGCTGACCGATCTCAGCGGCATTGAGAGCATTTCCGTCAATCTGCTCAAGCCTGTGTCCGGCACAAAGGTCACGAGTACGCAGGACCCGGACAGCGGCAAGACGGTCTACTTCATCACCGCATGGCGCACGCCGCTCGACACGTGGTGCGGCACCTTTGACGTGTCGGACACAGGCGACCACGCGCAGCGCGAGGCAAACGCGCTGCTGGACGCGCTCGGCGAGACGGAGTCCGCACGCACGCTCTTCACGCTCGACGCCACGAACTGCACGGCGATCTACTATTCGCCAAACAATGGGCAGGACGATGTGCTGCTCTGCGGCAGCGCAGACGGCGGCATCATTTCCCTGCCGCGGCTGGCACTTGGGTATTACGTTTTGCTATCGTTTGCCCTTCTTATTACGCTTGGTATTGCATTTTTCCTCTGCCGCAGGAAAAAGATCGGCAAGGTGCTCGGCCATCTCGCGCTGATCCCCGCGTGCTATCTTCTCGGCCACCTGCTCGTCAAGGGCGTTGCGACGACAAGCTACCAGATGCAGCGCGACTTTTCTCTCATCGTTTTTGCCGCTGTGCTGATCTATTCTGCCGTGCTGTTGGCGCTCAGTCTTCTTCAGCAGAAGCGTGAAGATCATGACCACCCATAGACCGACGCGCTGAGCCGCCCCAAAGGAAGCCGCTATGACCGCAGCTTTTGAAAAAGGCGGTAAAGGTCGATCCCGCAGTTCAGGCAGCCGCTTGCAGCGGCTGCCTTTTTGTCAAAAGCCGACGCAGACCTCGGACCTCTGCGTTCGTTCACTGTGCGTGTAAATCCGGGAAAATCTGATTTGCCCCAGCAAAAGCTCTTTAACCCATAAAAGAATATAATTACTATCTTTTGCTGCAGAAAACATAATTTATTCAAAATGCACAATTATCAGAAAACAAATATTGCCAATTGATTCCAAATAGACAGCTTGGTTGGCATAAAAATATGAACTTGGTTGTGTTCATCACAGCAGTCTACTGCTAAGCTAAAGTTGCCGGTTAAGAAAGCACTAACCGCCTTCCCCTGCACAAACAAAGATACATAGAGGTGATATTGTTGAATGCTCTAAAGAAAATCGGTAACATTTACAACAAGGTAGAAGAGGTCACACTTGCTGTAATGCTGGCGGGCAGTTTGATGATTCTCTTCATCAACGTGATCTTGCGAAAGTTTTTCAACGGCTCTATCTACGGCGCGGATGAATTGGCCAGAGTTCTCTTTATCTGGATGTCCTGGCTGGGAATCAGCATCGGTGAACGCAGAAGTGAACATATCCGTATTGATATGCTTGTTCAAAAGCTTCATGGTGTTCCTAAGAAAACCGTCGAATTGATTGCAAATATCATCACTTTATGTATTCTGGCCGTTTTAGTCTACTATGGTATCGGGATTGTTGAGGTCTATATGAGGAAGGGTGTTGCAACCCCGATGTATAAAATACCCCAAGCTTTGGTGTACGCCAGTGTGCCGTTCAGCTGCGGAGTAATGGCCATTCGACTGCTTTTCCACACTATTGACATTTTCAAAAAGCCTGACTTGGAGGAAGGAGGTACAGGTAAATGATTGCTTTGGTTTTGTTTGTTGTATTGATTGCGCTTATTATGTTAGGCGTCCCGGTCGGCTTTGCGCTCGGCGGTGCAACGATTATCATTATGCAGTTCTTTACAAAGTTGGACCTATCCATGGTGGCATCGTACTCCGTCACAGGAGTTGACTCCCTAACAATGATGGCAATTCCGTTTTTTATTCTTTCCGGCGTTGTGATGAGCGTTGGGGGGCTTGCCAGACGTCTTGTCGATGTGGCTGCGTCTTTAGTCGGATGGATGATGGGTGGCCTTGGCGCTGTCGTCTCACTTGCTTCGATGTTTTTTGGAGCAATTTCCGGGTCCTCACTGGCAACGGTTTCCTGTATCGGCGGTATCATGGTACCTGAAATGCAGAAAAAAGGCTATGATCTCGGATATAGCGCAGTTTTTACTGCGTGTGCGGGTACGATTGGCGCTGTTATCCCTCCAAGTATACCGTTGGTTGTCTACGGCGTGTGCACCAGCACATCAATTGGCGATCTATTCCTCGGTGGAATTTTCCCCGGTGTGATGATTGGTATTGCACTAATCATCTCCAATTATATCATCTGCAAGAAGAAGGGTTACGTCGGTGCTGAACGTAAATCTGGTCGCGAAATATTGAAAGCTGTCTGGGAAGCTAAGTGGGCTTTATTTGCTCCCGTGATCATCCTTGGCGGCATCTATTCCGGTATTTTCACTCCGACGGAAGCATCCGTTGTCTCTGTTGTTTACTCCACAATCGTTGCCCTCTTTATTTATAAAGAAATCACATGGAAGGACCTTTACAATGCGATTGTCGGTGCGGCCGTGACCAACGGTACGACGACCTTCCTGCTCGGCCTTTCTACTGCGTTCGCGGCGCTCCTGTCCTTCGAGCAGATTCCCTCAATGCTTACTAATGCGATTATCAACTTTACAGATAATAAGTTTCTTTTCCTGATGCTCGTCAATATTATCCTGCTGGTCATCGGCTGCTTTATCGATAATATTCCGGCGACAACGATTCTTGCGCCGATGCTGTTGCCGGCAATGAATGCCTTTGGTGTTGACCCTGTCACATTTGGCGTTTTTATGACGATGAATCTGTTGATCGGTCTTGTTACCCCGCCCTACGGCTGCTCGTTGTTCGTCGCATCCGCGGTCTGCAAAGTCAAGATGGAGGATATGCTCAAGAATATTGCGATTCCTCTTGCCACACTTATTATCTGCTTACTGCTGACGACCTACATTCCATGGTTTACAACGTGGTTCCTGTAAGAGTACTTACAAAAATAAATTTAAAGGAGATTAGAACATGAAAAAGCTACTGGCACTTGCACTCGCGCTCTGTATGCTCCTTGCCCTGACTGCCTGCGGCAGCAAGGACGACGGCAACACCACTGACGACGGTACCGAAACTTATGAGATGGTCATCTCCCATGATGAGATCATCGACAGCCCTATCCACAGAGGCCTTGAGGCATTCAAGGAATATGTGGAAACAGAGTCTCAGGGCCGAATCTCCGTCAAACTTTATCCCAACGGCGAGTTGGGCAGCGCTGAAAATGCCGTCGATATGATTAGCCGCGGCACAGTCCAGGTCACCAACTGTAATAGCGATATTCTTTCTTCTTACAATGACAAGCTCACCTTCCTCTGCCTTCCGTTTCTGTTTGACAACTATGATCAGGCTTACGAAGTCGCCTGCGACCCCAACGGGGCCCTGCACAAGCTCTATCAAGAGGAGGCCAATAAATCCGGCTTCTATGTGCTTGGCTTCCCGTATCTCGGTGCCCGTGCACTGACCAATAATATCCGTGAGGTCAAGACGGCCGATGATATGAAGGGCCTCAAGATTCGCGTCAAGAACTCTGATATGTCTGTTGCTACATTCGATGCGCTCGGCTGCAATGTCACTCCTTTGGCCTATTCCGAAGTTTACACCGCGCTACAGCAGAATGTAGTTGATGGTCAGGATAACCCCGCGATTAATGTTGTTAATATGAAATTCATGGATGTTCAGAAGTACTACAGTGATCTTGGCCATGACATGAACATTTCTATCACAGTCTGCGACTATGACTGGCTGATGAATCTGCCCGAAGATTTACGTGATATCGTGATCACTGGCGGTGAACTGTACGGCGGCAAGCAGATTTCCGAAGAGACCTACGCGCAGGAGCAGGAGTGCTTGAAAACCATCGAAGAAGTCGGCTGCAAGGTCACTCTTCTCGACGATAAGAGTTCCTTCGTAGAGGCAACGCAGCCCGTATACGATCAGTTCCGTGAAGTCTATGGGGACGAGTTTATGGACCAGGTCCTCGCGGCTGTTGGGAAGTAATTTTATACGGTGAAATAGGAGCAGATTGCCTGCTTCTCGATAAGCAACATAAACTGCTGCATGGCAGCAAGTGCTGTAATCCAAGAGGTCAAAGGCTATTATTCTCCATTCTTGCAAAGGAGCTCCACGGGCTATGCTCGTAGGGCTCCTTTGCACTGCTCTTTTTCAAAGGTGAGGTTGGATTTTCCCTGTGTCACCTCATCCGCGCAAAGCGGGCACCATTGCAGTGCACGTTTCCCGCGATATACCCGCTTGCACTCCGGCACAGTGCCAATGAGCCGTTTGTTGATCATCATAAGAAGGACATCCCTGTCTTTCTTTTACGGTTTTGGTTAGAGGAACAAACGTAACCGTCAAACCTAACCGCGCATAGACACACATGAGACAATAGTAGCGGAA
>ENA-UOJV01003050-UOJV01003050.1-human-gut-metagenome-genome-assembly--contig:-C82-NODE-3050-length-11866-cov-4.574634_pt1 | contig 11866 bp, 8 predicted proteins | sample MGYA00242356_ERZ723903 | MGnify/ENA metagenome assembly ERZ723903
TTTTTCATCTATTTTTCCACAACGCAAAAACCGGAATGCTTACACATTCCGGTTTCCAGTAGAGCGCGAGACGGGATTCGAACCCGCGACCCCAACCTTGGCAAGGTTGTACTCCACCCCTGAGCCACTCGCGCATTTTTTAATTTTTATCTTGTTAAGTGCTCGCTACACCTTACAAATGATAATATACACGAACGCTCCCTATTTGTCAACAGTTTTTTTGAATTTTTTCAAAAAATTAAAAAATATCCACGATTTACACATTTCTCATCTCTTCCAATCTGCCACAACCACCTCACACCGATCTGCCACCGGCAGATACAGACCCCACCTCCCGTCCTCCATTCCCTTCCCACACACGCCACAACCACCTCACGCCGATCTGCCACCGGCAGATACAGACCTCCCTCCCGTCCCCAATCTCAGACCTTGGGAGTCATCGGGCGGGCGGGCAGACACTGCGGTGCGAAGGGCATAGAAAAAGAGGGCAGAAACTGTGAATGCAGGATGTGTGCGAGAAAATGGGATGAAATCTGGTGCACAACACCAGATTTCAAAACGCACTGAGCTGAAAAATCATCCGATTTTTCGGCGAATTGCGTTGGTTCCCATATTCCCGTGCACATCCTGCGCCACAGTTCCGCCCTCTTTTTCTCGCCCGCCGCACCGCAGTGTCTGCGCGCCCGCCCGATGACTCCCGAGGTCGTCCCCCCCTCCATCAAGCCTTCAGAATCGCGCTCAGCACATACTGATTATTTGAGAAGTTTTTCTGCGAAATATCCCCGAGTCTGATCAGGTCAACATCCAGCCACAGCTCCTCTGCTGCCACCATCATATTTGCAAACATAATCCCGAAATTCACCTCATCCCACTTCCGAAGCTTCTCCACACTGTGCTTCTTCGAGAAAATATGAATCCTGTTATCATACACCACAAATCTCCACGGCTGGCTGTTCATACTGGATGGCGACAGTCTCGCCGCTTCCAGCATCTGCGTCATCCACTGTCGCGGCACCTCTTTGAACACACAAAGATCCTCCAGCGGCAGTCTCTTTGCTTCACTTTGCCGTCTCGTATGCGAACCATGACTCTTACCAAAAGCGACGATCCCCACCAGCCGCTTTCCGTTCTTCTCAAGCTCCGCCTTTTTCACACGATTACTTCCGATAAAGCAGGTTCCCAGTCCGATACTGCACAGATACAGCACCATCTGTTCCATAATATAACCCACGTTCATCAGATATCGTTCTGACTCCTCCGAATAAAAAGCCATATAATACGGCGCCTTCACACTGAACATACTGAGCATTCTCTCCTGCCCTTTTCTGTTGTCCAGAATCGCCATATCCACACCGATGCCCGAAAACAGTGCCGGCATCTCCTTATAATGCTCCCAAATCTTATCCAAAGTCTGCGGCGGAAGCGTATCAAAACAATAATTCCTTACTGATTTTCTAACAAAAATAGCCTCATATAAATTCATACTCTCACCCTTACTTCATCTGCTATCCGTCTGGTTTTGTTACAGTTCACTGCTGAATGAACAGTAATATTTCTTTCATAGCCGGCCGCGGCCCGCTCCCCATTTTTACAGAAGCAACGCCGCATTCCGAAAAATTTACGTTTAATCTTCCGCATTCGACAGAAATACGGAAATTCTCCCTCTTAATCGCAAATATTTTTCAATTTCCAGCTCATCCATTTTTACTCTGTAATAATATTGTAACATATCCAAAAACTTTTTCAAGGGAAAAACGCGCCAAATTTTGTATATTTTTCACACATATTTCCCATCAAATTTATGCAACTTTAAAACCTGTGCTTACGCTTCCGCGGTCAGCTTCTCCAACTCCTCCACATAAGAAGCAAACACATCCAGCGCCTCTTCCACAGGCTCCGGCTTCGTCATATCGACGCCGCAGATCTTCAAAAGGTCGATCGGATCCATCGAGCAGCCGCCGCTTAAGAACTGTTTGTACTTCTCCACGATACCCGGCTCCCCTGCCAGGATCTTGCTGCTGATCGCAATCGCCGCCGAAAATCCCGTTGCATACTGATATACATAGAACGGTGTATAAAAATGCGGAATTCTCGCCCATTCCAGCGCGATCTGCGGATCCGAAATCATATCCGGTCCGAAATACTCCTTGTTGATCGACAGATACAGCTCCGAAATACCGTCCGCCGTCAGCGTGCCTTCCTCTGCCATCTTCTCATGAATCCGCTTCTCAAACTCCGCAAACATCGTCTGGCGGAACACCGTTCCCTTAAACTGATCCAGGAAATAATTCAGCAGGAAAATCTTCTCCTCTTTTTCTTTCGCATGCTTCAGCAGATAGCGGATCAGCAGTGCCTCGTTGCAGGTTGATGCCACCTCAGCGACAAAGAGGCGGTACTCCGCATACGTAAACGGCTGTGTATGGTTCGAATACCAGGAATGCAGCGAATGGCCCATCTCATGCGCCAGTGTGAAGACCGAATCGATATTTCCGTTAAAGCTCATCAGCACATACGGATGGGAATCGTAAGAACCCCAGGAGTAAGCACCGCTCTTTTTTCCTTCGTTCTCATAAACATCCACCCAGCGCTCCGAAAAGCCCTTGTCCAGCAGTGCCACATAATCATCCCCGAGCACGGCAAGCGCTTTCTTCACGATCTCGATCGCCTGCTCATACGTATATTTCTGCTCGTACTCTTTCGTCAGAGAAACGTAAACATCATACATATGAAGTTCATCCACACCGAGCAGCTTCTTACGCAGTGCCACGTAGCGGTACATCGCCGGCATTTTTGCATGAATCGCCTCGAGCAGCTTGTCGTAAACCGAAACCGGGATATTTCCGCCATCCAGCGATGCAGCCAGTGCAGACGGATATTTTCTTACATCTGCAAAGAATGCAGCCTGTTTCAGATTGGCACCGAACGTTGCGGCGAGCATGTTTTTGTGTTTTTCATACTCCGCATAATACTTCTCAAACGCTTCTTTTCTGACCCGGCGGTCCTTGGACTGTAAAAATCCGACGAAGGTGCCGTGGCTCAGTGGAACCTGATTTTCCTCTTCATCCGTGACCGGCTGGAATCTGAGGTCTGCGTTCGAAAATGCCGAGAAAATCTGATCCGGGCTGGATGCCATCTCTCCGGCTTTTGCAAGAACCGCCTCCATCTCCGGCGAGAGAATGTGCTCTTTCTTGCGGAAGTTTTCTTTTAATATGCGATCGTACAGACGGAGCGGCTCATATGCTTTTTCAAATTCTGTAACCGTCTCCTCGTCAAGCTCCAGGATCTCCGGCTCTACGAAAGAAGAGGCATCCGCAAGAACAGCCATCATGCTGTCCATCTTTCCGGCATAGCCCTGATACTTCTGATTTCCCATATCCTGGTGATATTTCTGGCTTGCATAGACATACAGGCTGGAAAAGACGCGGCTGATGTCATCCAGACCGGAAAGAACGTCATACAGCGCTTCTGCACTTTCTTTCATTGTTCCCTGTTTTGCGCGGAACGCTTCTATTTTCTTCGCAAGCTCCTGCTCTGTTTTCTCAAATTCTTCATCACTACCAAACAAACTCGAAAGATCCCAGCAGTACGCCGGATCCATCTCTTCTCTTTTTTTCAGTTTAATTTCTGCCATATTTCTCCCTTCATCCATCTCTTTAGACGGAACCATTTCTGCGGTTTTTCTTCTAATACTAATGTGCCGCACTTACGCTTAGTTTACCACAATTTAACCTCTAAATCTAAAATTTTTTCTTAATTTTCTTGACAAATCCATAAACCGATTGTATGATTGTACTATCAAATTAATACAGTAGTACAAAAGGAGTGAATGCCATATGCCATGGAATCTTGATTCCTCGCGGCCGATCTATCTGCAGATCATCGAGCGGGTACAGATGGACATCATCACCGGGCGCTATCAGCCGGGCGATAAGCTTCCGTCCGTCCGCGATCTCGCGCAGGAGGCCGCCGTCAACCCGAACACAATGCAGAAAGCGCTTTCCGAACTGGAACGCAGCGGACTGATCTATTCCCAGCGGACCAGCGGACGCTTTATTACCGAAGATAAGGAGTTGATTCATCAGATGAAAAAAGAACTTGCCGCCGCAGAAGTATCTGCTTTTGTTGCCCACATGAAACAGCTCGGCATAACCCCGGAGGAAATCCGGCAGCTACTTGCCGAAACGATTGAGGAGGAAGAAAATCATGAGTGAACTTGTAACGTGTAAAGACCTGACGAAGCGCTTCGGAAACCACACCGCGCTCGATCATCTCAACCTTTCCCTGGATTCCGGGAAAATTATCGGACTGCTGGGCCCCAACGGAAGCGGAAAGACGACGCTCTTAAAGCTGCTGAACGGACTGCTGACCCCGAGTGAGGGTGAAGTCCTCATCGCCGGAAATCATCCCGGTATTGAGACAAAACGGATCGTCTCCTATCTGCCGGATAAAATGTATCTCGGCAGCTGGATGCGCGTCTCGGATCTTTTAACGTATTACAGCGATTTCTTTGAGGACTTTGACATGTCCCGCGCCAATGCCATGCTGGAATCCTTAAAAATCAGCCCGAAGGACCGTTTGAAAACGATGTCGAAGGGAACGAAAGAGAAAGTCCAGCTCATTCTCACGATGAGCCGCCGCGCAAAGCTCTACTGCCTCGACGAGCCGATTGCAGGCGTCGATCCGGCAGCACGCGATTACATTTTATCTACGATTTTAAACAACTACGAACCAGACGCATCCATCCTCATCTCAACACATCTGATTTCCGATGTCGAAAATATTCTCGATGAGGTCATCTTTATCCAGGAGGGTCAGTTAAAACTGCACGCCTCGGTTGAGGATATCCGGATGCAGGAGGGTGAATCGATTGATTCTTATTTCAGGGAGGTATTCAAATGTTAAAAAAATGTCTGAAACATGAGTGGAAAGCATGCTGGAAAAACATGGCGCTGCTGAACGGTGCCGCCATTTTCATGGGCGCTCTCGGAGGCTTCGGATTCCTCTTTTCCCAGCTTTCTGAGCTGCCGGATCTGCTGATCGTCCTCTATCTGTTTGCGTACGTTTTGATTGTGATCGCCGCATCCGTCATGACACAGGTGCTGATGATCCAGCGCTACTATAAAAATCTTTTTACCGACGAAGGGTATCTGACCAACGTCCTTCCGGTATCGGCAACGGATCATATTCTCTCCAAAATGCTGGTTTTCGGCGCATGGAGCATCTTAAACGCACTTTCCGTTCTCGCTTCCTTCGCTTTTTTGCTTCTGCCGTCCGCAATCCGGTATTTTACCGCAAACACCCTGCTTTTTTACAACAAGACCATGACCTTTTCCGATTTTCTGTCCTATCTCTGGGCACAGATTACCTGTGTTGCCGATGCTGCTTTTTCCCTGATCGGCATCACGAACCACATCGGTATGGCACTGTTTTCCATCGTTGGCTTCTTCGCTTCGCTGTTCTTTGGCATTCTTCTGTTCTATGCCGCCATCAGCATCGGAAGCCTGGTATCCAGCCACAAAATTCTGACGGCTGTCCTCTCTTACATCGGCATGACTACCGTGATCCAGATCTTCGGAGGAATCAGCATCGTCCGTGTTTTCCAGGACTCCACACCGACTGCTGTGGTTACCACATCCTCGGTTTCCACACTTATCATCACCGTGGTGCTCTGCGTTGTTCTGTTCCTGATCTGCCGCTATATCTTAAGCAGACGGCTGAATCTTTCATAAAAATTGCATTAAAAAGCGCCGCCGCGGACGAACCGAATCGTCTGCGGCGGCGTTTTGTATGCATGTTCTGCACTTATGCCAGATGCCAGATATCCTCGTTGTACTGTGCAATGGTACGGTCGGAGGAGAAGAAGCCTGCTTTTGCGATGTTGATCAGGCACTTCTTGTTCCATGCATCTTTGTTCTCGTAGTCTTTGTATACTCTTTCTTTTGTCTTGATGTACTCTTTCAGGTCGAGCAGCGTCATGAACCAGTCTTTGTTCAGGATCTCTTTGTAGAGTCTCTCCAGGCAAACCTTGTCGCCGATAGCAAGAAGCTCATCGCTGACGATGAAATCAACCAGCTTTGCAATCTCCGGATCTTCGTCATAGATGTCTTTTGAGCAGTAAGCAGCATCTGCGTACAGGTCGATGACATCCTGCGGTTTCTTTCCGAAGATGTAGATGTTCTCTTTTCCGACAAGATCGCCAATCTCAACGTTTGCACCGTCTTCTGTTCCAAGCGTCAGGGCACCGTTCAGCATGAATTTCATGTTTCCGGTTCCGGAAGCCTCTTTGGATGCCAGGGAGATCTGCTCGGAGATATCTGCTGCCGGGATCACCTTTGCAGCTTTTGATACGTTGTAGTTCTCAAGCATAATCACTTTGAAGTACGGGCTTACCTCAGGATCGTTATGAATCAGCTCCTGCAGGCACAGGATCAGATGGATGATATCTTTTGCGATGATATAAGCCGGTGCAGCCTTTGCACCGAATACCATGGTGATCGGGGTTTTCGGCTTGTTGCCGCTCTTGATATCCATGTATTTGTAAATAGCGTACAGGGCGTTCATCTGCTGGCGTTTGTACTCATGAAGACGTTTTATCTGTACATCGATGATGGAATTTTCATCCAGCGCGATATTCTGTGTCTCATACAGGAACTGTTTGAGATCCAGTTTGCGGTTGTGTTTGATCTCCTCAAGTTTTGCAAGAACCTTCTTGTTGTCTTTGTATTTAAGCAGTTTTTCCAGCTCGTCGGCATCTTTTTTGAATCCCGGTCCGATCAGGCTCTCAATATACTGTGCCAGTTCACGGTTGCAGTGCAGCAGCCAGCGGCGGAAAGTGATTCCGTTTGTCTTGTTGTTGAATTTCTCCGGATAAATATCGTAGAACGGTTTCAGCTCGGAGTTTTTCAGGATCTCGGTGTGCAGTGCTGCAACGCCGTTAACAGAAAATCCGTAGTGGATATCCATGTGTGCCATATGGACGCGCTGATCCTTATCGATGATCGCTACTTTCTCATCTTTGTATTTCTTCTTTGCCTGTGCGTCCAGCTCGTGGATAATCGGCATCAGGTGCGGAACAACCTCCTCGAGGTAATCGATCGGCCATTTTTCCAGTGCCTCTGCCAGGATGGTGTGGTTGGTGTAAGCACAGGTCTTGCTTACAACATCGATGGCTTCCTGCATGGTAAAGCCTCTCTCCTGCAGCAGACGGATCAGCTCCGGAATGACCATGGACGGATGGGTATCGTTGATCTGGATCACAACGTGATCATACAGCTTGTGCAGATCGTAGCCCTTCTGCTCGCACTCCATGAGGATAAACTGTGCGCCGTTGCTGACCATGAAATACTGCTGGTAGATACGAAGCAGCTGTCCGGCACGGTCGCTGTCATCCGGGTAGAGGAACAGTGTCAGGTTTTTCTGGATCTGATGCTTGTCAAAGTTGATACTGTCTGATGGAACGATGCTCTCATCTACCGTATCTACATCGAACAGATGCAGACGGTTACAGCCATTGTTGTAACCCGGTACGTCGATATCATACAGGGTAGAATGCATCGTGAAGTTTTTATACGGAACTGCAAAGGATACCGGCTGTCTGACGAGCCAGCTCTCATTTGTGATCCATGGATTTTTCACTTCTTTCTGTTTGTGGTCGACCAGAAGCTGGCGGAACAGACCGAAGTGATAATTAAGGCCGATACCGTCTCCCGGCAGGCCAAGCGTTGCGATAGAATCAAGGAAGCATGCTGCCAGACGGCCGAGACCTCCGTTTCCAAGGGACGGCTCCATTTCCATCTCCTCGATCTCGGTCAGCTCTCTTCCGTGAGCTGCAAGTGCTTTTTCAACTTCCTCGTACATGCCAAGGTTAATCAGGTTATTGGACAGCAGTTTTCCGATCAGAAACTCTGCTGAAATATAATACAGCTTCTTACTTCCGGTGTTTCTTTTGCGACCTGCCATCTCCTGTTTGGTGATAACCATCAGGGCTTCAAAGATTTCGCTCTTTGTGCAGTTGTCCAGATCTCTTCCAAAACGCTCTTTTAAGATTGCCTGAATTCTTTCTTCCATTTTTTTCTCCTCGTATTGCTGTGGATAAATTCCCACAGTGTCATTTAGTTGCGCTGCCATTCCAGATTTCCTGCAATTGGCAGCTTTCGCAGTTCCATTCAAAGCTTTTCCCTGAATGGGACGGTTCACTTCTGAATCACTTTTCGGGGCAGCGAAACAGCAAATATTTTACTGCTGCGCGATCCGCGACTTCGTAGATTCCCTTACGACGAGTTCCCCATCGTATACTTTGCTGCAGGGTTCTTCTTTTCCTGAAATTAAGGAAAACAGCATCTTCGCCGTCTCTGCGGCAAGCTGCTCCACCGGCTGGCGGATCGTTGTGATACTGGGTATATAATACTCTCCCGCATCAATTCCGTCAAATCCGGCAACGGAAATATCATCCGGCACGGTAAGCCCGGCCTCTTTTAAGGCACGGCACGCACCGATTGCCAGCGTATCCGCGGTGGCATACAGCGCGGAAAACTCCGTCTTTTTTTCCAGAATTTCTTTTGTTACCTTGTACCCTGTGGCGAAAGAATACGTGTCGTCCTTCGTCATATGAAATACCAGATCAGGGTCATAAGGTATCCCATGATCCAGTAAAGCCTGGCGGTACGCATTCAGACGGAGCCGTCCGATACTGATGTCGTCCTCACAGGCGGTAATGATGGCAATGCGCCGGTGCCCGAGACCACAGAGATAATCTACCATCTTATAGCTTTCCCTGTAGTCATCGACCGATACGCTCGCGCACGGTTTTCCTCCGTCTGAAACCGCCCCGATTGTACTGATCACGTACGGAACCGGGATCTGCGCCATTTTCTCATGCGGATGCGTAAAGTTTCCGCCGAGGAAAATGATGCCGCGCAGCCGTTTTTCTTTGACGATCTCGATCGCGGAGTCTACCTCATTTGCCTTTTCCTCTACTCGCTCAATAATGCAGGCGTATTTCTTTTTTCGCACAACCTCTTCAATCACACTGATCATGTTGTTGAAGAACATGTTGTCCATGCCTTTTACCAGAATGGCAATCGCTTTGGCATTCGACCGCTTCAGGTTTCTGGCACTGTTGTTCGGTACGTAATTCGATTCGGCAATCACCTTTAAGATCATCTCTTTTGTTTCCGGATTGATGTCCGGATGATTGTTCATCGCTCTCGATACGGTACTCACGCCTACCTTACATTTGCGGGCAATGTCCCTGATTGTTACCTGTTCCATATTCTGCAGGCCTCTCCTTTAAACTCTGTATCTGTTCTGCCGGAATCTCTTCCGGCTTGTTTTCCCGGCCTGTTTTGCTTTCTCTCCGGCGCGTATTTTTATTTTGCACTACGTGCTGTAATCTGTGTCAGCCGATGAATTCTCTTTGCCAGCTCCAGTGTAAACTGTCCCGGAAGCAGGCGCCATTTCCAGTTATTTCCAAGTGTAGACGGATAGTTAATTCTCGCCTCCGTTCCAAGACCTAAAAATTCCTGCATCGGAGTGACAGCCAGATTTGCCACGCTCTCCATTGACATGCGAATAAAATCCCACGGGAGTTCCTCGTCGGTACTCTTTGCATTTCCCATATACTCTTTGGAGAATTCGCGGTCTTCCTCACTCATGACATAATACCATCCAAGAATGGTATCATTGTCGTGCGTTCCGGTGTAGACAACACAGTTTCTCTCGTAATTGTGCGGCAGATAATCACTCTCCTCACGGGAGTCAAAAGCAAACTGCAGCACCTTCATACCCGGATAGCCGGATTCTTTCACCATTTCGATCACGCTCTCGGTAAGATATCCCAGGTCTTCTGCGATGACATCCACATCGCCGAGCTTTTCTTTGACGGTGTTGAACAGATCCATGCCCGGTCCTTTTTCCCAGTGGCCGCGCTCTGCCGTCTGATCACCGAACGGGATGGAATAATATTCATCAAATCCGCGGAAATGGTCGATGCGGACAGTATCGTACAGTTTAAACACGTGAGCCAGACGTAACAGCCACCATGCATAACCTGTGCTCTTATGATAGTCCCATTTGTATAACGGGTTGCCCCAGAGCTGTCCGGTTGCGGAGAACGCATCCGGCGGGCATCCGGCAACTGCTTTTGGCTGGTTGTCCTCATCAAACTGGAACAGAACCGGATTTGCCCAGGTGTCAGCGCTGTCAAATGCCACATAAATCGGAATATCACCGATGATACGGATACCCTTTTCATTTGCGTATGCTTTCAGTGCTTTCCACTGTTTCAGGAACATAAACTGCTGGAATTTGTAAAATGCAACCTCCTCGGCAAGTTCTTCCCGTTTCTGATTCAGTGCTGCTTCTTCTCTGTCCTTTAATTCTGCCGGCCACTCACTCCAGCTGATTCCGCCGAGTGCATCCTTAATCGCCATATACAGCGCATAATCCTCCAGCCAGTAACCATTTTCCGATACAAATGCATCATATACGTCATCTGCAGCAAATCTTTCAAATGCTTTTCTGAGTACTTTGAAACGGGACAGATAAATCTTTTCGTAATCAATATACTCTGCATTGTCGCCGAAATCGCACGCATCACACTCTTCTTCTGTCAGAAGTCCCTCTTTTACCAGGGTCTCCAGATCAATAAAATATGGATTTCCTGCAAAAGTAGAGAACGACTGGTACGGCGAATCTCCATATCCCGTCGGTCCAAGTGGAAGAATCTGCCAGTAGCTCTGGCCGGCCTCCTCCAGGCGATCCACAAATTCATACGCTTCTTTCGAAAAACATCCGATACCATATCGGGACGGCAGCGAAGCTACCGGAAGTAAAATACCACTTGCTCTCATTTTTAAACCCTTTCTCCTTGTCGTTTTTTCTATCCATCCGACCCCACAAATACATAATTCCTGTTCACGGATACGCAGCAAATTGTAACTTATACAGCCCTTCTAGCCAGCTCATTTTGTTTCGTAAAAACAGGGCTGTCGGTATCTCGTCTGTATTTCCGGAAACGGTGTCGGTAACGTTTCCGGAACTCGTTATATTTACAATACCATACTCTGCATCAAAAAACAACCCCCAAACCCCTTATCATATTTACCAAATATTGAATACTCTGTTTATTCAAAACAACGAATTTGCATTTTTGTAACGATGCAAAGCCATACATAAAAAGACAGCATGCGGGGGGCGGAACCGCTTTGGGCACTTAAAAATCATGAATTTTTCAAGCCTCCCATATAGGTTCTGTCCACGCATGCTGTCTTTTGCGGTATCTGTTTTTCACTTAAAACTCCAGAATAATCTTTGTTCCGGTTCCAAGCGTACTCTCAATTTTAATCTTCGCATCATGAAGAATTGCTCCATGCTTCACAATGGAAAGTCCAAGTCCGGTACCTCCCGTTTCACGGGAATGACTCTTATCTACACGATAGAACCGTTCAAAGATCCGCTCCTGATCTTCCTTTGCAATTCCGATTCCGGTATCTGCCACAGATACCACTGCCCGTCCGTTTCTTCCGCGGGAAACCGTCACTTCGACCTCACCGTCCCTGCGGTTGTACTTGATCGCATTGTCGCAGAGATTGTAGATCATCTCATAGAGAACCTGTCGTGCACCTTTGATCCGGCAGCTCTCTCCTCTCAGTGTCATCTTCACCTGCTGCTCCTTTGCCCGTATGGAAAGATGTCCCTCGACATCACGGCAGATCTGCATCAGATCCACTTCCTCCATCGGGATCGACTGGTCGTTCTCGTCCAGTCTGGACAGCTTGATAATATCCTCGACAAGAGAGCTTAACCTGCTCGCCTCACTGTGGATTCTTCCCGCAAATTTTGGAATATCCTCCGGTTTTACCATGTT
>ENA-UOJV01003054-UOJV01003054.1-human-gut-metagenome-genome-assembly--contig:-C82-NODE-3054-length-11854-cov-12.960590_pt1 | contig 11854 bp, 10 predicted proteins | sample MGYA00242356_ERZ723903 | MGnify/ENA metagenome assembly ERZ723903
GGCTTCATCCAGATGATCTCCCCCATCCTGATCCTCTGCTTCGCTTGGACCCTGTGCGGCCTGTGCCGTGACAATGGTCTGCAGGTGGGTTCCTTCGTGGAGGGCGTCATGGCCAACACCGGCAGCCTTGCTAAGTTCCTGCCCGCCGTGATCTTCATCGTGGCCTGCTTCATCGGCTTCGCCACCGGTACCTCTTGGGGTACCATCGGCATCATGGTCCCGCTGGTCTGCGCCGTGTTCAACTGGGATACCCAGATGACTCTGCTGTCCGTGGGTCTGGCTGCTTCCTGCGCCGGCGGTGTGTGCGGCGACCACCTGTCCCCCATCTCCGATACCACCATCATGGCTTCTGCCGGTGCCCACTGCTTCCACCTGAACCACGTGGCCACCCAGCTCCCCTACGGTATCACCGTGGCTGCCGTTTCCTTCGTCAGCTTCATCATTGCCGGTATCGTCCAGAGCGCTGTGGTCTGCATGATCATCGCCATCGTTCTGATGATCGCCACCCTGCTGGTCATCAAGGCTATCACCGCCAAGAAGCACGCCGGCATCTTCCAGGAGATGGCCGAGGCCGACAAGGTGCTCTACAACAAGTAAGCGATCGTCTTTCCCATACAGGGTATGCCCCCGGCTCAGCCGGGGGCATATTTTTGTATTCCGAAAACCTGAGCTCTCGCCCCGGTTTTGAAATTTTTTCCCTGCTTCTTCTTTCGTCCTCCGCAGAGCCGAGGAAGCCGCCTAAAAGTGGTTTGATACCTCTCTTCGGGGCAGGAATGCTGCCCCACTCCGAAAGAGACCACACAGCGGCTCACAGGGGCGGACATATGGTCTCTGTGCTCTGTACCGACAGCTTTTTCTGCACTTGCTGACGCTCCAGTTCGGTCATTTGCCGCTGGTAACGCTGCTCCAAGGCCTCGTGCATGGGAACGATGGTGCAGCGCAAGTTTCCGTTTTTCCTAATACCGTTTTTCATCTGTATCTGCGTCCATTCCGTGATGATGAGCCCGTGTTCCTCCAGCAGGCGCATATGCTTGGCGACGGTATTGCGGGAGAGATGCAGGACTTTCGCCGTGTGGAGCACATCATCCGTGCTTCAAAGGCCCCCCTTCGGCTGGTCTGCGTTGGTCAGCTGCCGGGACCTGAAATCCCTCACCGTCCCCAAGAGGTGTCGGAGGATATCTTTGGCAGCGGCGAGGAGGAGCACCAGCTGTTCCGGAAGCTCCCATATGCGTAAGGGAATATAGCAAGCTCTCCCACAGGAAAAGGGACGGTCCACAGGGACCGTCCCTTTTCCTGTTATGGCTGCTGATCGGCCTGCGCTCCTCTGCCGGGGGTATCGCTGCGGTTGACCACGAAAATTCCCACGCATACCAGTACCAATGCCGCTAAACTGTACGGGGTAAAGGCCTGCTGTCCCTCCCGCAGGAGCAGCGCCGACAGAAGCACGCCGAACACGGGATTCAAAAAGCCGTATACCGCCACCCGCCCCACCGGATTGTACCGGGTCAGGGCGCTCCAGATGGTCTGGGCCACGGCGGACAGCAGCACCATGTATCCCAATAGCAGAAGGGACTGCCCGGTGAAATGCGGCAGCGTACCGCCGCAGCACAGTCCCGTCAGCAGCAAAAGCCCCCCGCCCACGATGAACTGATATCCGCACAGGATCAGGGTATCCTCTCCCTCGGCATACCGCTTGAAAAGCGAGATGGAGAAGCCGTTGGCCAGCGCCGCCAGCAGCACCGCACCGTCCCCCAGCAGGGTGAAGCCGCCGCCCAACCCGCCTCCGGACAGGTTGATCAGCAGCACACCGCCGAAGCCACACAGGCAGCCCAGCAGCTTGGAGGCATTGAGCCGCTCATAGTGAAACAGCTTGGCGGAGATCAAAATGGCGAAGAACACATGGACCGCCATCAGGACGGAGCCCTTGACGCCGGAGGTGTGCGCCATGCCGATATAGAACAGGGCATACTGCACGAGGGTCTGGATCAGACCCAGCTTCGTGGCCTTCCACAGGGAGGAACGTGCGGGAAGCCGCAGCCGACGCAGGGAAGCGCTGTGGAAAAGCACCGTCACCACACCGGCAAAGAGAAAACGCAGCCCCGCAAAGATCAGCTGCTCCGCCGAATCGGCGGAGGAAATAGACAACAGGCCGTAGCCGATCTTCACCGCCGGGAAGGCGCTGCCCCACAGCAGGCAGCAAAAGGCCGCCAGCAGGCAGATGACCATGGGGCGCTGCAGGGTGGAGGTCGAGATTTTTTTCATAGGGTAAATACTCCGTTGGATGTCCCTCTCCGACAGGAAAAGGTTCCCTGTGGTATGGCCGCAGGGAACCTTTTCAAATGAGGGGGTAGGGGATGGATAGATTACTTGGCAGCTTCCTCCGTGGCCACTGCCGTCTCGCCGTAGTTGTAGCGAGGCTTGCCACGGTAGACGATGCCGCCGATGACCATGGCGATCACCGTGGGGATCAGCCAGGAGAAGCCCTGCTCCGCCAGGGGGATCATGTACATGACCTTACGCAGGCCGTCCAGATTGGGAGCCACCGCCAGAATGGCGTCGCCCACACTGACGATACCGGCCACGGCTACACCGAACTTATACACGCCGTCGTTGGGGATCCACTTGTCCACCAGGCCCAGCACGGTCAGCACGATGCAGATGGGATACATGATGAGGAAGATGGGAGTCACGTAGTTGATGATGTTCTGGATGCCGAAGGAGCCGAACACAGCGCCCACCACGCAGGCAATGCCCATCCACAGCTTGTAGGAAATGCGGCCCTTGGAGACCTCGTTGATGACGGAGGCGCCGGTGGAGCCGATGCCGATGGCGGTGGTGAGGCAGGCCAGACTGACTGCCAGACCCATGCAGACCTTACCGAAGCCGCCCAGCACCCGGCCCACCAGACCGCTGAGGAGGGTGGTCTGAGGCACGCTCAGGTCGTAGTAGTCACCGCCGCAGGCGCCGATGTAGGTCAGGATGATGTAGATGATGCCCAGCGCCACAATGGAGGTCAGGCCCACGATCAGGCCGCTGCGCTTACGCTCCAGAGGATTGGTGTGGCCCTTGTCCAGAATACCGCCGATAAAAATGTTGGCGCACATCAGGCCCACCGTCAGGTCGCCGGTCAGATAACCGGTGAGCATGGCAGAGGGTAGGGGCTTGGAGATGCCGGTATCCTGCGGCGTGCCGATGGGGGAGATCACGCCCTTCACCAGCACGATGGCCAGCAGGATCAGCAGGAGCGGTGTCAGATACTTGCCCAGCTTATCCACGACCTTGCCCTTGTCACAGCCGAAGAAGAACACCAGTGCAAAGAAGACGATCATCGTCACCCATGAGGGCACATTGGGGAAGATGGCCAGCACGCCCATCTCGTGAGTGGTGGCGCCGTTGCGGGGCAGGGTGGAACCCGTGCCCACCAGAATACAGCCAAAGAGGTAGTAAAAGTCGTAGAACTTAGGGTGTACGTGGCCCATGAGGCACTTGACGTCCGTGCCGACGTTGTTCACGCCCCAAAAGGCCAGCACGGGGAGGATCACGCCGGTGAGCACGATGCCCAGAGCGCCCCAGCCCCACTGGGTGCCGTCGGCCAAGCCGATCTGCGGCGGGAAGATCAGGTTGCCTGCACCGAACATGGTGGAAAACAGTGCCAGGCCAACAATGATGCTGTCCCTTGTGATGTGGTTCTTCTTCATTTGATAGAGCCTCCTTTTGTGTTTTCTTGCGTTCCGGCGCATTTACCGCTGGAACACGATCTCTCCTTCTACCATGGTCAGATCCACCTGAGCTTCACACAGCTCCTCCAGCGGTCTGTCATAGATGTTGCGGTCCAGCACCACAAGATCGGCGTATTTGCCAACGGTGATGGTGCCGTACTTGGCCTCGTCGTAGGAGGCGTAGGCGGCTTCCTTGGTGAACATCTCCACCGCCTCCTCCAGCGTGACACCGTTTTCGGGATACCACGCCTCCATGCCGGGCTTTCCCTTGCGGGTCACGGCACAGTAGATGTTGGGCAGGACGTCGAAGGGCTCCACCGGGCAGTCGGAGCCGCCGCACATATGAACGCCCATATCCTCATAGCGCCGCCAGTTGTAGCTCTGGCGTCCCAGCTCTGCGCCCACGCATTCGTCCACCACGGCGGAGTCGGCCTTGATGAAGATAGGCTGAACATAGGCCACCAGATTCAGTTTCCGGAACCGATCCTGCAACGCCTCGTCCATGATCTGGCAGTGGATGATACCGTTGCGGCGGTCGGCGTGGGGGAACTCCGCAGAGACCCGCTGGATGGTGTTGATCATCTGCTCCAGTGCCGCATCACCGATGCAGTGGGCCGTCAGATGGTAGCCGTTGGTATAGGCAAGCTTCGCCAGCTCGTACAGCTCCTCGTCGGTGAACAGCAGCAGGCCCTTGGTGTCCGGGTCGTTGTGATACGGCTGACGCATGGCGGCGGAATGGGAGCCCAGAGAGCCGTCGCACAGGAACTTCACCGGGCCGAACTTGAAGTGACCCATGGTGTCGTTGGCCCGATAGCCCAGATCCAGGAACCGCTGCAGCTGGTCCGTGCGGCGGAAGCGGATCTGCTCGTTGACTCGGATGGGCAGCCGCCCCTCCTCGTTGAGCTCCCGATACGCCTGCAGAACATCCTCGAAGTCGTCGTCGGCGATGAGGTTGAAGTCGTCCGTGTGGACCTGCACGATCCCCTTGGAGGCAGCCTCCAGACAGGTGGATTCCAGAATGTCCTTGATCTCCTCCACCGTATAGCGCTCCCAGCAGCTCTGGACGCACATGGCGGAGTTTTCACGGACGTAGCCGTTGGGCAGGCCGTCGGGGCCGAAGTCCATGGTCTGCTTGGTGGTGGCCTCCCGCTCGTCCCACAGGCCGGCCAGCTGCAGCGCCATCGTGTTCATGCACACGATATGGCCGCAGGCCCGCTGCAAAAAGATCGGCACATCGGAGGCGATGGCGTCCAGATCGTTGCGGTCGGGGATCTTGTTGGTATCCGTCCAGTTGATCTGGTTGAAATTGCAGCCGATGACCCAGCGGTTGGTGCCCCGCACCTTCTCGGCGCCCTCCCTGCACATCCGGACGACCTCTTCATAGGTGGTGGTGTTCACCAGATCGATGCGGCGGCGGAACGTTCCGTAGAACAGCAGATGCAGATGGGTATCCGCAAAGCCCGGCAACATCAGTCTGCCCTGCAGGTCAATGAGGCGGGTCTGGGGTGTCTTCAGCGCCAGGATCTCCTCGTCGCTGCCCAGACGCAGGATCACACCGTCCTTGATGGCCAGAGCGCTTACCTCGGGATAGGCCTTGTCCAGCGTGTGGATGATGCCGTTGTAAAAGATAGTATCCATCGCTCATGTTCCTTTCTTATGTTTATATTTCACGCCTTGGCCGTGTGCGGCATGGCGTTTTTCACGATCCGTCCGTCCTGAACCACCAGCTTGACATGGTCGCTGCGGCGCAGGACCCGGATGTCCTCGTCCGGTCTTCCCTCTACCAGCAGCACATCCGCCAGCTTGCCGGTTTCCAGCGTTCCCAGCTGATCCTCCATCTGCAGCAGCCGTGCGTTGACCTTGGTGGCCATGGTGATGACCTCCATGGGCGTATACCCCGCCACACACAGCCGCTCCAGCTCCAGCGTGGCCTCGCTGTACGGGCATCCGAAGGCAGCGTCTCCCAGAAAGTCGCAGCCGACGCCCACGGTGATATGGGCCTTTCGTGCCATCTCCAGAGAGCGGTAGTGGGCCTCGTAGGATCTCTCCGTCTTTTCCTTCAGGTAGGGCAGCACGCCCTCCTTCCCCTGAAAATACAGCTTCGATGCGTGCATGATGGCCAGCGTCGGGACCAGATAGCAGTCGTTCTTCACCATCAGCTCGATGCACTCCTCATCCAGATAGAAGCCGTGCTCGATGCACTTTACGCCGTTTTTCAGGGCCATCTTGATGCCCCGTGTGGCCTGTGCGTGGGTGGAGACATAGCTGCCCATATTCTCCGCCTCCTCCACCGCCGCCCGGATCTCCTCCTGGCTGAAATGGCTGTGGGGAGTGGCCTTATCTCCCTGAGAGAACACGCCGCCGGTGGTCATGATCTTGATGAGATCCGCTCCGTTGCGGGCGTTGATGCGGCAGGCCCGCCGCACCTCATCCACACCGTTGACGATGAAGGCGGGGCTGTATGCCCGCTGGCTGGCCTCCAACGAGAGTTTCTGATACACGTCGCCATGGCCGCCGATCTGCGAGATGATGCGCCCGGCGCCGAAAATACGGGGGACATCCAGCAGCCCCTCGGCCACAGCCGGCCGCATCAGGAGCACGTCGCTGCCCAGATCCCGGAACGCCGTGTAGCCCTGCTGGCGCAGCTGCGCCATATCCCGCAGCGCACGGGCCATGCTGAGCTGCGGCGTCATGCTGATCCAGTCCACCGCCGTGGCGCTGCCCCAGCCCATGTGGACGTGGGCGTCGATGAGACCCGGCATGATGGTGCCGTCCTCCAGCTCATACACCTCGGCTGTCGGATCGTCCGGCAGTTCACTCTGCCGGCAGACCAGCCGGATCCGGTCGTCCTCCAGCACCACGGCGCCCTTTTCGATGGGTGCGCCGCCGTTGCCGTCCAGCACTCGTCCCTTCAGAACGATCATGATCTTGCTCCTTTCCTATCCGGCCGTTTAACTGCGGCCGGCCATATGTCGTTGATTCTCCGCAATGATGGCCACAAGCTCCCGGTCCGTGGCCACCATGCCCGGATCGTTGAGCCGCCCCACGTTGGCGAAGGTCTGCTCGATGGTATTTCCGATGATGCCCACGCCTGCGGGAACGAAGCAGCCCTCTCTGGCCAAATACGCCGCCTGCACCGCCAGCGAGGCGGCCGTGCTGAGCTTATAGGCACAGGAGATCTTCGCTCCGTCGCAGAACATTCCGCCGATGGTCCCCAGCACCGTCTGCATGGCGTGGACCGCCGTGTCGTAGCTGCCGCCCAGCAGATAGCTGACGGCGGCGGTCATGCCGGTGGCCGCTGCAACGCCGCAGCCGCAAAAGGCGGTCATCCGCTTGATGTGAGCCTTGATGTAGATGGTGATCATGGAGCTGATGGCCAGCGCCGTGGCGGTCTGCTCCTCAGAGGCTCCCAGCGCCTCCGCTGCGGAGAGGACGCCCACAAAGTTCGTGATGCCGTGGTTGCCGCTTCCGGCAATGGCCATGATGGTCACATTCAGGCCGCTCATCCGGGCCTCCCCGGCGGCGGCGGTGTAGGCCTGCGCCTCGGCAGAAACTGCCAGCGGGCCGGTCATCTGACCGGAGATCCGCTGCTTCAGCAGCCTGCCCAGCGGCAGCTCCGGATCCTCCAGATCTCTTCTGACCGCCTCCTGATTCCGCCGGGCATCCTCCAACAAAAACCGGAAGCTTTCCGGCTCCATGGAGAGGATGGTCTCGTACAGCTCCTGTACGCTGTATTCCACCAACGGATAGACCGCCGCTCCATGGGTCCGCCCCTCCACCTGCATCACAGGCGCTCCGTTTCGCAGGATCTCCGTCACGCAGGAGTAGTCCCCCCGGATCACCGCCTGCGCCTCCTCTCCGCCGCCGGAGACGATGGCCCGCACATACAGCGGCTCCGGCGTCTGGCCGTAGGCGACGTGTACCCGCCCGTCGGATACGATGGCCGCCTGCTGCACGATATCACCGGTGACATCGGCCAGAATGGCCAGACCCCGTTCCGGTTCATCCAGCAGCGCACCCAGCGCCGCCGCCAGCTCCAGTCCGATGCGGTTCGTGCCGGGGATGCCCACGCTGACACCGTTTTTGTAGATGTTGGGGCTCACCAGCACGTCGATTTTTTCCGGCCTGCGCCCCAGGGTATGAGCCGCCACGGCCACCGCCAGGCACACGCTGCCCGGATCGGTACAGCCGGTGGAGGACTCAATCTCAGAGGTCAATATATCCAAAAGCTTCTGCTTGTCAATCATCATCGGGGCCTCCTGCCTTGTCGTTTTCTGTCTTTTCTTGGCGTTCCGTGTAATTTTTCTACATCATAACAGATACAGTGTCCAATGAGAATGCCTCTTTGCGCCCCTTTTTTGTAATAATTGCAGCAATCGCACCCACCACCTCCCCGACTGATCAGGACTTTTTGCACTATCTTACTTTTCTGCACCTACCGTACTGCAAAAAAAAGCAGGGGCTCCGCATACCGCTGCGGAGTCCCTGCTTCCTTCAATGGGTACGAAGCGGACCGCTTTCACTGGGGGAGTGACCAAAGTACTTTTTATACGCACGGCTGAAGTAGTTGGAGTCGCTGTACCCCACAGCCACCGCCGTGTCCGATACGGAGACCTGCTGGCGCAGAAGGCGCTCGGCCCGCCGCATCCGCTCCTCCGTCAGAGCATCCCGGAAGCTCTGGCCCGTCTGCGCCCGGAAAATACGCCCCAGATACGCCGCATTGACGTACTGCTCCTTTGCCACAGTCTCCAGCTTCAGCGGCTCCCGGAACCGCAGCTGGATGGCCGTCAGTGCCGCCTGCACCAGAGGATGCTCCGAATCCCGCACCAGAACCAGCTGGCAGCGCACATCCTCGCAGACGGTCTGTATCCTCCGGCACAGCTGCTCCACCGTGAAAATCCCCTCCGTGGTCAGCCGCTCCGGCGGTGGGAGGGCCGACTCGGCGCACAGCCTTGCGATTCCGGCCCACAGCAGCGTCAGCTGCTCCCGCAGGGCTCCGGCGTCTCCGTTGCAGGCCGCTGTCATGCAACGGCCCATGTGGCGGCAGGCCTCCTCCAGCCCGCCCTCCTCGCTTCGCAGCGCATGGAGCAGCTGTCCCTCCGCCTTCAGGGGGTAAGGCTCCGGCACATCAGAGGCCGTATCCCGGCACACCAGCGTTCCCTCCGGATGGAAAATGCGGCAGTCCGCTGCCCGGCAGGCCGTGCGGTAACTCTCCGCCAGTCCCTGCTCCGACGGACCGCCGATCCCCACGGCGGCGAGACCCTCCAGTCGCTGCCGCCATGCCGCCACCAGCGGCTCCGCCGCCTCCTCCGGCGACTGCCGCGGCGCCGTGCGGCAATAGCCGATGACCCGCCGGCCGTCCTGCTCCGTCCAGCCGGTGCCGTGGAGGGCCAGATTGATCTGCGATATGACCTCCCGGTCGGTCCCGTCCCGCAGGATACCCACCACCGTCATGTTGGGCAGCAGGTTGGGGATCGGCGGCAGCGGCGACGAGATGCCGCAGGCCAGATAGGGCCATACCGCCAGTCCGGTGGCGGCGCTGGCCGGGGACGACAGATGCAGCACATCCCGCACCCGCTGCAGCAGTACCGATGGCCGCACTGGCTTGAGCAGGTAATCCTGCAGATCCATGGACAGCGCCTTGCTGGCAAAGTCAAATTCGTGATAGGCGGTGAGGATGATGATCTTGCAGTCCAGCCGGTTGCTGCGTACAAATTCCGCCACTTCAAAGCCGGAACTGCCCCGCAGCATGATATCCAGCAGGATCAGATCCGGACACAGCTGGCTGATGGCCGCAATGGCGGCGCTGCACGTGGCGGCGCTGCGAATATGCTCCGGCGGCGTCACCGTCTCCAGCAGCTGCGTCAGCTCCTGCCGCTCGGTATATTCATCCTCTACCACAAGAATGTCGATGGCCATTTATGCTTCCTCCTGTTTTTTCAGGGGACACGTCAGAACGATCCGGGTACCGCTGCCCAATGCGCTCTGTATGTCCACCTCCGCCGCCGGCCCGAAAAACAGCTTCAGCCGTTCCGTCACGTTCTGTACGCCGGAGCCTCCGGCCTGATGATCCCGGAGCTTCTCCAGCACCTCCTCCGGGATACCGGCGCCGTTATCGCTGACGGAGATCACCAGCTTTCCGTCCTCTGCGGCGGCCGACACCTTCACGTGCAGCGGGTGTTCATCCTCCCCGGCCCCGTGCAGGATGGCATTTTCCACCAGCGGCTGGATGGTCAGCACCGGGATCATCAACTGCCCGCAGGCGGAAACGTCCCCCACCTCGAAGGAAAAGCCAGGCCCCAACCGCTGGCTCTGCAGGGTCAGATACTGCCGGGCGCACTGCATCTCCTCCGCCAGCGTGCAGATGGAGTCCTTGTAGTAGTACGCCCGCCGCAGCAGATCCGCCAGATCGCAGATGAGATCCGCCGTCTGGGGCGCTCCCTCCCGATAGGCCGTCCTCATCAGCAGATTCAGGGTGTTAAACAGAAAGTGCGGACTGATCTGGGACTGCAAAAACTTAAATTCACTGGCGTGCAGCGTCCGCTCCAGCGCCAGCTTCTTCTCCACCTGACGGGCGTATTCCCGCCGGGTCTCCAGCTCCGCCTCGGAGGTGGCCACATACCCGGCAAAGACCTGCAGCATCTGCATCCTGGCATCCAGCTCTTCCGCAGAGAGCACCCGCAGCGTCCCCGCCAGCGCCACCATTTCGTCGTAATCCAGTTCCAGCTCCTGACAGTGCCGGCGCAGTGTGCTGTAAAACGCCTCCTCGGTATCCCGTGTGAGGAACTGCCCGTATGTCAGGCTGAGCCCTCTGGCCTCCGGCAGCGGCACCGGCACGGAGATCACGCTGATGCCCATGTGACACTGGGACACCGTACACCGCTGCTCGGCGTCCAGCCCGAAGCTGTGGTTGCAGGCCAGACAGTGCTGAGCGCCCTTTTCGCTGCTGATGACCCTGCGGCAGAAGCCGGTAAACACGTCCAGCCGCAGCGGCCCCTGATAGTGTCCCTCCTGATCGATAAAGGACACGCTCTGCCCCGTCACATTGGAAAATGTGCGGTCCATCTGCTGTAATAACTGATTCAGCGCATGGCCTGTTACCGCCATTTTGCTCCCTCCTCCATCATCGGCTCCCAGACCCTACCCGGAAGCGCTTTCCAAAAGGGGACTTGCCAAAACAAATGGCCTATGCTATAATCGTCCCCGACATTTGGCAGTCATCGCTGCTGTACACCAGAAAGGAGATCCTCCCATGAAAAAAGCTATTTCCACCAACGGCGCTCCTGCCGCCATCGGCCCCTATTCTCAGGCCATCGACTGCGGCGAATTTGTATTCACCAGTGGCCAGCTCGGTCTGGACCCCGCCACCGGTAAATTGGCAGACGGCGGCGTACAGGCTCAGGCCACGCAGGCTATGAAAAATATCCAGGCGGTTCTGACCGCAGCCGGACTGACTCTGGATAACGTGGTCAAAACCACCGTTCTCCTCACGAATATCGCTGATTTCGCCGCCGTTAACGAGGTCTACGCCTCCTTCTTTGAGGGAACTACCTACCCCGCACGCTGCGCCTATCAGGTGAGCGCACTGCCCGCCGGGGGGCTGGTGGAAATCGAGACCATCTGCCAGAAGTGATCGCAGTACTTGCCTGCATTATACCCTCATTCCGGCTTTTCTGTCAACGAAAAGCTCCGGTCGGGCCGCTCATCTGACCCGGCTGCGGCCCTGCGTGCAAAGCCGTGTCCGCCCTGCTGGCCTCTGGAAAACATTGGATAAATCGGCTGCATCGTTCCGGGAATTTTCCGAGCTTTTCCGGATATATTTGGCCCCCGGTCATGCCGGGGGCCTTTTCTTATCTACACAGCCATGCACAAGAGGGACGGTCCTTACGGACCGTCCCTCTTGCTTACAGGAAAGATATCGAGAGATATCGGGAAAAGCGGGATATCAGTTTTCCTTCTTGCGCCGCAGCATCAGACCGGCACCCAGAGCGCACACCAGCATACCGCTCACCCACAGCATCAGCTGACTCTCATCGCCGGTGGCGGGGGTATCGGGCGTGGTAGGCTTCTCCGGCTGCTGGGGCTTGCCGGGCTCCACGGGAGTGGTAGGCTCCTCAGCGCCGCAGCGGCTGCAC
>ENA-UOJV01003060-UOJV01003060.1-human-gut-metagenome-genome-assembly--contig:-C82-NODE-3060-length-11820-cov-9.793115_pt1 | contig 11820 bp, 14 predicted proteins | sample MGYA00242356_ERZ723903 | MGnify/ENA metagenome assembly ERZ723903
TTCGGCTTGTGCACCTTTTTCTTTTTTTTATAAGTGATATTGGTCTGCTTATTGTGTTCGCTGTTGCCGATGTAGGTTTCATCTTGCAGAATACTTTTGACCTGAGCAATCGTCCAAGCAAAGGATTTCTCTTCCGGTGCATGGGCGTAGATATTGGCAAAGGTTCCGTACCGCTGATAATTGAGCCAGCCCGCAGTCGGGACTTTCTCTGCAATCAGGGTCTTGGTGATTTTCGCCGCACCCGCCCCATGAAATGCAAGATCAAAGATTTTCTCGATGATCCAGCGGGTTTCTTCATCTATGGCCAAAGTGTTTTTGATTTCGGGATGGCGGATGTATCCCAGCGGCGCATAGGCAAAAGTGCGTTCTCCGGCAGCAAATTTGGCACGGAGCGCCGTTTTCACCTTGCGGCTGGTATCCTTTGCAAACCATTCGTTAGTTCACTTCGCATAAAGAATGACAAGTTCAAACTTCGATGTAACCGACGAAATTGTAGTAGATGTGGATGTCCCGTTCCTCATGGTCGTCCACCGTATATTTCTCGCTGATCTCAATTTTCTGGATGAGCCGCATGAGGGTGGGGCGGTCAAGCTCCTGCAAATCGTAGTAATCCTGCACCATGTCCAGCCATGCGTCTACGGACTGCTCGTTTTCGCGGCTGGCGGCAAGCTGCTCCGTCAACTCCCGGCGGCGCTCCTGCTTAGCCTTGCGCTCGGCCTCGTAGCCATTGAGAAGCTGCACACAGAGATTCTCCGGGATTTTCCCCAGCACCTTGTCCTCGTAGGCGGACTGCACCAGCCGGTCAAGCACCGGCAGCCGCCGTTCGATGGCGCTCAGTTCCGCTTGGAGTGTCTTGAGTTTTTCCCGTCCGGCAGACTCCTTTTGTGCGAGAATTTTTTCACGCAGCTTTTCCCGGCTGTTCTGCGCCCATATCGCCTTGCAGCGGATGTCCGTCAGTACGATTTGCGTCAACACCTTCTGGTTGATGTAGTGGGACGAACAGGCATTTTTGCCGCCCGAAGCGTACCGGTTGCAGACATATGCCTTGTACTCCGGTTCCTTGTCAGACACCTTTTTACGGTAATCCCGCATATACCGCATGGAGGAACCACACTCCATACACCGGAGCAGACCGCCGAACAGAGAAACGGTGCCGCTTTTCCCGCTGCGCCCTCTGGCGGGGTGGTTGTCCATCCGCTGCACCGCGTCCCACACTTCCTGAGAAATCAGCGGCTCATGGGTATTCTCCACCCGAATCCACTCGCTCTCCGGCTTGCTGACCTGCTTGTGGTTTTTGTAGGAGACGGTTCCCGTCTTGTTCTGTACCATGTGGCCGAGATAGACCACGTTGCGGAGAATGGTTTTCACCGTCACATCGTTCCAGAATGGCATTTCACCCCGATGATTCTCCCGGCCCTCCGCCATATAATAAAAGGTTCTGGGGGCAGGGACTTTTTCGGCATTGAGAATCAGGGCAATTTTGCGGAAACCGTTGCCCTGCAACCGCAGGTCAAAGATGTGCCGCACTACCGGAGCTGTCACCGGGTCAATCTCCAGAATGTGCTTGTCCGCCGCGCTCTTCCGGTAGCCGAGGGGCGCATAGCAGCCAACATATTTCCCGGCCTTGAAGGTGGACAGCTTCACCGCTTTGATTTTGTTGCTGGTGTCCCGCGCATAGAGGTCATTCATGACATTTTTCAGAATAACCAGCATCTCATTGTTCTTGCGGATAGTGTCCACCCCATCGTTGAGGGCGATGAAGCGACAGCCGAGGGACGGAAAAATGAAGTCGGTATATTTACCCGCTTCGATGTAATCACGGCCTAACCTGCTGAGGTCTTTGGTCAGGACCAAATTGATTTTCCGGTCGGTCGCGTCCTGTACCAGCCGGTTGAACCCGGGCCGGTCAAAAGTCGTACCGGAGACCCCATCGTCGCAGTAGTAATCGTAGAGCGTCCAGCCCTGTTCCCGCACATACCGGGCGAGCATTTCTTTTTGATTTTCGATTGACACAGACTCACCGGCGCGTTCATCGTCCCGGCTCAGTCTGGCGTAGATTCCAACACTATACTGTTCCTGCATTTTCTTCTTTAACCTCCCGAAATGCAGTGCGTATCACAATCAGAAATCCTGATTGTATTATACCACCGCGCCGCTGTTGATTCCACTGGGCAAAGTGCTGGGATTCACTGCGCCCTTTCCAGCTTTTCCATCGTCAGGGCATCCAGCACATCGCCCATCAGCAAATCCCCAGCAAAGAAGCTGCGGACATGGTAGATAGTGCCATCCTCCATATAGAAATCTACCTGGTCTGGAATCCGTAATTTCTTCAGTTCTTTCGGGCGGCTGTTTTCGGTTCGTTTGTATTGAGCCTGATTTTCCATCTTCAAAATTCCTCCGTATTCGTCGTGTGTAGCACAGCAGCCCACCGCAGTCAAGGAACCCGGCTTCGCCTCGCTGCGCGTCCTTGACAGCGGCGTTCTGCCGTGCCGGTGGGGTATCAAGGCGGCAAGGCCGCCCTTTGCCAAAAGGTTTTGACCGGTTATGATGCTGTTTACATGGCACGCTCCTTCCCGCTGGCAGGAGGGCGGACGGAGAAAAAAGATAAGAGCCGCATGACGGTAAAAAATCTTCCCATACCGACTACACAGAAATCCCAGCAGGATTTCTACGTTCATGCGGCATTAGGAAGACTTCGCTTCGTCAGCGGCTCCACAGCACAGCTACTTTATTTGATTGACTTCAGTATATCAGGAACGGGTGTTCGAGTCAAGATTCACAGCGAAAAAAGTGTTCGTGCTGGCGTAAAAAATGCACTGCAAAAGGAGCGGGGAGTGAGATTTGAGAGAATAGCAAGCACAGCAAGTGTATGTACACTTGCGGAAAATGGTGCTTGCCATACCGGAGTGACTTGCTGAATAGCAAGCACATCCGGTGTGGCCACACACCGGAAAAATGGGCGTTTCGGACTGTCTGCTGGATCGCCATTTTTCTATTTTGGGAGTCTCCCAAACCCTTGATCTTAGCCTTTTGCTGTAACCTTGACAGGGAAGCATTTGCTAAATCCCCTTTCTACCAATCGTCAGCACCCATTTGTGATTAAAAAAGATGTCATTGTTTTTGAGATATGGAGAAAAGCCGGTTTTGTCATGGCCGGTTATATCTGCCTGCATACGCTGTCTAATTTTTTCACGAATGGCGGCTGGTGTTTGCGTAAGGGCAAGCCAGTTTTCCAAACGCTGCGGCATTTCCGTTGTTTCGCATTTTTCTATGGCAAGACCATGTTTTTCATATAGACTTAACATTTCTGCCTTGCTTAGATTTTTTACATGGGACGGGTCGCGCTGAGTTTCAATTTCATCTTCTGTTTTCCGCAGCAGTTCATCAGCGGCTTCCATATCTATCATTACCAACTTGCCGCCGGGTTTTAGTACCCGAACCATTTCGGAAAAAACAGCGGTTACATCTGTAAAGTGGTGGAAAGCAAGGCGTGAAAATACAATATCAAAGCTATTGTCCAGAAAAGGAAGTTCCTCCGCATATCCTTTCACGAAAACCATATTGCTTAAATGTTCTTTATCGGTTTCCTGCTGTCCAATCTGCAACATGGGAACCGTTGCGTCCAGACATACGACTGTCTGTACCAATGGCGCAAAGGAGCGGCCACAGGCACAAGTCCCGGCAGCTACTTCTAAAAGCGTGTTTTCCTTGCATGGCGCGACGCAGGAAATTGTGTAATTCAAATATTCCTCTTTTGTGAAGTTGACGGATTTGCTCTCAAAGTTCGGGGCTTGTATCTCAAAGGAGTGATTGATTTTTTCTATGTTCTCTGGTTTCATAATGCGGTTCCTTTCTTTGGCGTGAAAAGGGATTCCATATCTGCCTTTTCCAACTGCAACAATTTTATCTTTTTATCTATTCCCCCGGCGTAACCCGTTAGGCTGCCGTTTGTGCCTACGACACGATGACAGGGAACAATGATTGAAATTTCATTGCGGCCCACCGCGCCGCCTACGGCCTGCGCTGACATACGGGGCAATCCTTTCTTCACGGCGATCTGCTTTGCAATTTCGCCGTATGTCATAGTCTGGCCGTATGGAATGGTACAGAGGATTTCCCATACCTCATTCTGAAAGTCTGTGCCTGTGAAATGAAGCGGTACAGTAAAGTCCGGCTCTTTCCCCGAAAAGTAAATATCAAGCCACTGTTTTGCTTTTTCAAAAAGGGGAACTTCTTTTTCCTCATGCTCTTTGTCCAGATAAAGCGCAAAATATTTTTGCCCCTCGAACCATAATCCGGTTAAGCCAATATCATCTGCGGCTAAAAGAATATCGCCAATGGGGGAACAATAATGACTGGTGTACTGCATTATCAACCCTCCAATTCAAAATACTGATTAGAGTCCTGTGGAGCCTGTGTGCGTTCTGTGTTCGTGTAGGAACGGATTTCGGAGCAGACCGTAATTTTATAACTCTCAAACAGTTTTTCTCGTCCCTCTTTCTGGCTCATGCGGTGCTGCATGGCGTTTCTCCAACGCTCTACGGCGGCCTCGTCCGTCCATATATTCATGGACAGCAGTTTACCGTCCTCATTCAGACTGGAAAACCGCTCTGCCCGGATAAAACCCTCAAATCCGGCAAGCAAAGGTTTCAACATAGCCGCAAGGTCAAGGTATTTCTTCATTCCGGCCTTTGTGGGCTTCACTTCAAACAAAACAACAATATTTGCCATTTCTTACTTCCTCCTATTTTCAAATCATTTCCGGCTTGCACCGTTTACAAGGGCGGTAGCCGTTTATCAATGCTTCTTCCAAAGTATCAAAAAACACAATATTTTTCTCTAATGGTGTGCGCGATGAACAGGACGGGCAGCAAACAATTTTTGTAGATTTTACTGCAACAAAAAATTGTCCGTCATACCGTTTATCCTTGTTTTTGACCGCTTTTATCTTTTCTTCTCGTTCCACGGCTTCCTCCTTTCTTCGGCGCATAGTCTTTCATGCCGGGAATAGCCCCGCCCGCAACAGCCCACAAATACAAACTGGCAACGCTGCAATAAGGGCTGAACCGCCTGCGGTATTTTTCAAACAGCTTGCGGTCTATTTTCCTGTGGTGGTAGACCATACGCAGTCCACGCTGGATTGCCAAATCGTCAAAACTGAAAATATCGGGACGCTGCAAGCAGAACAGCAAAATCATTTCCGCTGTCCATACGCCTATGCCTTTAAGGGAAGCCAATTCTTTAATTGCGTCTGCGTCCGGCATAAGGGCGATACGTTGCAAGTCAAATTCTTTATCCAGTACCTTTTTTGCAAAATCCTGAATGTATTCTGCCTTGCGAAATGTCATGCCAAAAGACTGTAATTCGGAAATGCTTGCTTCAGCAATAGCCGCAGCATTTACATCTCCAAAGCTGTTTTTCATTCTCTGCCAGATGGTAGCCTGCGCCTTTGTTGATATTTGCTGGCCGATAATGTGGTGGACGACAGAGGAAAACAAATCGGTGTCTATCTCGCGGTCAACATGACCGATTTCATCAATGACAGCACCTAAGATTTTGTCCTTGCCTTTCAAATATTCCACTTCGGTTTTTCCATAAAGGAAGTACAATCGTGAGCCCTCCTCTCTGTCTTGACTTTTTCTTTTAGGCATATTATGATTTTATCACAACAAATGGGCTGATACTATTATAAAATCACCGGGTATTATTATTATATTCCCAAAGGAGAAGCGGTAATGGAAAATGGAAAAGAGGATTTCATCAATTCGGTCAATCTGAATATCAACACGGATTTTCCCTATCTGGTTCTTGATGTTATCAACGATAAATCCTATCCCAGAAATCCGGGCTTTCAGGTCATGCACTGGCATGAAGATTTGCAATTCATCTATGTACTGAATGGTATAATAGAAGTACGGACACTTGATAATGCGATACGGGTACAGGCAGGAGAAGCAATTTTTATCAATAAGAATGTAGTGCATATGGTAAGTCGGCTTGGAGATTGTCATTATAACAGCTTTATTTTCCCCGCATATTTCCTTGAATTTTATCCCGGAAGTCCGGCGAAAATCTTTGTTGAAAACATAACGGCAAACGAACAGCTTTCCGTTTTCCGGTTTTCTTCCCTTGTTGACTGGCATAAAGATATGACAGTGATATTACAGCAGTTAGTTGAGATTGAAAGAAATAAAACGGCATTTTATGCCTATGAGGTTTTAGTCCGGCTTTCTGCCCTGTGGCTAATTATGAGAAAAAACATAACAATCCCGCCAGAAGGAAAGGAAAGCGTTGTCAATCTTCGTATGCAAAAAATCCTTCGCTATATTGAAGAACACTACGCAGAGGACATTACATTAGCTGATTTATCAAAAAGCGCAAATATCAGCAAATCAGAGTGTTCCAGATGCTTCAAATTAAGTCTGAATACTACGCCTTATAAGTATCTCACGGAATATCGTCTGTCAATGGCAGCGCAGCTTTTGAAAACTACAATCGAACCTGTTGGCAATATTGCGGCAAGCGTTGGTTTTCGCCAAATGAGCCATTTTGGAAAATGCTTTAGAGAAAAAACGGGCTATTCTCCAAAAGCATATCGAGAAATGGAGAATACCCCTTAATGTTTTCAGGGCATTAGGCGACAAAATGCTATGCAATCAAGATTGATAGATTGATACTTATTTAGATTATTACTTGATTCTTTGGTATTTCTTTATTTAGTATTTTATTGTGCGGGATTTTCCTTGTGTGGCTTCTCCTTATGTGGATTTGCCACATCTGGATTTTCCATGTGTGGATATTGCCCATGCGGAGGGAAAGAAAAAGGGGCGATTTGCGCTCTGAGCAGCGTTTTCCTATGTAGGAATATCGGGGATATGGCAATGCCTTCAAAAACCGCTTACAGCGAAAGAAAACGCCCAAAATCGACCTTTATCCTGACAGTAAATTGTCCTGTCCATCCACCATTCAAGTCCAAAAAATGCCTGTCCCACAGAGACTGATTAGCTCGGCCATGGGGACAGGCGGTTTGGATATTCTGATTGCTTATGCACTGCTGATTTTGTGTCATTCTTTATTCGAGATTGTCATTGAAAAGGTTCTTGAACGGCACAAAATCCGAAAGTCCTTTTTCGGTGTCCTCATTTTCGGCCACAGCGATGTATCGAATCTGCTTTTCCGGGAACACAAATTCCAGATAGTAGTCCATCATTACGTGTTCACGGCCAAAGCGACTGAGGTCTTTGGTAATGATGCAGTTGACCTTTCCGGTCTCCACATCATCCATCATCCGCTGAAAGCTGGGACGCTCGAAGTTCGTTCCGCTCCATCCGTCATCGACATATTCGCCATACACCGAAAGGCCATGTTCCTTTGCGTACTGCTGCAAAATAGTGCGCTGGGTCTCGATGCTCACGCTGTCCCCATAGTTTTCGTCGTCACGGCTGAGACGCATATAGAGTGCGGTATTGTAAGGTTGTTTCACGGTAAAAATCCTCCTTCTAATCGAAACAACCCACGCTTACAATACTTCTGCTTTTATTATACCGTAAGCGTGGGTGTGGTTCAACGACATTTTGTTGTGGAATGGGTTTATCCAGCGTTGCGGGCGGCATACTGGATCACATTTTCAATCAGCTTGTCCATGGGTTTGCCTGCCTGGGAGAAATGCTCAGATACCCGAATCCGGGTATTGCCGCAGTAAAAATATTGAATGCCATCCGGCTCTGTGACATAGACCGAAGTGTTTTTCAGTGTCGGTTCGGGTTCATCCTCCCAGCTTTGCCATTCTTCCAGAGTTTCCAACGGCGGCTCAAAAATCGGTTCAAAGCAGGATTCCAGGTCGATATAACCATAGTCAGGTTCGCTCATAAAATCTTTGTGTTTTCTCATGCAGTTTCCTCCATCAATTAAAGTTCCATATCCTGCGACTTGCGGCGGGAAGGTTGATTGTGCTGCTTTGTTTGCCGAGTCCGGGTCAAAATGGCGTCAAGAAAAGCCCGCACCCTTTCAGGAGCGAGCTTGACAGCGTCCAGATATGGCTGGACTTCCTTTTTCAGTTCTTGGTACTTATCATAAATCTTTTCATACCGCTGTTTCCAGACAGCGGCACTCTTTTGCGCCTGTTGCAGACTATCTTGCAAACGGCTGTTTTCCGCCTTGGCAAGAACCCCATTGACCGCATAATCCTTGAGCGTGTTACACTCGGATGGGGTCAGAGTGATATTGCCGGTGATCGTCTTTTTTCCCATGGAGCGGATTTCCTGTACGGTCAGGGCGGCAGTGCGCTGTTCTTTGGTCTGCCTTTGCAGGGATTGCAGCTCCTTCTGCTTTTTCTCAACGGCAGCCTGTGCGGTGTCCAGCGCCTGCTCTGTCTGAGCGATTTGAGCGGTCACATTTTCCAGCCGCTGCTGCTCCTGTGCCACCTTGAACTGGGTCACAGTCAGATGTTCTTCAGTGCTGCCACGCTCTCCACGCTCCACATCGGTATATCCGGCAGCTTTCATATAGTTGAAGAAATCGTCTTGCAGGACACTGTACGATGTCCGCAGGACTTTCTTGCCCTTGGAGGTCAAAATCGGATTGCCCTGCTCATCCAGAGCAACTTTTGACTCCCACTTTTTGCTACGACTGACCTGCATGATCGTTTCCTTGACTGTACCCACAAGGGACTTATCCTTGCACCGCTTTGACCAGAGAATCTGTTTTTCCACCACCGGGATATAGACCACATGAAGGTGGTAGTGGTACACATCCTGACCCAGAGCTTCCGACATAGCCCGGTTGCGTTCATCTGCGTGCATGACGGCAGAGAGAATATACTGCTCACCGCCCACGATCTCTACGGCAGCTTTGTATGCGTCAGTGTAGAACTGCTTGGCATATTCGTAGCCGCCGTGATTGTGGAAGTAAGCGGAGTTCACATCAAAAATCAGTTCCCCGTATTTCACCGCATCGGCTTTCAGGCCACGGGTGGAGATGACGCCATCGGCAATCATCTGGTTGAACATGGCAGCATAGCTGTCGGTGGGAGTTTTGAAGTGAATATTCCGGTAGGTCTGGGAGGTATCAATATCCTGGTTGGAGTAGCTGTCCTTTTCCCGTTCGTTATGCTCCTGCACCTTCGCCACATCATCGAGGGTGGGCAAGTCCTGGTTACGGGCAAAGGTGCGGTCGATTCCGTCATTTCTTGCCATAAAAATCAGCTCCTTTCCATTGTGCGGCAGACGGCTGGGGGACGGGGATGCACTTCCTGCGGGAAGTGTAATAACCCACTATGACACTTTCATCCCGAAGGGCTGTAAAGTGCCGTGGGCTCTCCGAGGGGGAATGCGGCATCTGCGGATGCCTTGCCGCCTTTAGAGGCTTGTGTGTGGCACCCAAATCCTCAAAAGGCGGTGTGACCGACATCCCCTCCGCAACCTCGATTGCTTCATTTCTGCCGCTCACAGGCAGAGCAGATTTTGCAAATCCACTCTGCCATCCATCTTCAAATCTGCGGATTTTTCGATGGGGACGGGAGATACGGTGGGCATCATTTGTCCCTCCGCTTCTGCCATACGAGATCATAACCAAGGGCGTCGGCAAGCTGTACCGCCTCCACATACCGCAGAGACTCCCGCTGGAGCTTATTGGACAGGTTTGAAACGCTGTCGCTCCAACCGTAATCCTCAGAAAGCCGGTCAACGACTTCCTGCATCGTGTAGCCGGAACGCACTATATATGACTTGATTTCATTTCTCAAATTGGATTTCATAGAAAATACCTCATTCTTTCATGAAATGGTTTTACCGTGGAGCATACACGCTGCACGGTAAAATAAATCTTGATTGCTTATTAAAAGTCACTCAGGATTGCGCCTGTGAAGAACTGTCCGCAACAGTACCCCATCGACTTTGCCATTAGGTGGGCTTGCAAGCAAAACCGTGAAAATAGCCACCTTCCCGCATACCAGCGTCACCATTTTGTAAATCACTGAATGATGATTTTTGTTCTGCCTATGGTAGTGTTTTTCACTGTTTGCACAACCATTGACTGGGAAGTGCGGATTTTAGAGCGCCCTCTGAGCCGAACAATAAAAAATGAACTTCGATTTTTTGCGTTCATGCGTTCCTTCGTTCCACAGGCTGCACCCGGTCAGGAACGCATGAACGCACGAACAGAAAGTTTTGGTGTTCCGTTACAACTCCACAGGTGAGAGCAGAACATAAATGCCCATATATCCCCGGCACCGTTTTCCACCGCCGATGTGCAGATTGTTGACCGGCTCCAAATGGTAGCGTTCAGCATTCTGGCTGAGCTGGTTTGCGAAGCTCTTTGGGGACAGTGGGTTTTCGGCGTTGTCCTCACACCACCGCTTATAGGCTGCATACAGATTTTTGGTGCTGGCTTCATAATCGGCCTTGAATGCCACATAACCCTCAGAATCGAGAAAGTCCAGAATGTTATTAGCATCCCGAACAGCGGAAGTGATATTGTCCTTGGCTCTCTGACTGATGGTGAAGTGGTAGTGATTGACGATCAGCCGCCGCAATCCCTCCAGCATCCAGAGAAAAATCCCCTCTTTTTCGGCAATCAGTTTCTCGGCAAGAAACGGATCATCGAACCGATCCGTAGGCTTATCTTTGGTGGTCAGAATGATCTGGCGGCGAAAGAAACCGTCGCTACGGTCATGAAGTGCAGTCAATGCCCCGTTGCCGAAGCAGAGGAAACGCACATACAGCTGCCCCTGGTAGCTCTGTTCTTTCTTCCGTTCCAAATCCATCCGCAGTTCTGCTGTCACGATGGATTTTACATAGTTGGTCTTGGTCAAGGCATTCATGTCCAGATCATCGTCCACCATCAGCAGCTTGCCCTCCAGGTCGGCTCTGGCGAAACGACTGTTCTCTACTTTCTGGATGGAAGTGGTGTTCATGTTTAGCCCGAAAATGGCGTTCATCACCACACCGATCCGGCTTTTGCCCTCGCCGCCCTTGCCGATCAGCATGAGCATTTTCTGGCCCTTGGTGGAGGGAATCAGGCAGTAGCCCAGATACTCCTGTAAGGCGGGAATATCCTCCGGCTCCAACAGTTCCGAAAGGAAACGCAGCCAGTGTTGCGGTGCAGGAACATCTGCTCGATAAGGCACCGGCAGGCGGTTGCCGCAATACTCTTTTTCCTCTGTGAATGTACCGTCCAAAAAATAAGTGCCGTTCGCCACATGGATGCGGTCACATTGCAGGGGCAGCGGGTCTGCGTATGCCGCCAGCTTCAACGCTTTGATTACCTGCTCCACCGTCTGTGCGACCTTGTCATGGAGCCAGGGCGAGATTTCCTCATAAATCGTCCGCTTCAATTTGTTCTCATCCGGCAGCGGGCCGTCCACGGTATAAAAACGGTCATTGATACAGCGCATGGGATGCCGGGACAGGAAATCCCGGCAATATTCCGGCTCGATGATTTTCCCTTTCTCGTCAATCCAAACAGGGTTGTTCATGGTATCGCTCCTTCCTCAGGCGGGCCTGTAATTTGCGGATATATCCGTCTGTTGTTAGTTCGCTCACGGTTTCGCCTCGTTCATAGGAATCACCTTGCAGCAGAATGTCCAGCTGATACTCTGCCCAGGGCAGCCGGTGGCAGGCTTCTACAAACCGCTTGTCCGGCACATCTTCCGGTGCTTGCGGTGCATACCGTTTTTCCCAATCCAGGAGCAGCCGCCGATACTCGTTCAAAACAGAAAAGCACAGCCGCTCGTTCTCACGAAGCTGCTGTGCTTTGGTTTTGTGTTGCATTTTCCGGCGAATGGCTTCCGGCAAGGGCTTGTCCGGTGCAAGATGAAAGTCC
>ENA-UOJV01003061-UOJV01003061.1-human-gut-metagenome-genome-assembly--contig:-C82-NODE-3061-length-11818-cov-14.103120_pt1 | contig 11818 bp, 8 predicted proteins | sample MGYA00242356_ERZ723903 | MGnify/ENA metagenome assembly ERZ723903
GCAGCCTGCCATTTGAACCATTCCTATCTTAGCAGAAATCTCTGTTCCATAAAAGGGAAAAAGTATGAATAATTTCTAAAGAATGTTAAAATTCAGGGTGCTTCCACAACAAAATTCACAAATCCTGCGTATCTGTGCTATACTAAGCCTATCGAGCATCTAAAATACACAAAGGAGTACCGCTATGCCCCCTATGGAAATCGAACGAAAATTCACAGTCAAAGCTCTGCCGGAAAATCTGGACAGCTATCCGTTCCACCTCATCGAGCAGGCTTATTTAAACACCGACCCCGTCCTGCGCATCCGCAGACAGGATGATGAATATTATCTGACCTACAAAGGAAAAGGACTGATGGCGCGGGAAGAATATAATCTTCCGCTCAATCAGTCCTCCTATGAGCATCTGCTTCCGAAAGCCGACGGCATCTGTATTTCCAAAAAACGATATCTGATCCCCTGGGATCCTTATACCATCGAGCTGGATGTTTTTGAGAAGTCTCTTGCGCCGCTTATCATCGCAGAAGTAGAATTTCCATCCATCGAGGAAGCAAACGCATTCACACCGCCGGACTGGTTCGACCAGGATGTGACGAAGGATCCGGCGTATCATAATTCGAATTTGATCTTGAAATAAGATCGTCTCCATACTATTATAGGATCAGGCAAAGGATATAAGTGTTCACGGTCAACACAGACGAAATCCCGGAGAGCTGCAGCTCTCCGGGATTTCTTGTTCATCAGGGCAAATCACCTGCAATAGGTCTCTGTCACGTCCTTCATATGTGCTGCCAGTGCATCCGTCAGCTGTCCGTCCGTCAGGCGCCATTTCCAGTTGTCTCCAAGGGTGGACGGGAAGTTCATGCGGGCTTCTCGTCCGAGTCCGAGCCAATCCTGCATCGGGATCACTGCGGTTCCTGCGGTTGAGGACATCGCTGTTGCGATCATCGCTTCCACCACATCTTTACCGCTTTTTACCCGCAGGTACTCACGAATGTATTTCTGCACCTTGCGGTTGTTTTCTTCGTACCAGCCGCGGGTCGTCTGATTGTCATGGGTTCCGGTGTAAACAATACAGTTCTTATCATAATTGTGCGGCAGGTATTCGCTGTCGTAGCTGTCAAATGCGAACTGCAATACCTTCATACCCGGATATCCGCATTTTTTGATCATTTTGCGGACAGGAGGTGTAATCACACCCAGATCCTCTGCGATCATCTCTTTTTTGCCCAGCTTCATCTTCATCGCTGCAAACAGCTCGAAGTCAGGTCCCTTTTCCCAGTGACCATTGACTGCAGTTTCGTCTCCGTAAGGAATCGAGAAATATGCCTCAAAGCCACGGAAATGATCTACGCGGACGATATCGTAGAGGCGATAGCTGTAACCGATTCTTAAAATCCACCAGTCATAGCCGGTCTTTTTGTGATATTCCCAGTCATAAAGAGGATTGCCCCACAGCTGACCGGTGGCAGAAAAGGCATCCGGCGGAACCCCTGCAACTGCCTTGGGCACACAGCCCTCAGAAAGCTGGAACAGCTCCGGATGAGACCAGGTATCTGCACTGTCAAGTGCAACGTAAATCGGGATATCTCCGATAATAGAGATCCCTTTTCCATTGGCATAGGCCTTGAGTGCCTGCCACTGTTTTGCAAATAAATACTGTAAAAACTGCCAGAAGCAGATTTCATCGGACAGCTCATGTCTGCAGCGTCTGATTGCTTCAGGCTCCCGCAGCTTTAAAGGTGCGTCCCATTCCAGGAAGCTTGCGCCGCCCTGACTGTCCTTGATCGCCATAAACAACGCATAATCAGAAAGCCACCAGTCATTTTCCTCACAGAATGCAATAAATTCAGCATTCTCTGCGATATGGCTGTTGTGGTATGCCTTGCGCAGCAGGGGAAAACGTCCCTGATACATTTTTTCATAATCCACATAGGACTTGCTGCCGCCCCAGTCTGTATTCTCACATTCTTCTTCTGTCAGCCATCCATTTTCGATCAGCTCTTCGAGATCGATCAGGTAGGGATTGCCAGCAAAGGTAGAAAATGCCTGATAGGGGGAATCCCCATATCCGGTGGGTCCCAAGGGCAGGATCTGCCACAGCTTCTGTCCCGCTTCCTTCAGAAAATCCACAAAAGCATAGGCTTCTTTGGAAAAGGTTCCGATGCCGAATCGGGATGGCAGGCTGGTAACAGGTAATAAAACACCGCTTCTTCTCATTCTTTTTTCCTCTCATCCTTTGAACGATATGTTTTGTCACGCCATGCAGGGCGAAAGATCAGAACCCTCGTGCAAGCACAGTCGGTCTTCTGACTTTTCGCCCTTTTCGTCATTTGAAATCTCCGATCTCTCATGTCTGACAGGTCAAGAGGTCTTTCCCCCACCCAGGAGCAGGCTCCTGGGTGCTTAGACCTTTTTCCCCGGGTATCCTTATTTTAATTTCCAAATATCGCGGTTGTATTCTGCGATGGTACGATCGGAAGAGAAGAATCCGGCTTTGGCGATATTTACCACCATCATACGTTTCCACTTTTCCTGATCCTCGTAGTCTGCAAACATACGGTCTTTGGTTGCAATATAGTCTTCCAGATCCAGCAGGGTCATGAACCAGTCCTTATTCAGCAGCTCGTTGTAGAGGCGCTCCAGATTCTCCTTATGACCAACTGCCAGTGCCTGATCGCTTACGATGAAGTCCACTGCTGCTTTGATCACAGGGCTCTTCTCGTAGAAGCTTCTGGACACGTAGTCTGCCTTTGCATAGTGATCGATAACCTGCTCGCTGTTTTCGCCGAAGATATAGATGTTGTCCTCACCGACGAGGTCGTGAATTTCAACGTTTGCACCGTCAGCTGTGCCCAGTGTCACCGCACCGTTTAACATCATCTTCATGTTGCCGGTACCGGATGCTTCCTTGGAAGCCAGAGAGATCTGCTCGGAAATATCGCAGGCAGGGATCAGCTTCTCTGCATAGCTTACGTTATAGTTTTCTACCATAACAACCTTCATGTAGTCCTTTACATCCGGATCGTTATTGATGATCTGCTGCAGGACTAAGAGCAGATGGATGATATCCCGCGCAATGACATAAGCCGGAGCTGCCTTCGCGCCGAAAATAAAGGTCAGCGGACGGGCAGGCTTTTTACCGCCTTTGATCTCCAGATATTTGTGGATGATATACAGTGCGTTCATCTGCTGTCTCTTGTACTCATGCAGACGTTTGATCTGAATATCGAAAATGGAATCGGGATTTAATTCCTCGCCTTCGTGCTCTTTGATATGAGCAACAAGTGCTTCTTTCTTCTCTCTTTTGATCTTTACCAGATCGTTTAAGAATTCCTCGTCATCCTTAAATGCAAGCAGCTTTTCCAGCTCCATCGCATCCTTCTGATAGCCGGTTCCGATCTTTTCGGTAATCAGGGCAGCCAGCTCACGGTTGCAGGAAAGCAGCCATCTGCGGAAGGTAATGCCGTTTGTCTTATTATTGAACTTTTCAGGATAAATCTCATAAAATGCATGCAGCTCGGTATCCTTTAAGATCTCGGTGTGGATCGCAGCAACGCCGTTTACGGAGAAGCCGTAGTGGATATCCATGTGAGCCATGTGCACGCGGTTCTGATCGTCGATGATCTGTACCTTCGGATCGCTGTATTTTGCAGCAACACGGGCGGACAGCTCCTTGATGATCGGAACGAGCTGAGGAACCACCTTTTCCAGATAGGACAGCGGCCATTTTTCCAGAGCCTCTGCCAGGATGGTGTGGTTGGTGTATGCGCAGGTCTTGCTGACAACCTCGATTGCCTCGTCCATTGTAAACGCTTTATCGTTTACCAGGATACGGATCAGCTCCGGAATAATCATGGACGGATGGGTATCGTTGATCTGGATGACCGCATAATCGTACATCTTTCTCAGATCGTACTGCTTTTCCTTCATCTCCATCAGGATCAGCTGTGCAGCGTTGCTGACCATGAAATACTGCTGATAAATACGAAGCAGGTTGCCGGCTTCATCGGAATCATCGGGATATAAGAACAGGGTCAGGTTCTTTTCGATGGCTTCCTTATCAAATGTGATACCTTCTTTTACGATGCTTTCATCTACGCTCTCGATGTCGAACAGGCGCAGCTTATTGACACCATTGTTGTAGCCGACCACGTCAATATCATACAGACGGGAGGTTACCTTTCTGTCACCGAAAAAGACATCAAAGGAAACATCGGTTTTATTCAGCCAGGAATCCTTCTCGATCCAGTCGTTCTTTTCTGCGGTCTGAAGGCGATCCTTAAATACCTGCTTGAACAGACCGAAGTGATAGTTTAAGCCGATGCCTTCGCCGGGAAGACCCAGGGTTGCAATGGAATCCATAAAGCAGGCAGCCAGACGTCCCAGACCACCGTTACCAAGAGACGGTTCCGGCTCGATCTCTTCGATTCTGGACAGCTCCTTGCCCTTGCTCTTTAATACGCTTTCTACTTTTTCATAGATTCCCAGATTGATCAGATTGTTGGACAAAAGCTTACCGATCAGGAACTCGGCAGAAATATAGTAGATTTTCTTGTCACCGTCGTTGGGTACGGTTGCCTCTTCCAGTCCCTTTACCAGATACAGCAGTGCAACATAAACCTGCTCATCGCTTGCATCCTCCAGCTTTTTGCCGAAGAGCTTCTCAGACAGAGCTTCCAGCTCCCTGTCAATTCTCTGCTCCAGAATTTCTCTCCGGATCGTTTCTTCCTGTCTCATTCTTTCCTCCGTTTCTGCCGTCTGGCGGCAACTTTTGATTCATGACAATAGAATGCTCGCAGAGCGTGCATTCTATTGTTTACTCTACAATGTCCTGGTAGCGCATCCGCACCAGTTCATATCCTAGCACTACGTTTCTTCCCTCTTCCAGATGCAGCAGGCGGTCAACCTCTTCCACCGCAGCAGCCGACACGCCATAAAAATCCTGACGCACCGTATTCATCTGCTTGCCCGCATAGCTCATGAGCGGGATTCCGTCAAAACCGCAAACCGGATGGAACACATCCAGCTCCATCAATGCCCGCATCGCGCCGATGGCCATCAGATCCGATGCACAAACAAACACATCCATTCTGTCTGCATAAGAGAAGGTCAGCTCCCTCGCTTTTTTCTCACTGAAATCTCCGTATTCGATGGTCAGCTCCAGCGCAAGCTCCTCTGCCAGCTTCTTCATCCCTGCAATCCGTTCTCCGGTTACAAAGGACTTTTTATCCCCTGCGATATAAAGGACCTTTGAACAGCTTTCATTGCCGAGGATCGTCTTTTTTGCGATTTCGTACTGGGCATTTTTCTGGTCAATCCAGACCGAAGACGTATTCCTGTCATGATAGGGTGCGTCAACCAGCACGATTTTAAACGCACCAGACGCAATCAGCTCTCTTAGAAATTCATCTTCCTCATTCATCCCGTATGCGATAATTCCTTCGACGCTCTGAGCTTTTAAATAGCTGGTCAGCTCATCCAGTCCCATATCCGCTACCATGGAAAAAAACAGCGTCACCACATCAAGCTTTAATTCCTTTGCCCGGTGGATCGCGCCGGAAAGATACTGCAGGTTGATCTCATCCACGCAGCCAACTGTTTCCTCCAGCTTTAACAACAGGGCAACCCGCCCAAACTGTTTGGAGGAAAGTGCTGCTGCAACCGCATTGGGCGTATAGTTCAACGCTTCGATCGCCGCATTTACCTTGTCTTTCGTGCTTTCACTGACGCCTTCATAGCCGTTTAGCACCTTCGACACCGTGGAGATCGCCACGCCTGCCTGTCTCGCCACATCTTTTATGGATGCCAAGCTTTCTCCTCCTCTCTGTTGGAAAACGTTTTCTAAGTACACCCATATCATAGATCAGAAAACGTTTTCCGTCAATATCAATATTTTAAGAATCATGTCATTTTTTTGTAAAAAAAGGCGGCAGGAGCTTTCGCTCCTGCACTCCTCGAGCGGGCATGTCCTATGTTGTATCTTCCTCCTTGTTCTCTTTTCGTGCATCCTTATGCCTTATGGAATAGTCCGCCGTATGCCTGGCTGTAAGCTGCAACAAGTTCTTTTGCAAGAGAGTAGGAATTGATCAGCGGATGCAGCATCAGCGCCTGGACCGCTTTTTCCTCGGACTGTTCCTGTACCGCCTCTACGGTTTCCTTTTCGTACATCTTAATCAGACGCATCAGCAGATAGCAGTGCTCCGGAACTTCCTCCACCTTCACCGGATGAATTCCTGTTTCATCCACATGGCAGGTAACTTCCACAACGTCGCGGTCACCCAGTCCGGGAATGCTGCCCTGATTTTCTACGGAAAGCACCAGATCGCGTCCGTCCTTGCTCTGCAGCCCCTCGATGCAGTCAAGCATAACGCCTGCATATCCCATGCCATCAGGCACTTCCAGCTGCCCTTTTTCCAGAAGCGGGCGCTTTGCAAGACCGGATTCGATACTCATGTAGGAATTCTCACGAACCTGCATATAGTACAGGAAAATCTGCAGTGCGCCTTCGGGATCGGCGTCCATATCCATCGCCTTTAACTCTTCCATCATCTGCTTGTTGACCTGCTCGATCGTCTGACCTCTGGTCGCGCCGGATTTTAAGATATTGGCGAGCGCTTTTTCCCGATGATAATAGTAGTAGAGATATTCATTCGGCAAAAATCCGATCATCCGCAACAAATCGGGATCGAACATGGAAAATTCCTGAATGCTCTTTAAAAATGCGTCGTCCGCAAGGAGCCTGGGCAGAATCTCCTCGTCCCTGATCTTCACGCTGCGAATCCAGGAAAGATGATTTAATCCGAAGAATTCCACATACAGGTCTTTTTCATCCACGCCGAGCTTTGCTGCCATACGGAATTTTGTGCTGCTGGGCGCATCGCAGATGCCGATCACCTTTTCATAGCCTGCGCTCTTTAACGCCTGTGTCACCAGACCGGACGGGTTCGTGAAATTGAAAATCCATGCGTTCGGTGCAATTTCATTAATCAGCCTGCAGTACTCCAGCAAAATCGGAATCGTGCGCACTGCCATCGAAAATCCACCGACACCGGTCGTTTCCTGTCCGATTACGCCTGCGTTTAATGCGATTGTTTCATCCATAACACGGGAATGGTCGCCGCCGACGCGCAGCGTTGTTACCACATAATCCGCGTCCTGCAATACCTTACGCACATCCGCAGATTCCGTTACAATCAGATCCTTGTGATTTCTGTTTACCACATGGCGGCACAGCTTTGTGATGATCTGCTGTTTCTCCTGATTGATGTCATAGAGCGCTACCTCGTCAATATGAAGTGCCTTGTATCTTGCCAGCAGGCCGTTGATAAAAATGACGGTTCTGACGCCAGCTCCCCCGATAACTGCGATTTTCATTTTGTTTCTTCCCCTTTCTTTTTTCCCATAAATTCCTTCAGTCCCTCTTTGTCCGGAAATCCGGTGTTGCCGCCGTACGCTGTCACGTTTAACGCGCCGCAGGCATTGCCGCAGGCCAGACATTCTTCCAGACCTTTTCCGGTCAGAAATCCGTATACGAAGCCCGCATTAAACGAATCCCCTGCGCCAGTCGTATCCACAGCCTTTACCCGGTACGCCGGGAGAAAGACCTCTTTTCCGTTTTCAATCGCAAAGGAACCGCTGCTGCCGAGCTTGATGACCACCCTGTCGCAATCCTTCGCAAACTCCCGTGCCGCTTCCTGTGCGGTCTTCGTCCTGCCATAGTGAATCGCTTCCGTCTCGTTCATGAACAGCACGTCGATATACGGAAACAGCTCCTTGATCTGAGGATTCCATTCCCCGGTTGGATCCCAGCCCAGATCGAACGAAACGGTCGCCTCCGTCTCTGCTTTGACGCGTTTTAATAAAGAAAGATACGCCGCGTGGTTTTTGCTTCCCTCGTAGCCTGTCATATGGATATGCGAAGCGTTTTTCACGCCCTCGATATCCACCTTGTCGATGGAAATTCCCGCGTTCGTGCCGCGATACGTCAGAAACGACCTATCCTTTTCATTGGTAAAACTGATCGAAATACCGGTTTTTTCCGTCCTGCTCGTCCCAAGCAGACTGTCGTCGATATTTTTTGCGGCAAATTCTTTGCGGATCAACTCCCCGTAGCAATCGTCCCCGACCTCTCCCTGAAATACCGGATGCAGACCGAGCTTTCCAATGCCAAGCGCAAACAGCGCCGCGCCGCCGCCTACATAGGTATCCATAACCGGCACTTCATCCTCCTGCCCGGGCTTGGGCAGACTGGAAACGCCCGGAACAACAAGGTCTATATTTACATCGCCGTAAACATAGACGTCCCATTTTTTCCCCTTCATAGTCCCCTCCATCTCTATTTTTCATTCTTTTTCAGCATACCATAAAGCACCGGAAAAATCAAAAGCATCTCAGGGCAGACAATCCCTTGACTTTTCCAAAAATTCTCTATACGCTAAAGAAAAGCCGGGTTCAAACTTCTGTCAAACCCGGACAGATTATTCAGAATTTCAAGGGGAGGTTTTATAAAAAAGAATATGGTACAGAATCCTTATCAGAACGCGCTTTTGCCGGCTCCGGTCGGCGGCGGTTATTCCGACCCGGACTATTGGATCTGGTGCGGCTCCGTCGTACAGGGGGAAGACGGAGCCTATCACATGTTTGCGTCCCGTTGGCCGAAAGATCTCGGCTTTGGTGCAAACTGGCTGTTTAACTGCGAAATCGTCCGGGCTTCCAGCAAAAATCCGGAAGGTCCCTATACCTTTCAGGAGGTCGTGCTCGGACGCCGGGGACGCACTTTTTTTGACGGCATGAACGTGCACAATCCGTACATCCGCAAATGGAACCAAACCTACTACCTTTATTATATGGGGACGACCTTCGGCGGTCCGATTCCCGGTCCCGGTGACGAGGTGGACAGCTCGCGTTTTACCGAGGTCTGGAACCGCAAACGAATCGGTCTTGCAACCGCACCGTCTGTTTTTGGTCCTTGGACGCGGTGCGATGAGCCGCTGATTTCTCCCAGAGACTGCTCCCACTGGGATTGCACTGCAACAACCAATCCTGCCGTCGCGATCCAGCCCGACGGCACGACTTACATGCTCTACAAATCGCGTTCCTTCGCAGACGGTCCGTTAAAAATCGGTGTCGCAAAAGCGCCCCACCCGGATGGTCCCTTTGAACGGATTTTGGACGACCCGATTTTTAATTTCGAGGACCCGAACATCCATCTGGAAGATCCGTACCTGTGGTACGAGGACGGAAAATTCCGCCTGCTGATCAAAGACGACTTCAAAAACGGAGGTCCCGGCATCAGCGGCATCTGGGGTGCAGGCCTGTACGCTGAAAGCGCCGACTGCATTCACTGGGAATTCGCCGAAAATCCCGTCGTTTACTCCCGCCACGTTACCTGGTCCGATGGCAGACAGACCGATCAGGCAAACTGCGAACGCCCTTACTTTTTGCTTGATGAAAATAACCATCCCACGCATCTGTTTCTGGCAACCGGGGAAGGTCCTGCACCCTACCAGTTTTCCAGAACCTGGAACATGGTGATTCCGCTGCGCTAAGCGCCGAGCTGACACGCTTCCGCATCTGTCTTGGAAGCGTCTGACTGCAACTATACATTTTGGAGAGGAACGTATGACAACCGATCAGAATTATCAACAAATTTACCGCGTCGGCGGCATGCTGGACGCAGGCTTTGTAGGACAGATCACCTACACCATCAGCCTCGATCAGGTCTATGACGAGCTGGACATTCATTTTAGCTTTGACAAGCGGCTCTACAGTGAAAGCGACGTTACACCTGAGCTCATTGACAGACTTCAGACGCTCTGCACTGCAAAATACAACGCCCCGACCTATCCCGTCGAGGAGTTCAGGCAGACCATTCTGCACGAAATGAAAACAGAAATTCACACAATGGCGGAATTAAACGACAATTTCATCGGCTGCATCCACCGCCAGCTGACGGACCGCCACATGTTATACACAAAAGAATTCACAAGCGACGGCTGTCTGGCACAGGACACCTTTTCCGGCGTTTTAAAAGTGACCGTCCTTGTTTTTAACGTGCTGCTGGACAACACGCAGTACACGCTGACCGTTTCCGGACATCCGGTCGGACAGGGTGTAATCGCACCGAACTTTAATCTAATGGATACGGTAAAGACTGCAGCGGGAAATGCGGGGGCTTCGAATGCTGCCGGGAGCGCTGACAACTCGTGCGAAGCTGAGAGTGCTCCTGCCTCCGCTGTTGCCACGGCTGGCAGTTCGGGCGTCTCCGGTGCTGGCTCTGCTGCCACGGCTGGCGATTCGAGCACCACCGGCAGTTCTTCTGCTGGTAATACCGTCACTGCATCCACCCGCTTCAAACGCCTTGAGCTGCACAACCACACGGTCGAATCCGACGGCAGCTTAACCTGTCAGGAGCTGACGGAATATCTGGCAGCCGACCATGTCGATGCGTTCGCCATCACCGACCACAACACCACCTCCGGTCAGAAAAAGATCGAACAGCTGCTGGAAGAAAAGCATTATCCGATCAGCCTGATCCGCGGCATGGAATATACGACTTATTTCGGGCATATCCTCTGCTTAAACCTCTCAAAATATGTTCCCTGGAACTCGATCGACCAGCACCGTCCCGAGCTGTTGTTCGAAGCTGCCCGCGAAAAAGGCGCGCTCGTCGGCATCGCGCATCCGTTTTCCTATGGCGATCCTTTTGCCCGCGGCTGCCGCTTTGAAATGACCGTCTCGGACTACTCAAAGGTTGACTTTATCGAGATTTTCAACAATCCGGAACCGCTCCACGAAGTAAATGAACGCGGCACGAATCTCTGGATGTCCCTGATTTTTTCAGGCTATCAAATCACCGCAACCAGCGGCATGGACTTACACAACCGTGCGAAGCTGGCAGGCTGCTATGCAACCTACATCGAAGGCAAAAACGGCGGCAACATCGCTTCCGAGCTCGATACCGCCATTCACACGCACCGCACCTGGGTTTCCAAAGGCGCTCTGCTGCTGACGGAGGTTCTCCCGGAAACAAACGAATTGCTTCTGACGTTTACAGATGCCCACAAGACCGGATTTGCTGTTCCAAAAACAGCTCAGGTCGTTTTAAAAGGAAAAGACAAAACATTCACAACGAGCGTTTCGCTCGACAAACCGGTACGCGTTTCCCTCAACCAGCTCTCCGGAACCGATCCGATCATTCCGCTGCTGTATGAAGCTGCCTCGGATTCCTGCGTCAACGCTGCCGCAGCTTCGACATCCTGCAGCAATACTGCGGATGCCAGCTCTGCTGCCGGGCAGCTGAAAGAAATCGACGCGCTTCCTGCAATCGAAGGACTGCTCTGCGTCAGCCCGGTTCTTTACAGGGATTGAGGTTCTTTGGAAAACAGCTTTTAAAACGCTGCCTCACGCTGCGACAGCGACATTTCAAAAACGCCCGCTTATTCTGTGAAAAACACAGCGTAAGCGGGCGCTCTCTATTTTCGTCTGATTTTCACCGGATCGGACGGTTTTAGGATCTGACAATTCGCCCCTCATTGCGCAGGTATGCATCGTATCGGCGGTCATGTATTTGAGCCATCGCTTTCCTGCAGGCGCTGTCAATTACGAATTCCGTTCCAGAATTCTTTTATAGCTTCGATACATCAGATAAACCCCTGCCGTACAGTCCAAAACAAGCATCACAATCCCAAAGCCTAACGAAATCAGGCAGCAGATTCCGGAAAGCATAAATGCGAACGCGCACTTTTGATACAGCATCCCCATTTCCAGATTGTAAGCCGTGACATCTTTTACCTTCGATTTTAACGTTTTATCTCCG
>ENA-UOJV01003076-UOJV01003076.1-human-gut-metagenome-genome-assembly--contig:-C82-NODE-3076-length-11770-cov-34.786769_pt1 | contig 11770 bp, 10 predicted proteins | sample MGYA00242356_ERZ723903 | MGnify/ENA metagenome assembly ERZ723903
AAAAATTAAGGGAGTGTTGCATCAGTCATCTCCATGACTTTTGCAACACCCCCTTTTTTGCTATATGCCGGCGTTATGCGCCGGCAGCGGTGACTGCCGGCCGTTCGGAGACGTCCTTAGGCGTGCTCGGCCATGCGCAGATAGAACTCGTGCAGGCCCTTGACCTTTTCCTCGAGCTCTTCGAGCGTGCCGCTGTTGTCGATGAGGTCGTCGGCCGCGGCCATGCGCTTGTCGCGCGAAATCTGCGTGTCGATGATCGCGCGGGCCTGTTCTTCGCCGAGATGACGGTCGTAGACGAGGCGGTTGATCTGCTCGTCTTCGGAGACGTCGATGACGAGAATGCGCTTGCAGGCGTCGGCCCAGCGGCCGTGCTCAAGCAACAGGGGAATCGAGAGAATCACATAAGGCGCCTTGATGGACTTGAGCTCCTCGAACATCTCGCGCTTGATCATCGGGTGCAGGATCGATTCGAGCAGCTCGAGCTTTTTCGGATCGGAAAAGACGATCTCGCGCATCAGATCACGCTTCATGCCGTTGGCGTCGATCATGTCGGCGCCGAAGGCAACGGCGATTTCAGGCAGCGCCGCCCCCTGGGGGCCGGTGAGCCGGCGGCTGACCTCGTCGGCGTCGATGACCGGTACGCCGAGCTTGCGGAAAATGTCGGTGACTGTTGTTTTGCCGCAGGCAATGCCGCCTGTCAAACCGATGATCATGGTCATATAAGTCCCCTTTCTTCTTCTTGTTCGATGCGCCCGGCAGGCCGACGCGCCCGTCGGGCATCCGCTTCTATTGTAGCCGCTTGCCGCAAGGTGGTTGCCGAGCGCAATTGATCAACATTTCTTGCCGTCTTCCGAGGGTGCGCGAGCCCGCCGCTGCCGCCGGCAAAGGACGGGGCTTCACGATGCGCCGGGCTTCCCGGCGCATCAAGCCCGGAAAACGGGCAATAAAAAAGCGACCTTGCTTGAAGCAGGATCGCTTTTTTGAATTCTGGTCGGGGTGAGAGGATTCGAACCTCCGACTCCTACGTCCCGAACGTAGTACTCTACCAGGCTGAGCTACACCCCGAATTTTTGTCCTTCAGAAGCTTTTTGATCGTTTATCGATCTCTCCTGACTGACAAGGCTAAGAATTGTATCAGCGATTTTGTAAATTGTCCAGTGCCAAGTTCCAAGATCGCTTTTTCACCGTCGGCGGCTTCCTTGAGTGCGCGTTCGCGGCACTTTTCAAGCGCGCCGGAGGCGATCACGATGCGGCTGATGTGCTCGAAGTCGCCTTCGCCCTTTCGGACGGCCTCGCGGATGCACTCGCGGTCTTCGGCGCTCGCAAGCTGCATGGCGTACAGAAGCGGCAGCGTCACCTTGCCTTCGCGCAGATCGGCGCCGAGGTTCTTGCCGATGGCGGCGGCTTCACCCGCGTAGTCAAGGATGTCGTCGGCGATCTGGAAGGCGTTGCCTAAATGCAGGCAGTAGCGCGTGCAGGCATCTTCCATCTCGGGCGTTGCCTCGGCGATGGCTGCGGCCATGTGGGCGGCGGCTTCAAACAGGCAGGCCGTCTTGCGTTCGATCACGGCAAAGTACTGCGCCTCGTCGGTATCCGGGTTGTGGGCGTTGTTCATCTGCAGAACCTCGCCTTCGCTCAGACGGTTGGCGGCATCGGCCAGCGCCTGCATCACCTTGAGGTTGCCCGCGCGCACCATCATCTGGAAACTGCGCGTGTAGAGGAAGTCGCCCACGAGCACCGCGTGCGGGTTGTCCCAGCGGGCGTTGGCGGTCGGGCGGCCGCGGCGCATCATGCCCTCGTCGACGACGTCGTCGTGCATGAGCGTGGCGGTGTGAAGGATTTCGATCACGGCGCCGAGATAGGCCGCCTTCTCACGGTCGGCGCCCATGGCGCGGGCCATCAGAATGAGCAGGGCCGGGCGCATGCGCTTGCCGCCGGCCGAGGTGATGTAGCGGGCGATTTCTTCGACGCGGCTGACGCCGCTTTGCATCTCTTGGGCGATGATGCGCTCGACGGCTGCCATGTCTTCGGCAATGGGGGCGAGCGCCTGTCGGGCCGCCTCTTTGAGGGAATTGGTCTGGGTCATAGGGCGCAATTGTGTCATTGAGCACGGCGCGCGTCAAAGTCGGCTGCGCGCCGCGCCCAAGAGGACTTGTACGAAGGCTTTTTCTTCTTTTTAGTAGAGCAGTGCCTGAAGCTTTTCGGTGTCGGTCACGAAGTTGCGGATGCCCGCCGAGAGCTTGTCGGTGGCAACGGCCGAATTGTTCACGGCAAAGTAGAACTCGGACTCGGTGATCGAAAGGGGCTTCGTTGCGGCCGCGGGCGGCGTGAGCGAGCGCACGACGGGGCTCGTGCTCGCGTCGAGCTCGGCGATGAGCGCAGGCGACACCGTGAGCAGATCGCAGCCGGCAAGCGCCAGGATCTCGCCCTTGTTTCTAAAGGAGGCGCCCATGATCTGGGTGCGGCTTCCTGCGGCCTTGAGCGTCTTGTAAATGGCGCGCACCGACTGCACGCCCGGGTCGTTGGCGCCCGCCATGGCGCGCTCGTCCCAGTTGGGGCCTTCGGCCGCCTTGAACCAGTCGTAGATGCGGCCTACGAACGGGCTGATGAGCGTTGCGCCCGCCTGGGCGCTTGCAACGGCCTGAGCGGTCGAGAAGATGAGCGTCATGTTGCAGTGAATGCCCTCGGCTTCAAGCACGCGGGCGGCCTGGCAGCCCTGCCAGGTTGCGGCGATCTTGATGAGAACGCGGCTGCGGTCAATGCCCTGCGCTTCATAAAGGGCAATAAGCCTGCGGGCCTTTTCGACGGTGGCGCGCCAGTCAAAGGAAAGCCGCGCGTCCACTTCCGTCGACACGCGCCCGGCGATGTGTTCAAGGATGGCGCTTCCAAAGCCCACGAGCACGCGGTCGATGCGAAGCTCGGGCGCCTCGTCGACGGCGCGGGCCGCGTCAAGCAGCCGGTCGTAGCGGCCGCTCGAGGCCGCCTTGAGAATGAGCGAGGGGTTCGTCGTCGCCTCGGAGGGCTTGAGGCGGGCGATGGTGTCGATGTCGCCCGTGTCGGCAACGATCGTGGTCATGGTCTTGAGCTGCGCAAGCTCCGAGGGAGGATTGGCCTGCGCGGCGGTGTGCGTATCCGGCGTCATGATGATTCTTTTTGGTTCTTGTTGGAAATTGGGGTAGAGGAAGAAAGATACGCCAAAAAAGGCAAGGATTGACAGAGGGGAGAGAAAGACAAGAGAAAGCCCGGGAAAAAGGCCAAGAAAAGGATCAAGAAAAGGACCAAGAAAAAGACCAAGAAAAAGCCGCTCCGGTCAATCTCGACGCGGGGCGGCTATTCGAAAGGTTCCTTCGCTTTAACGACGATTATTTTGCAGCGGGCTGCAGCTGAGCGGCAGGCTGCGGCTGAGCGGCTGGCTGCGCCAGGGCGGCCGTCGGATCGGCCTTGACCTTGAGGTAGTGCTCCATCAGGGCCTTCGAGTAGAGCGCGACGCGCTGCAGCTGCAGGGAGCCGTTTTCGGCCGCGCCGTTGGCGGCGATCGTGGGCTTGCCGTCTTCAAAGATCTGAAACTGGATGCCCTTGAGCGTCTTGTCCTGCACGACGATGGCGTAGGACAGGCACGTGTCGCAGTCGTCGGCCGTGCCGTCGGCCTTGAGCACCTCAACGTTCATGCCCGCGGCGCGGATGCCCGCCGAGAGCGCGGTCTGCAGCTGCACGAGCTGCTCGTCCTTGAGCTGCTTGTTGGGAAGAAGGCAGATCGTGGGCTGATCCTCTTTTGCTGCCGGCGCCGCCGTCGACGAGCCCTCACCCGAGAGCGCTCCGCCCAACTGGGCGCAGCCGCCAAGAAGGGCGGTGGCAAGAAGCAGCGTGAGAACCTTGGTGGGCAAAAAACTACGGGATGTCATCGATCGTGTCTCCAAGAAATCAAACGGGCGCCTGCAGCGCATCGGGGGAAAGCTTGCAGCAGCCCTTCCCGTGAAAGAAGCGAAAAATCGCGCTCCTTGGGCAGGCGCTGATGCTCGCGCGGGCGCTCGTGCCGCTATCATAAAGCGCAAAGGGCTCCTGCGTCGACGAAGAGTTGCCGTTTGAAGCCGGTCTCCCCGCCCAAAGATTCAATCCTTATCCGCTTTTTGCCACTATGCTCACGCTCGAAGACATCAAGCAGCGCTCGCTTGTGCGCATCGTCGATGACGATCCAGCACTAAGGAGCGCGCTCGCCTTCTTTCTGAAGGTCGAGGGCTGGGAGAGCGTGGCCTATGCCGGGCCGCGCGAATTTCTCACCGCCGACAATCCCGAGCAGCCGGGCTGCCTCGTGCTTGATTTGCAGATGCCGGAGATGACGGGAACGGAACTGCAGAAGCTTCTCAAGACCGATCACAACGCCCTGCCGATCATTTTCATCTCCGCGCACGGCGACATTGATACCGCGGTGCTTGCGGTGCTCGACGGCGCCGTGGACTTTCTGCAAAAGCCTGTCGACGAGGAGCGGCTCTTGAAGGACGTGGAAAAGGGCTGCCGGCAGCATCTGGCGATGCTCAACAACGGCATCGACGAGGCGGCCGCGCGCGAGCGGACGTCGCTCTTGACCGAGCGCGAGGAAAGCGTGGCGGGGTTTCTCGCCGCAGGCCTCACCACCCGCGTCATGGCCGAGCGCCTTGGAGTGTCGCCCCGCACGATCGAGGTCTACCGCGCCGGGGTCTACCGCAAGCTCGGCGTGCGCACGGCACGCGAAATCGCCGCCCTTCTGGAGCTTGCCCGGTAGGACCCTCGGAGCTGCACCATGATGAAGACACTTTCGGCGGGTCTTCTTGCGGCCTGCGCGGCGGCGCTTGCATCATTGACGACGGGCGCCTGGGCGGCAGGCGCTGCTGATTTCCTTGATGGGGTGAGCGGCCGTCCGCGGCTAGCGATCGGCGTGACGGAATTTGCGCTCACGGAAGATCGTGAGGAAATCCTGCACGCGCTTGAAAAGGCGCTCGTGCCGCTTTCTCAAAACTACACCATCAACATTCACGTCTTCAGCGTGCCGCAGCTTGAGGCGGCCGCGCGGGGCCGGCAGCTTGACCTTGTGCTGGGCAGCGCCGGCCTTGTGGCGCGCCTGGGCGACATCGGCGCCAAGACGATCGTGAGCTCCGTCGGCCGCGGCGGGATCGACGCCAACCAAAACGAGGGCTCGGCCTTCATCGTGCGCCGGGATCGAAGCGATCTGAAGACGATCGGCGATCTCGCGGGCCAGCGCATGGCGGCAAACCGCGCGACGGGCTTTTCAGGCTATCTGATCGCCTTGGGCGAAATCGCCATGGCGGGCTACGACCCGGACACATTTTTTGCCGACCGGTTCTTCTTCGGCGAACAGAGCGCCTCAAGGCGCATTGCGGCCGCCGTACAGAAGGGCTTTGCCGATGTCGGCATTCTGAAGCTCTGCGGCTGGGAAAAGCTCATTGAATCGAATCCCGAGCTGGATAAGGAACTGCGGGTGCTTGCGCCGGTTGAAAGCCGCAGCGCTTGCAAGCATTCAACAAGGCTTTATCCGGCGCACACGCTTGCGGCGCTGCCGCATGTGTCGCCTACGATCGTCACCGACCTCACGCTAGCCTTTCTCGAAATGCCGCCCACGGCCGACGGCAGAAGCTGGGCGGTTGCAACCGACTTTCTCTCGGTCGACAACCTCTACCGGGCGCTTGAAATGGGGCCCTATGCGTATTTGAAGGAAAGCGTGCTCTCGCGCTTTATCGACGAATACAAGCCCTTCATCATCACGGTGCTGCTGGCGGCGCTCGTGCTTCTTTTGCAGTTGGCGCACACCCGACGGCTTCTTGAAAAGAGAACGCGGCAGGTCAAGGCCATGGCCCGCCGCGAGGCCGATCAGGAGCGCAGGCTTCTCTTTCTGGAACGAAACACGACGGTAAGCCAGCTCTCGAGCATGATCGCCCACGAGCTGCACCAGCCTCTGGCGGCAATCCGCCTCTACGCCAAGGGCCTTGAGCGCCTTGAGCGCCGGGCCGCGGCCTCCGACGACGTTCTTCAAGTCGTCGAGAGCATCGCAAGCGAAGCTTCCCGCGCCAAGGAGATCGTCGAGCGCGTGCGGCTTTACGCCAAGAACCGCCGTCCGCCCGGAGAGGACGTGCATGTGAGCGACCTTCTTACGAGCGCCTGCTCGCATTTTGCGGCAAGCACGCTCACAAACGGCGCGCCCGCCATGAAGGTGCGCATTGCTCAAGCTCCGCGCTTTACCGACTGCGTGCTGCACGTCGCGGCCCTTGAAATGGAGCTCGTCTTTCTCAACCTCATGAAGAACGCGCGCGATGCGCGGGCGACGGACCTTCTCGTTGAGTCCGAGATCTCGGGCGAGCGGGAAGGCGAGGAGAAAGAGCACGCAGCCGGTCACGCCGAAATCGCCCTGCGTTTCATCGACAACGGCCCGACCGTGACCGAGGAGACCATGAAGCGGCTGACGACGGCGCTTACAAGCACCAAGCCCGAGGGGCTCGGCCTGGGCCTTGGGATCGCTCGGCGCATCGTCGAGGAGCACGCAGGCCGCATGTCCTTTGCGGCCAACGCGCCGAGGCCGGGCCTTACCGTCACCGTGGTTCTTCCTGTCGCAGAAAAGACGCACGAAGGGACGCACGAAGACAACATCGAGGATCACGCGTCGAATGCGGGCGCAGAGGCCTTGTCGTAAAGCCTGAAATCCAAAGCCGTGAGAGGCATTCTTCACTTTTTGCCACCCCCGCTCGGGGGTGTCCGCTGCTCGAGAAGGCGCAACGGATTTGATTTTTCGCAAAAGTACTTAAGGGCACTTTTGCCGATACTCTTTTGCGAAACTTAAGCGGCCTGCGGTCAGAGTATGCGCAAGCCGCTTGCAATAAGCGCCGTCTGAGCCTAAGCGGGCACCGAAATCGTCAGGTTTCGGTCAAGCGCCTCAAGCGCCGGCGGCACCCCTACATAGTGGAGAATCAACTCATGACCAAGCAAGCCATTTCCCGCCGTGGTCTTCTGAAGACCAGCCTTCTGGGTGCGGCTGCCGGCATCGCCGGCACGGGCGTGGCAACCACCGCCGTCGCCGCTCCGAAGAAAGCTGATGCGAGCTACGACGTGATCGTTCTCGGCGCCGGCCCCGCGGGCCTCATCACCGCCATCACTGCGCATGATCTGGGCGCCAAGGTCGCGCTCTTTGAAAAGATGGATCGTCCGGCCGGCAACGCCATCTTCGCTCTCGGCAGCGTCTGCGGCTGGGGCTCCCGTCATCAGAAGGAACAGGGCATCAAGGACAATGCCGACGACTTCTACAAGATGATGATGGACATCTCCAAGCAGATGGGCGACAAGGTTCTCAACCGCGTCTACACCGACAACATCACCGCCGGCATCGATTGGCTTGAGTCCGACATCGGCGTGAAGTTCGGCAAGATTCGCGTGATGCCCTATCCGCGTCTGGGCCGCACCTGCCGTGTCGAAGGCGAAGGTCTCACGGGTGGTGCCCGCTTGGTTCAGAAGCTGCTCGAAGCCGCTCAGAAGCGCGGCATCGACGTCTGCTTCCAGCACAAGGCCATTGAACTGCTGCACGACGACAAGTTCGCCGTGACCGGCGTTCGCGTGCTCACTCCCGACGGCGTCAAGGACGTCACGAGCAAGGGCGGCGTGTGCATCTGCACGGGCGGCTTCTCGGCCAACCCCGAGATGGTCGATCGCTACATCGGCGGCTGGGCGACCCGCATGGTTCTGCGCGGCTCTCCCTACACGACGGGCGAAAACGTCTCGCTCTCGATGCCTCTCTTCACGAAGTTCGTGAACATGGACCAGTTCCACAGCGGCCCGATCCTCGGCGCCACCCACGTGAACCCGGCCGACGTTCTCAACTCCGGCTTCGGCATCCAGGTGAACACCTCCGGCGTTCGCTACATGGATGAAAACAACACCTACGTGATCAAGGCCCGCACGACCGCTCAGCAGACGCTCGACAACTACGCCTGGGTGATCGTCGACAGCCAGTGCACGGTGCTCGACCGAGTGATTCCGAAATTCGACCGCCTCAACAACCCCTACGGCAAGGCCAACACGATCGAAGAGCTCTGCAAGCAGGTCAATCTGCCTGCCGACCGCATCAAGGCTCTCGTCAAGGAATACAACGAGGCTGTGGAAAAGGGCACGCTCGGCAAGATGAACCCGCCGTGCACCTACAAGAAGCCCCACAAGCTCGAAAAGGCTCCGTTCTACGCTGTTCCGTTCCAGGGCGGCATGACGGCCACCTTCGGCGGCCCGCTCATCAACGCCAAGGCCGAGATCCAGAACATGGACGGCCAGAGCATTCCGGGTCTGTACGCTGCGGGCAACGCAGCCGGCGGCATCTTCTTCCACAACTACGCCGGCGGCGCCCAGCTCGGTGCGGCCACCGTCTTCGGCCGTATCGCTGGTGCTGAACTCGCCAAGCGCGCCAAGGCCAAGAAGAACTGATCGGAGAACTGAATCATGAAAAAAATCATTCTCGCCGCTGCGGCGATTGCCTTTGGTCTCTCGATGGGCATGGCCAGTGCTGCCGAGACCGGTTCCAAGACCCTGGCTGAAATCCACGCGGGCAGCTGGCCCGATGCGTCCGGCTGGGTCAAGAAGGACACCTGCATGGGCTGCCACGGCACCTATGCCGACCTCGCCAAGAAGACCGAAAAGCTCGAGCCCAACCCTCACTTCTCGCATCTCGGCAGCGTCAACTGCCAGGAATGCCACAAGGGCGACAAGGCCGAGCCTGAGCTGATGTGCAACTCCTGCCACAAGTTCACGCTTCGTGAAAAGGCTGCGAAGAAGTAATCAGCTTGCAGCTTGAGGGCGCCGCCTGCGGCGCCCGAGCATAAAGCTCCTCCAGAATCCCGTACGACGTACGGCTTTCCCCTCGGGAAGTCATGCGCCGTACGGGATTTTTTTTGCCCGCTGCGCGGCTCCGGGAAGGGGAAAAGGAAGAAAAAAGACAAAAAAGACGGAGCGGGCGGCGCCCTCGAAAACCTTGCGGCTTTCTCGGACGGCGCCTTGCGTCCGTCAAATGGCATTTCCAATCGAGCGCCCCGAAGGGCGCCTCAAGGACTGCAGATTGAGGAGAGAAGAATATCCAGAGGAGATTGATTCCTTGGCGATCAAGCGCCTTACGGCACCTTGAAGGCGAACTGATGGCACTGATTGCAGAAGTTCTCCGACTGCATGTGGCCCAGGTGACAGCTGTTGCAGTCGAGGTCGCTTGCGTAGTGCGGCGAGACGTGCGGGTTGGTGGGCTTGACGCCCTTCGTCTTTTCAACGAGGGCTGCGACCGGGTGGCAGCCCTTGCAGGTCTGCGTGGTCGGTTCCTGGGGATTGGCCTTGTCGGGGCCGTGGCACATCTCGCAGGCGATGCCGCGGGCGACGTGGCGGTCGGCAAGCATCGGGTCGGCGGCAAAGGCGGCCGTCGAGACGAGAGCCGAGGCTGCCAGCGCGAGCGCTGCCGCAGTGAACTTGGCGCGAATCATTGGGGTGACTCCTGAAATCTTTCTGTTGGGGGGAAAGCGCTGCAAGGTGAACCCCTCTGCGGCGCTTTTTTTGGCAGCTGAGGCTGCGGGTTCCCATGTGAAGTCTTCCCGGGCTCGCAGGGTTTGAACCCGGTCGGGCGCCTTCTGAAAAAAGCGGGACTTCGGCGGGAAGAGCCTTTGGGGCTGCTCATTCATTGGCTGACATCGTAACGAGGCAAGGCGCCCGGCCGATACCACCCGAGGGTCACCTAGCCTGCGGGTGGTATCGGGGCAGGGACCAGCCCGCGCACAATGCCAAAGCGTCAGAAACGTGAAGGTCCTTCGAGGCCCCCACGCGTTTCACCACCAGCTTCTCGGGGATCGTTCGGCATCTGCGAACATGAGCGGCGCAAGACTGCGTCCGATCGCATCTTTTTTTGAAGAGCCGCCTGAGCCCCGTTTCACTTCAATTGAAAAAGGACATCCAAGATGCAATCCGTTGATACAACCCGCCGCGGCTTTCTCAAGAGCGCCGTTGCCGGCGCTGCCGCCATCATGAGCGCGGCTGCCGCCAACGCTGGCATTCCCGTTTCCGCCGTCAAGAGCTTTGACGAGGAGTTTGACGTCGTCATCATCGGTTCCGGCTTTGCCGGCATGGCCTGCGCTCTGAAGGCCGGCCGTGCGGGCCTCAAGGTGCTCATGCTCGAGAAGATGAGCGTGGTGGGTGGCAACTCCGCCATCTGCGGCGGCAACGTCGCCTGCCCGGTGAACCCCGTGCAGAAGGCCCAGGGCATCAAGGACAGCAAGGAGCTCTTCATCGCCGACTGCCTCAAGGACGGCCTCGGCATCAACCACACCAACCTGCTGTCGACCATCGCCGACCGCTGCAACGACACGATCAAGATGGTGGTCGACTGCGGTTGCGAATTCGTCCCCAACAAGATGCTCTTCGAAGGCGGCCATTCGGTTCCGCGCTCCTATGAGATCAAGGCCGGCACGGGCTCTGGCTACATTCGTCCGATGCACGCTGAGCTGAAAAAGATCAAGAACGTCGTGATCCGCACCCGCTCGAAGTTCGACGACTTCATCATGGGTGAGGACGGCGCCGTCGTCGGCGTGACCTACCGCTCGGGCTATCGCTTTGACGCGAAGTTAAAGAGCGACGATCTGGAAAACAAGTCGGGCAAGACTCACACCGTGCGCGCCAAGCTTGGCGTCATGCTGGCCGCCGGCGGTTTCTCGCGCGACATCTGGTTCCGTCAGGTGCAGGATCCCCGCGTGGTTCCCACCACCGACTCCACCAACCAGCCCGGCGCTACGGCCGGTGTGCTGATCAAGGCGCTCGGCATCGGTGCGGCTCCCGTGCAGCTTTGCTGGCTGCAGTTCCTGCCCTACTGCAACCCGCACGAGAAGGGCTTCGGCGTCACCGTGAACTTCACCAACCACGCCTGCATGGACTTGGGTCTTGTTGTTGACCGCCGCACCGGCAAGCGCTTCATGGACGAACACGCCGGCCGCAAGATCAAGGCTGACGCGATTTTCAAGGTCGTCGGCAAGGACGAGAACTACCCGATCGCCGTCTGCGATGATGCGATCGTCAAGGCAATCAATCCGTCCTTCGTGAAGCTGCCGCTCGAGATGGGCACGGTGAAGAAGTTCAACACCCTCGAAGAGCTGGCCGACGCCTTCGGCATCAAGAAGGACGCGTTCCTTGCCGAAGTGAAGCGCTTCAACGGCTTCGTCAAGGCCGGCAAGGACGAGGACTTCAACCGCATCCTCACCTTCAACAAGGGTCTCGATGTTTCCAAGCCCCCGTTCTATGCCGTGGAAGTCTGCAACAAGATTCACCACACCATGGGCGGCGTGATGATCAACGAAAAGGCCCAGGTGATCTCGGCCGTGACGCATGCCCCGATCAAGGGCCTGTATGCGGGCGGCGAAGTCGCGGGCGGCGTGCACGGCGCTTCGCGCCTGGGCACGGTGGCCGTGATCGACGCGCTCACCTTCGGCATGATCGCCGGCGAACAGTTCGCCGCGATGAAGAAGTAATCAAACCGTCAGGTTTCGCCTCGCGCCCGCAAGGGCGGGCTCTGACCGCAAGGTTCCTGCAGAGTCCGCCCGGCCGGCAGGGTTCCCCGGCTGGTTCCGGCACGGAACGGGGAAAGCGGCCCGCTTTGGTTCACTCTAAAGGGACCCTCCGCACACTTCCTCCATGTGCGTTCGCTTTCCTTCCAAGATGGGCGCGAGGCTTTTTCCTAACTTTGACAGTTTTCAAGTCAAAAACGCTTGGAATCCCTTGGAAC
>ENA-UOJV01003093-UOJV01003093.1-human-gut-metagenome-genome-assembly--contig:-C82-NODE-3093-length-11705-cov-37.473133_pt1 | contig 11705 bp, 8 predicted proteins | sample MGYA00242356_ERZ723903 | MGnify/ENA metagenome assembly ERZ723903
TTGCAGCATCCAGTATTATCTGCGCTTTTGGCTTAGCATCTGCCGTACCTCGCTCACCGTATCGGCACTTAGAATTATGCGGTATTGCCTAAAAAATAAAATCCAACCGGCACGACCCGACAAAGAGCAGTGGGTAGTGCCGGGTTTACTTTTGGATGCTTTTTTGTCTACAGGTTCTTGCGCCGGGGCGGGCAATCTGCTACACTGAAAAAAATGTTATGTACAGGAGGCTGCAATCATGTATTATCTGGGTGTGGACCTTGGGGGAACCAATATCAAAGCTGCGCTTGTGGATGCAGACGGTACTATTATAAAGGAAGCGAGCACCCCCACCAAACTGCCGCGCCCGGCCGAGGCCGTGTGCGATGATATTGCAGCCCTCTGCAATCAGCTGGCACAGGGCCAGCAGGTAGCGGGCATTGGCGTTGGCTGCCCCGGCACAGTAGATGGCGGCATCGTGCGCTACTCCAATAATTTGGACTGGCATGATTTTGCCATGGGGGATTATCTGCGCGCCAAAACCGGCCTGCCGGTTGCTCTTGCCAATGATGCCAACGCCGCCGCTTTGGGCGAAGCACTAGCGGGCTGCGCCAAAGGGGCCGAAAGCGCGGTGATCATCACACTGGGTACCGGCGTGGGCGGCGGTGTGGTGCTGGGCGGCAAACTGTTGACCGGTTACACCGGCGCAGCGGCGGAGCCGGGGCACATGGTGATTCTGGACACCCCGGATGCCCCGCGCTGTACCTGTGGCCGCCCCGGCTGCCTGGAAAGCCTGGCCAGTGCCACCGCCCTGATCCGCATGACCAAAGAAGCCATGGCAGCCCACCCCGAAAGCGCCCTGCATGGCATAGCCGCCCAAAGCGGCGGGGTAAATGGCCGCACCGCCTTTGATGCCGCCGCCCAGGGCGATGCCGCAGGCAAAGCCGTGGTGGAACAGTACATCCATTACCTTGCGGTGGGCGTTGCCAACATGATCAACATCTTCTTCCCGGAAGTGATCGGTCTGTCCGGCGGGGTGGCCAACCAGGGGGAGAACCTGCTGGCTCCCCTGCGCGCCGCGGTGGGACCAATGGTTTTTGGCAATGCTTATGCCAAAAAGCACACCCGCATTACCACCTGCACCCTCGGCTACCGCGCCGGGGTGATTGGAGCAGCGCTGCTGGCCAAAAACCAGGGATGATGCCTTTAGCGGGATAAAAAAGAGAAGATAAAACAAAAAACAGGAAGGAAACACCTTGAGTTTGAACCATACAAAACAAAAAAGCTGGCCCCAGCGCCTGCTGGCTTTGCTGGCGGCGGTGGTGCTGTGTACCGCGCTGCCTGCCGCCGTGCTGGCAGAGGAAAATACGGCCAGCATCCAGGCGCAGGTGAGCGAAACGGATGAGGATATCCCCTGGGCAGATCCGCCGCAGAGCACCCCGGAAACCGGCCGGCCTGACCCTGCCGTGCCAACGCCGCCGCCGCAGGATCCCGCCACCCCGGAAACCGCCCAGACCGGCGAGCATCTGGAAGGCTACAGCCTGAGCCTGGGGGAGACAGTCACAATTTATTTTTACGTTACCCTGCCGGAAGATACCCCGCAGGATGCCGCCATGCAGTTTACCCTGCCGGATTCCACCGTAACACAGGTGGCAGTGGCAGATGCAAAGCAGGTGGAAGTAAACGGCAAAAGCTGCACCGCTTTCCCTTGCCAGGTGGCCGCCAAACAGCTGACGGATGATATTGAAGCCCGGATGGTGGTAAACGGTAAATATGGCCCGGTTTATACTTACACCGTAAAGGATTACCTGAACTACCTGCTGGAACACGATTATCCCCAACAGGCAAAGGAGCTGGCCGGCACCCTGCTGGTGTATGGCGGCAAAGCGCAGCTGTACTTTGGCTACCGAACCGATGCGTTAGCCGGCACCGCGGAGCCAAACTCCACGGCCAACTGGGGCAGCTACCAGTTTGAAAGCAGCGGCACCCAGACCGATGATTATTACGGCAGCAGCCTGCTGCTGGAGCCCGTTATCCAGATCCGCCACTATTTTATGGTGCCGGACGGCGCGGAATGCACTTTTACTTTTGCCTGGAACGCGGGTGAGCCCGAAACCGAATTGCAGCCCGTGGATACCAACACCCGCTTTGACGGCAAAAAGGTATATTATGTCGTTACACCGGCCATTGCGTTCCGCCGCGCGGATGCCATGCCGGTGGTTGCCATGCGGCAAAACGGGGCGGACCTGTGCATCCTGCGCTATGGGGTGTTCAGCTATGGCGATATGGTCCGCGCGCTGGCAGCGGTGGATGAAAGCCAGCTGCCGCTGCTGAACCTGCTCCGCGCGCTGGATGACCTGACCACCGCCGCACAGCGTTACAGCGTGGCAGGCTGATGCCGCAACGCCCCCAAATATAAAAAGGAAAACAGCAATGAAGAAAAAAATAGTCCTGGCCGTTGTGGTGGCTGCTGTGGTGCTTGCCGCTGCCTTTGCACTGCACCGGCCGCAGGCAGGTACCCAGCCAACCCCGGAGCCGACCCGGCAGGCGGAAACGAATGATGCCGTTCCGGCAGAGCCCACGCCGCAGCCCGCCGCGACGGCTGAACCGCAGCCCACGGCAACTACTGCCCCGCAGCAGACAACTGCCCCCAAGCCGACCCAGAAGCCCGCAACGAAAAAAACACCGGTGCTGAACGCCGCCGGTCAGCCCACCGCCAGTGCCGCGCCCGCAGAAAATGGTGACGGCGAACCGGCGGACAACACGAAGGAACCGACAGAAACCCCGCCCCCCAGCGCAACCCAAACCCCGCCTGTGGACGAGGAAAACATTGAATTGCCGTTTGTTCCGGCAGAATCATGAAGAGCGGCGGTAAGGACGATGCAAATGGAAACGTATATGCTGAATCTGTAAAACGGCGGAATGATTTTCCATGGTATAAAAAGCTCAGGCTGCCCCCAACAGGGAACAGCCTGAGCTTTTTGATACAGGATTATAATTTTACAACACTTTCGCCCCGTTGGCCGTCAGCTTAAAGGTGGCACCCAGCAGGTCAGCGGCGCCGCGGCACATCAGCATGCGGTTCAGGAAAATTTCGAAATATTCGTACATCGAGCAGATGTCCGTGTCGATCTGCAGATTCAGCGAGATGACCTTTTTGTCGGTGTTGATCTTTAATGTCTGGTCCGTTACGGCATAGTTGACCCGGTCGTGGATGTCAAAGCTGGCTTTGGGCTTTTCTCGCACGCGGCTGCGGCGCACATCAGTTTTGTCGCCAATAATCAGCGCAGCCGAAATGGGGTCCACCGCGCCTCCGGTGGATTCGTCATGGTTGGAAATGGCCGAAACAATGGTAATGCGGTCCGCAACGTTCAAATCATACTGTTTCAAAATCTCGTTGGCCAGCAGGCCGCCGTATTCCGCGTGGTGGGTGCGGTTGATGGCGTTGCCGATATCGTGCATGTACCCGGCAATTTTAGCAAGCTCAATATCATGGGCGCTGTAGTCAAACTTTTTCAGGATGTGCGCAGCGGTTTCCGCCACATGGATGCAGTGCGCCTGTGAATGGTCGGTAAAGCCCAAAAGTCCCAAATTCTGGTTGCCCTTTTTCAGCAGCTCGTTTACTTCGGCATTGTGTTTGATGTCATGGTAGGTCATCGTGATCCACACTTTCCTGTTGGTTCTTAGGCAATACCGCACAATTCTAAGTGCCGATACGGCGAGCGAGGCACGGCAGCTGCTAAGCCAAAAGCGCAGATAATACTTTGTGTATTATCGAGCATTTTGGCAACGCAGATGCCGTGCCGCAGCCGCCGGAGCGGTGCTTAAGCCGTTAGGCGGGAATTGTGCGGTGTTGCCCTTAATTTCAGTATAGGCCATTTGGCTGCGGGCTGCAACCATACCGATGTAAAGTTACGGTGAATCTTTTGCAAAGTGCGGGCTTACCCTAGGGTGTCAGATACACCTTAGTTTTTTCAGCGTGCCGTCCGGCAGCAGGGCAACGGTATCGCCCTCCTGGATGTTCTGGGCTGTCAGGGCTTCATCGGGGTAGGGAAGCACCCGCTGGGTACCGGCGGCATCGGCCAGCAGAACATCACACAGCACCGGCTGCCCGGCAGGCAGCTCCTCACAGCCATACAGCTGTTCATCAATGCGCAGAACGCGGTAGGTCATAATACAATACACTCCTTTGCCTACAGAGGCGGTTATCCGTTACACTTTAAGGCAATACCGCATAATTCTAAGTGCCGATACGGCGAGCGAGGCACGGCAGCTGCCAAGCCAAAAGCGCAGATAATACTTTGTGTATTATCGAGTATTTTGGCAACGTAGATGCCGTGCCGCAGCTGCCGGAGCGGTGCTTAAGCCGCAAGGCGGGAATTGTGCGGTGTTGCCTTAAGGATACCGCTCCCGCACACGCCTGTCAAACCCCGCTTGCAATTTGGACGGGGGTATGGGATAATGGCTTACAGCAAAAGGCCATGCCGTTTGCGCCCGGCCGGATTGACCGGCGGAACGGGGCACAGGAACGCCCCCGATTTTTCCCCGAAAGGTAGATGTTTTTTATGTTGATACGCACCGCAGTCCCCGCCGATGCCGCCGCGCTGGCGGAGGTGGAGGCCCTCTGCTTCCCCGCAGCGGAAGCCGCGCCGGAACAGCAGTTCAGGGACCGTCTGCAGGCTTATGCCGGACACTTTTGGCTGATGTTTGACGGTGAAACGCTGATTTCTTTTGTGGACGGTATGGTGACAGACCAGCCCGATCTGACCGATGATCTATACGAAAATGCCGCTCTGCACAGCGAAACCGGCGCATGGCAGATGATTTTTGGCGTGGTGACCCGGCCAGAGTACCGCAAACACGGTCTGGCAGCCCAGCTGCTGAACCGCGCCATTGCCGATGCCCGCCAGCAGGGCCGCAAGGGTCTGGTACTGACCTGTAAGGACAAACTAGTACACTATTACGCCAAATTTGGCTTTGTGAACGAGGGTGTTTCCCAATCCACCCACGGCAATGTGGCGTGGAACCAGATGCGGCTGACATTTTAACAGGGATATAGAATGAAGCAAGCCCCCGGCAGGCAGCGGAGCACTGTTCATACGCTGTAAACTTGCCGGGGGCTTGTTTATTCTTTGGGCAACACCGCACAATTCCCGCCTAGCGGCTTAAGCACCGCTCCGGCGGCTGTGACCGGCCTGCTGAAACGGCGCTCAATCCACAACCGGAACATCCAGCCCGAACTCCTGCGGGCGGAACCGCGGGCAGACATTTTCGGCGGTGCAGATGACCGAAGCCGCCAGCCGGCTGCCAATGCCGCAGGCTTCCGCCATCGTTTTGCCATAAGCGCGGCCAATGACTGTACCGGCAAAGAACGCATCGCCTGCGCCGGTGGTATCGATCACGTTTACCTTTTTGGCGGGTACAATGCCACTTTCGCCATCCGCGCAGGCGTACACCGCGCCTTTGTCCCCCATGGTAACAACCATGCAGGGGATGCGGGCGCTGCCTACATTAGCGGCCAGCGTGCGGCACATTTCCTCCGGCCCCATATGGTCGTATTCGTCAGAAAAGAGAATCCCCGCTTCCTGCTGGTTGCAGACAAAACAGTCGATTTGCTGCAAAAAGTCACGCCGCTCCATGGCAATGCTCATGTTGGAAACCGCGGCATATACCTTTTTGTGGTATTTCTGTGCAAAATACAAGACCTGCTTTACAGTGTCTTTTTCCAGATCAAGCTCAATGGCAATGCCATCGCAGTCCTTAAAAATTTCATCGCCTTTTTCGGCCAGCAGGTCGGTCAGGGGATTGGTGTCCGGCCGCTTGGAGATGGCGGCTACCACATCGCCCTCATTATTGAACACAGCCAGCCAGGTGCCCATGCCGTCCGGCACGCGCTGGATATAGCGGGTGTTCACCTTGTGGCGCGCCAGTTTATCAATAACATCCTGCCCTGTGCCAGTGTCATCCACCAGGCTTACAAAGGTGGGGCGCAGCTCCACGTTGGCGATATCCTCCGCCACATTGCGGCACACACCGCCGTGTACCTGTTCTACCCGCCCGGCGTTGCGCCCGCCCGGAATATAGGTGGCAAGGGGGTACCCCTTGATATCAACAAAAACTGCGCCGATGACAACGATCCCCATGCAAAACGCCCTTCCTTACCCAGGGTGCAGCAGAAAACAAGGAAACCGACTGAATGTTCGTCTTTTCAGCTGCACCGTATAACTGTAAACTTATGATGAACAGTTTACATGATTGGGGCCGAAAAAGCAAGGCTGGCGGCGATTTTTGCCGCTTTTGCGGCAAACTGTACCGCACGGACGGAATCTTTATCTCCTCTTTACAATGATTTTCCGCGGTGCTATAATAACAGCGAAAAACCGACCGACCGGTCGGTCAAGCACGCTGAAAAAGCTCCGTTTCCCCCTAAAAAGGGGCGCCACACGGCGGCTGCGCTGCGCTTCGGCGCTCCTTCCTTTTGGGGCAGCCTGAACCCGGCCAGTCGGTCACATCCGCCAACATAGGCCCGCCCAAAGTGCGGGCAAAGGGAACAAACAAATGCCAAAATACAGTGTTAAAAAGCCATTTACCGTACTTGTGGCGGTCATATTGGTGATGGTGCTGGGCTTTGTAAGCCTGACCGGCATGCAGACAGACCTGCTGCCCAATATGAACCTGCCCTACCTGCTGGTCATTACCACCTACCCCGGCGCCAGCCCGGAACAGGTGGAAAGCGATGTGACCCAGCCGCTGGAAAGCAGCCTTTCCACCCTGAATGGTGTAAAGAACGTGACCAGCCAGAGCAACGAAAACTACAGCCTTGTCATTCTGGAATACCAGGACGACACCGACATGGACAGCGCCATGGTCAAGGCCAGCACCGCCGTGAACCAGCTTTCGGGCAGTCTGCCCGATATGGCCAGCACCCCCACGCTGATGGAGATGAGCCCCGATATGATGGCCACCCAGTATGTTGCGGTGGACTATGAGGGAATGGACATCTACGAGCTTTCCGACTATGTGGAGGATACGATCGTACCCCAGCTGGAGCGCGTGGACGGCGTGGCCAGCGTTTCCACCACCGGCCTTGTCAAAAAATCAGTGCAGATCACGCTGGACCAGGACAAAATTGACGAGGTGAATGACAAACTGCTGGTCAAGGTGAGCGACCGCCTGGCCGAAGCCAAAAAGCAGCTGGACGAAAACGAGGCCAAAATCAAGGACGGCCTGGCAGAGCTGGACAGTGCCCAGAGCCAGCTGGATTCCGGCAAAGCCCAGCTGAATACCCAAAAGCAGAGCCTGACCCAGCAGCTGCGGGATGCCATCGACCAGCTGAACGAGGAGATCCCCAAGCTGGAAGAGCAGATTGCGGGGCTGAAAACCCAGCTGGACACCGCCCAGAGCAAGCTGAACCAGCTGAAAGTGGACCCCAGCAGCCTGCCGGAAGTGACGCTGCCGATCGATGATGCACTGTTTGCTTCCTGCAAAGAGATTCTGGCAAAATATGACCCCCAGTACGATGCAAATGCCATGCCCGCTAATTTGGAGGAAGCCAAGAGCGACCTGACCAAGATGGCCGCGATGCTGGCTTCCATCGAGCGCGCCCAGCAGGGCATTGAGACCGAAGCTGCCGCCCTGACCGGCGGGCAGAGCGTCAGCGATGCCTGCGCCGCGCTGGACGCCCAGATCCTGACGCTGACCGTGCAGGTGCAGCAGAAGGATAACGAGATCGTTCAGCTGGAACAGCAGCTGGATACCGCCGCCCCGGAAGAGCAGGATGCCATCCGCGCAGAAATCGAAAGCAAAAAAGCTGAACAGGCGGCTTTACAGACCCAGCTGGACACTGCCACCAGCCAGCGCGCAGCCCTGGATGGTTACAAGAGTGATGAAAGCACCCTTTCCACCACCCAGACGGCCTTGCGGAACGCAACGGTGCTGCTGAAAGCCCGGCAGGAAGCCGAAGCCAGCCTGAACGAGAGCACCGAGGAACTGCGCCAAACCCTACAGCAGACGATTACCACCCTGAACACCCAGATCGACAAAGCCGAAGCCATGCTGGCCAATTTGAACGATCAGCGCGGCAAGCTGCAATCGATGCTGGAAAGCCTTTCTGCCAACCCGACAGACCCCCAACTGGCCGATATGGCCGTGCAGCTGCTGCTCAGCGGCACCGAAGCCCAGCTCAGTTTGGGCGAGTTCCAGATCAGCAGCGGCCGCACCCAGCTGGAAGCGGGCCAGACCCAGCTGGACTCCGCCCGCGAAGAGTATGAATCGGCCCGCGAGGAAGCGCTGAAAAGCGCCAATCTGGACCAGCTGCTGAACATGAACACCTTAAAGCAGCTGATCGCCGCGCAGAACTTCTCTATGCCCGCCGGTTACATTGACGGCGGGGAAGGGGACGATAACCAGTACATCTTAAAAATCGGCGATGCGTTTGACAATGTGGATGAGCTGAAAAGTATGGTCCTGTGCAGCATTGACGGCATCGGCGATGTGCGGCTTTCCGATGTGGCGGACATTGAGCTGACCGATAACGCGGACGACAGCTACGCCAAGGTGGGCAAAAACCGCGCCGTGCTGCTTTCAATCTATAAAAGCTCCACGGCTTCCACCTCGTCTGTCTCCAACGCAAGCACCGCTGCTATGAAAGAACTGATGGCAGAAAACGACGGCCTGCACCTGACCACCATCATGGATCAGGGCGATTACATCAAGCTGATTGTGAACAGCGTCATGTCCAACCTGATCGAAGGCGCTGTGCTGGCCATCATCGTGCTGGCTCTGTTCTTAAAGGATATCCGCCCCACGCTGGTGGTGGCCATCAGCATGCCGCTCAGTGTGCTGTTTGCCATTGTCATGATGTATTTCAGTGGCATTACCCTGAACATTCTCAGCCTGTCCGGCTTGGGGTTGGGTGTTGGCATGCTGGTGGATAACTCGGTCGTTGTCATCGAAAATATTTACCGCCTGCGCGGGCGCGGCATTCCGGCCCCGCGTGCTGCGGTGCAGGGCGCACGCCAGGTGGCGGGGGCCATCGTGTCCTCCACCCTGACCACGGTCTGCGTGTTCCTGCCCATGGTGTTTACCACCGGCATGGTGCTGGAGCTGCTTTCCGATATGGCATGGACCATCACGTTCAGCCTGCTGGCATCCCTCGTTGTGGCCCTTACCGTGGTGCCCTGCGCCGGTTCCACCGTACTGCGCAAGCAAAAAGAGATCAAGCACCCCTGGTTCGACCGTTTCCTGAACGGGTACGAAAAGCTCTTGCGCTTCTGCTTAAAGCGCAAGGCCATCCCGCTCACACTGGCGATCGTGCTGCTGGCCGTATCGGTCTGGCGCATTGCTACCATGGGCGTGGTGCTCATCCCGGATATGGGCTCCAACCAGCTTTCGATTACGGTAACGGTGCCTGCGGATACCGAAAAAGAGGATGCCTTTGCCACCGCAGACGCCGTGATGGACGCCATTACCAACATTGACGGCGTGGAAACGGTGGGCGCCATGTCCGGCGGCAGCGACAGCACCAGCAGCATGCTGATGATGACCGGCACTGAGGGCACCACGGACAACACCAGCTTTACCTATTATGTTCTGCTGACTGACGAGGGCGCCAGCAACAGCAAGGCCATCCAGCAGCAGATCGCCGATGACACCGCGGACCTGAACTGCGAAGTGGACATCAGCGCCAGCAGCATGGATATGAGCGCATTGTCCGGCAGCGGCGTGGAGGTGGACATCTACGGCCAGAACCTGGACAGCCTGACCACCGCCAGCCAGCAGGTGATGGACCTGCTGAACAGCGTGGACGGCATCGAGAATGTCTCCAACGGGCAGGAAACCGGCGACGAGGAGGTGCATATCGTCATTGATAAGGACAAAGCCATGCGCCTTGGCCTGACGGTGGCGCAGGTGTACCAGCAGATCGCCGCAAAGCTCAGCACCGATACCACCGCAACCACCCTGAAAGTGGGCCGCGATACCTATGATGTGACGATTGTGGATAAGACCGATACCCCGAACCTGGACGATCTGTTCCAGATGGAGTTCATCACAACGACCACCGACGATGGCGGCAACACCGTGAACGAGACCCATACCCTGGGCGAGTTTGCCTCCCGCACCAACGGCAACGCCTATGCGACCATTGCGCGCGAAAACGGCTCCCGCAAGATCAGCGTGACCAGCGATACCGCCGAAGGCTACAACACCGCCCTGATCTCCCGTGATCTGAGCCCCCAGCTGGAAGCACTGGACCTGCCAGATGGCTGCACCGCTGAAATTGCCGGTGAAACCACCCAGGTGACCGAGATGATCCAGCAGATGGCCAAAATGATGGCCCTGGCACTGTTGTTTGTCTATTTTGTCATGGTGGCGCAGTTCCAAAGCCTGCTTTCCCCCTTCATTGTGCTGTTCACCATTCCGCTGGCCTTTACCGGCGGCATGATCGGCCTGATGATTGGCGGCGAACAGCTTTCGGTCATTTCGCTCATGGGCTTCCTTGTGCTGATGGGCGTGGTGGTCAACAACGGCATTGTGTTTGTGGATTACGCCAACCAGCTGCGCATTGGCGGGCTGGAGCGCACCGATGCCCTGGTGGCAACCGGCCGCACCCGTATGCGCCCCATCCTGATGACGACCCTGACCACCGTGCTTGCCATGGTAACGATGATCTTCAGCAAGGATGCCGGCAGCGAGATGGGCAAAGGCATGGCCATTGTTATTGTGGGCGGCCTTTCCTATGCAACGCTGATGACCCTGTTTATTGTGCCGGTGATGTATGACCTCTTCTACCGCAAGCCGCCGGTCAACATTGATGTGGGCGATGACGGAATGGATGACCTGCCCGATGATGCGGCCGAGTTTGCCGCAGAATTTGCCGCCCGCCGCGCAGCAGAGGGCAAGAACCAGCCGGAACCAGAAACACCGGATACCGCCGAGCACCGCCACTTAAAGCAGCCCGGTAAACCCGATACCGAAAACGGGGAGGGGACGCCGCAATGACACCAGATATCCGCAAAGAACGCGAAACCGCCCTGTACGAAGCCGCCTTGCGCCTGATTGCCAAGGGGGTAAACCCCGCCGCCATGAAGGTGCAGCAGATCGCGGACGAAGCCGGAATCGGCAAGGGCACCGTGTATGAATACTTTGCCTCCAAGGATGAGATCCTGCAGGGAATGGCCCTGTACTGCTTTGATACCGAGATTGCCCGCATTGCCGTATTGATGGAGCCATGCACCACCCTGCAAGAGCTGGAGGACGCCGTGATGGCCTACCTGCAGGATCTTTCCGGCAACCGGATGGGAACCTATCAGGTGATCGCTTCCAGTATTGGCGCACGGGAGAACCTCCGCGGTATGGACGAGTGTGTGCAAGCCCTGCGTGGGGTGCTGCACAGAACCATGGCAGCCCTGCGGCAAAAAGGGGAGATCAACCCCGCCCTGCCGGATGATTACTGTGATCTGGCTCTGCTTTCCGCTGCGGCGGGTGGGCTGATAGGGCTGTGCTATGTTTCCAAGCACCCGGGCGCGCTAACGCCCATACAAAACCTGCGCGTGTTGATCCACCGCGCACTGAACCCATAAACAAACAAAAATAAAAGCAGCCAGCCGCCCTGCCTGTGGGAATGTTCCACGGTGGGGCGGCTGGCTGTTGTATCGGGGGAAAGTGGAGATAAGGCAACACCGCACAATTCCCGCCTTACGGCTTAAGCACCGCTTCGGCGGCTG
>ENA-UOJV01003099-UOJV01003099.1-human-gut-metagenome-genome-assembly--contig:-C82-NODE-3099-length-11677-cov-5.055842_pt1 | contig 11677 bp, 8 predicted proteins | sample MGYA00242356_ERZ723903 | MGnify/ENA metagenome assembly ERZ723903
GAGTAATTCCCTCGACAAGCTCCATGACGATATAGTAAACGCCGCGGTCCTCCCCGACATCGTACACGTTTACAATATTCGGATGGGACAGTCCTGCTGCGGCCTGTGCCTCCGTGCGGAACTTGCGGATAAAGGTTTTATCCTCCCGGAATTCCGGTTTTAAAACCTTGACGGCCACCATGCGGTTCAGCTTGTGGTCTTTTGCTTTGTAGACATCAGCCATACCGCCGGAACCGATCCGGCTTATGATCTCATATCGTTCTCCTAAAATAACGCCCTCTTTTAACATTCTTTCACCTCGTTTGTAAATGGTTCAACGACAATGACTGCGATATTGTCTCTGCCGCCATTTGCATTTGCTTTATCAATTAAACGTTTCGCCTTGTCCTCACCGTCTTCTCGGCAGATGAGTTCGAAAATCTCCTCATCCGTTACCATGTTGGAAAGGCCGTCCGAGCACATCACCAATTGATTGCCCTCTTCAAGCTGAATGTCAAAGAAATCAATCTTTACGGTATCCTGTGTGCCTACTGCTCTGGTAATAATGTTTTTGTCCGGGTGATTCCGCGCCTGCTCGGGAGTGAGTTCTCCAAGGCGCACCATCTCTGCAATCAGGGAATGGTCCTGCGTCACCTGGTCAAACGTGCCATCTGCTGCCAGATACAGCCTGCTGTCTCCTACGTTTGCAACGTAGGCATAGTTGCCGACAACCGTAGCTACTACCATCGTCGTACCCATGCCTTCCATGGATATATCTCGTTTTGCCTGCTCAAAAATCTGGCTGTTTGCTGCTTCAATTCCATGCCGAATAATCCGCACCGGGTTGAAATTCGTATCCCTTTTTACAGATTCCACCAGTACAGAAACACCGTAACGCGAAGCAAAATCGCCCGCGTTATGGCCTCCCATGCCGTCTGCAACGACAAAGAGGTTCGGAAGGTTTCCGACCGGAGAGGCGGAGGCAAACACAAAATCCTGGTTCATCGTCCGTTTCTGTCCGATATCGGTTGCAGAAAATACCTTCATGCTTTTTTCTCCTGTATTGACAGCCGCTTTTTACGGCTGTTCGTTTGATTTATCGATAAAACTTTTTCTTAACTGTCCACAGGCACCATCAATATCGGCGCCCATTTCCCTTCTAATAGTAACATTAATTCCGTATTTTTCAAGTTTATTTTTGAAATTCTCTACGACTTTTTTCGTTGATTTCACGTAATCGCGCTCTTTGATCGGGTTGACCGGGATCAGATTTACATGACAGTTGATATCCGAAATCCGCGCGGAAAGCTCTTTTGCATCGGCTTCGCTGTCATTTTTCCCGCCAACGAGAGAGTACTCAAATGTAATCCGACGGCCTGTTTTTGCAAAGTAATTGCGGCATGCATCGAGAATTTCATCAATAGAATATTTATTGGCAATCGGCATCAGCTCGCGGCGCTTTTCATCGTTCGGCGCATGAAGGGAAAGTGCCAGGGTGATCTGGAGTCCCTCATCTGCCAATTTGTACATATTCGGTACGATTCCGCAGGTGGAAACGGTGATGTTTCTCTGGCTGATGTTGAGTCCTTCCTGGCTCGAAAGCAGCCGCACGAAGCGCACCAGATTGTCGTAGTTGTCCATCGGCTCACCCGTTCCCATGACAACCAGATTGGAGACCCGCTCCCCGGTGTCCTCCCAAATCCGGTAAATCTGGTCGAGCATCTCCGACGGAGTCAGGCACCGCACGAGTCCGCCGATTGTGGACGCGCAGAAGCGGCAGCCCATCCGGCAACCGACCTGGGATGAGATGCAGACGGAATTTCCGTGGTGGTACTTCATCCAGACGCTCTCGATCACGTTGCCGTCGCTAAGGCGGAACAGGTATTTTCTCGTTCCGTCGATTTTGGACTCCTGCACCTGCACTTTTTCGAGACAGGTAAGCGGATACTGTTCCTTTAATTTTTCCCGGAAGGCAAGCGAGAGATTCGTCATCTCATCGTAGCTGCCCGCCAGACGATGATGCATCCAGTCGTATAACTGTTTGGCACGGAACGGCTTTTCTCCCATCTGCTGGCAGGCGTCCTTTAATTCGTCTAAGGTCATTGATTTAATATCCATCTGTTACGCCCGTCCTTTCTCTGTTTTCCGGAATTTTGCAAGGAAAAATCCGTCTGTCTTGTGTACCCCCGGGATCAGCTGCAGCTGTCCTTTGGCCGTTTCTCCGCTTTTCAGCTCATCCGGCAGCAGTTCATCCAGACTGACTGCTTCAAACGGGAACTGTTCCAGAAACCATGCGGCATTCTCGCTGTTTTCTTTTCTGTTGACGGTACATGTGCTGTACAGCAGTGTGCCGCCCGGCTTTACGTACGATGCGGCATTTGCAAGGATTGCCCGCTGAATCCGTACCAGCTCCTCTTCTTTTTCTTTTGAAGCGTAATATTTGATATCCGGCTTTCTGCCGATGACGCCGTATCCGGTGCACGGCAGGTCTGCAATCACAACGTCCGCTTTTCCGATCCATTCCGCATCGAGCTGTTCCGCATCTTTTACCTTCGGCACGACGCAGGAAACACCTGCTCTCTGCACATTTTCCCGGATCAGATCGACCTTGTATTCGGTGAGATCACGCGCTTCCACGCATCCCTGATTTCTCATTTTATCTGCTGCATGGAGGCTCTTTCCACCCGGTGCCGCGCAGAGATCCAGCACCTGGTCACCCGGCTTTGGATCCGCCAGATGCGCCGCCATCATGGAGCTCACATCCTGAATCTGGAACCGGCCTTCCTGGAAGGCATTCAGTGATGCGATCGTCTCAAAGTTTTTCAGATAGAACGCCTCGCCAAGATACGGCGCTTTTTCCAGCTCTGCCTCCTGGCTTTCCAGGCTTTTCTTCGTCTCCTCGATCGTATTGTTCCAGCGGTTGATACGGATCGTCACCTGTTTTTCTTTTAGGAAATCCGCCATCATCGTTTCTGCCGTTTCTTTTCCGTACTGGGATACGAACTCCTCAACCAGAAATTCCGGCATGGAGTATTTCACGGAAAGATACTGCGTAGTATTGTTCTCCTTCGGCATCGGCAGATGATCTTTCTCCCGCACGATCGTGCGCAGAACGCCGTTGACAAAGCCCTTTAAGTTGTAAAAATGCTTCTTTTCCGCCAGTTTCACCGCCTCATTGACGACTGCCGAATCCGGTACTGCGTCAAGAAAACGGATCTGGTACACCGACATCCGTAAGATCGCACGAATCACCGGCTTGCATTTGTTGATCTTGATTTTGGAATACTGATTGATGATGTAGTCATTCTGGATGCCGTATTCCACGGTTCCCTCGCAGACCCGCTTGATAAACGCACGGTCCTGCCGCGGCAGGAACTGGTATTTATCGAGGGCGTCCCTTACAGCAAGATGGCAGGGCGTTTTCTCCCTGTCCATCTCAAGCAGAATGTTCATAATCAGCTCTCTTGTATTGATTGTATCAGTCATCATTTCTCCTAAATGCTCCGGATAAAATCAGCAGCCGGAGCAGCTGCAGCAGAGAACCGATCACCGCTGCCACGTATGTCATGGCTGCAGCCCAGAGTACTTTCTTGACTCCGTCGTGTTCCGTCTCTGTCACCATACCGCCCTCACTGAGCATTTTTAATGCTCTTCTCGACGCATCAAACTCGACCGGAAGTGTTACCACCTGGAATGCCAGTGCCAGCACAAACAGCCAGATACCGGCTTTCACCAGCATCGGAAGGCTGAAAATCAGTCCGATCAGGAACAGCGGCCAGAAAAGCTGGGATCCAAGATTCGCTGCCGGAACAATGGCGCTTCTTACTTTCAGCGGCACGTAATCCGTATTGTGCTGTACGGCATGGCCGCACTCATGCGCTGCGACGCCGATCGCTGCGACCGAGGTTGAATCGTAAACCGCATCCGATAAATTCACGGTTTTTGTCCGCGGATCATAGTGATCGGTCAGTTTACCGGATACGTGGCGGACGGTCACATCGTAGATGCCGGCCTGATGCAGAATGCGCATCGCCGCCTCGCGTCCCGTCATGCCGCTGTACGAGCGGACGGTCTGATATTTGCCAAAAATCGTGTTCATGCGGGCGGATACCGCCATGGAAATCAGTGCGGCAAGAATCACCAGCAGATACGTACTGTCATAAAAAAGTCCCATATCGTTTTTCTCCTTTTTTCTCAGGCACAGCAGCCATCACACCGCTGTGCCGTTCCCCGCCTCAACTTCAGGTTGCTTTTTCTCTTTTATTCGCCAAGTCTGGTACCCGGCTCGATCGCATAGCCGCGCAGGAAATCGGCGGTTTTCATCCGTTTCTTTCCTTCGAGTTGCAGCTCCTCGATCACCAGAATGCCGTCTCCCGTCTTTACATGGAGACCTGTCTCATCTGCCACCCAGACTTTTCCGGCACTCTTCGTCGGATTCTGTCCCGGAATTTTCGAGAACAGATCGCCGCCGAACATGGCAATGACTTTGGCATCCCAGATTTTCAGGTTCTTTCCGTTTACTTTTGTAAAAGCACTCGGCCACGGGCTCATCGCACGGATCTGACGTTCGATCTCAACGGCACTCTTCGTCCAGTCGATCTTTCCGTCTTCTTTTTTGATCATCCGCGCATACTCTGTAGTGCTTATCTCCGGCTGTTTTTCCGGTGTCACTTCGCCTTTTTCAAGTTTTGGAAGTGTCTCCACCAGAAGTTTTGCTCCGGCTGCGGCGAGCTTGTCAAAGAGACTGCCGCCGGTCTCATCTGCTGCAAGCGGAACTTCCACTTTCGTCAGCATATCGCCTGTGTCGAGGCCTTCATCCATCTTCATAATGGTTACGCCGCTCACTTCATCGCCGTTCATGACAGCCCACTGGATCGGCGCTGCTCCGCGGTAAGCCGGAAGCAGGGATGCATGAACGTTGATGCATCCGTATTTCGGCATGTCCAAAATCTCTTTTGGAATAATCTGGCCGAATGCAACGACAACGATCACATCCGGCTCCATTTTCCGGATCTCTTCGATCGCCTCTGCATCCCGCACGCGGCGCGGCTGATAGACCGGAAGGCCGTGTTTTTCGGCTGCCTCTTTCACCGGTGTCGGCATCATCTGTTTTCCGCGGCCCTTCGGTTTGTCCGGCTGGGTCACAACGCCTGTGATCTCATAACCGGCCTCCACGAGCGCCTCAAGTGTTCCCACGGAGAAATCCGGGGTTCCCATAAATACCACTTTCATCTGAAGTCATCTCCTTTATTTTAAGACTTACTCTTCGTCCTCGTACTCCTCATACTCATCGTACGTGTTGTCCCAGAGTTCGCCTTCTACTTTTTCTGTATACATATGTCCATCGAGGTGATCGCACTCGTGGCAGATGCAGCGGGCAAGAAGTTCGGTTCCCTCCAGTTCAAACGGCTGCATGTCGCGATCCAGTGCTCTTACCTTTACGTAATTCGGACGGGTTACCGTACCGGATTTTCCCGGAAGGCTTAAGCATCCCTCTGCTCCGGTCTGACTTCCGGAAGTCTCCAGAATTTCCGGGTTAATCAGCAGATGCGGTGTTCCATCCACATCCATGACTACGATTCTCTTTAAAATGCCGACCTGCGGTGCGGCAAGACCTACGCCGTTCGCCTCATACATCGTGTCAAACATGTCGTCGATCAGCTCGCTGATTCTTGGTGTCATCTTCTCCACCGGTCTGCATTTTTTCGTTAATACGCGGTCGCCTACGACTCTGATTTCTCTGATTGCCATAATTCTTTTCCTTTCTTTTGCTCTTCTATTATAAATAATCTATGTGTAAATAGTATGAAAAAACTAATACTTTCTGCTGAAGTCAAACTGTAAATAAACGGTACGAAAGCCTTTGTTAATCTCGATATACCGCTCCAGTTTTTCCCGCAGCCCTGCCAGCACCTCTTCCTGCGGCGCGCGTACATACACGGCCATGCGGTACAGGTCATTGATTTTCGACACTGCCTCACTTGCCGGGCCGATGATCTGGACTTCGCGGTTTCCCCGGATGCGGATGAGATATCTGCGAATGTATTCCATCGCCTGCGTCAGATGCGCTTCATCCTCCCCGGCTCCGTGGATCGCCAGAAGCTCCGCCGCCGGGGGATATCCCATCAGACGGCGGTAGTCCATTTCTTTCTCGTAAAATGTCCCGTAATCCTGCTCTGCCGCCGTCTGAATGCTGTAATGTTCGGGATGGTACGTCTGAATGACTGCCATTCCCGGCTTTTCGCCTCTTCCGGCGCGGCCGACTGCCTGCGTCAGCAGCTGGAACGTACGCTCCCCGGCACGGTAATCGACTGCATTCAGGGAGAGATCCGCCGCCAGCGCTCCCACCAGCGTGACATTCGGGAAATCGTGGCCTTTTACGATCATCTGGGTTCCAATCAGGATATCGGCCTCCCCCGCCGCAAATGAGGACAGGATTTCTTCATAACTGTTTTTCGTTTTTGTCGTGTCGCCGTCCATCCTAAGAACGCGTGCCTTTGGAAACAGCTTTTTCACGTTCTGCTCGATCTGCTGTGTGCCGGCACGGAAGCCGCCGATGTACGGGGAACCGCACGACGGGCACGCATGTACCTGCGGTGTTTCATAACCGCAGTAATGGCAGACGAGCTTTCCGTTATTGTGTGCTGTCAGTGATACATCGCAGTGCGGGCATTTCATCACATGGCCGCATGCACGGCACGAGACGAAGCCCGCATAGCCTCTGCGGTTCAGAAACAGTACAACCTGTTCCTTTTTTTCAAGCCGTTTTTCGATCTCTTCCCGCAGTTTTCCGGACAGAATCGAACGGTTTCCCATCTGTAATTCTTCCCGCATATCCGCGATCCATACGGACGGAAGTGCTGCATTTCCGTACCGCGCATCCATCCGGAACAGCGCGTACGCTCCCGTCTCGCAGGCGTAAGAAGCATCCACCGACGGCGTTGCCGAACCCATCACCACATGGGCATGCTCCAGCCCGGCGCGGCGCACGGCGGTCTCCCTTGCATGGTAGCGCGGCGTCACTTCACTTTTATAGGAGGTTTCATGCTCCTCATCGATTACGATCAGTCCCAGTTCCGGAAACGGTGCAAAGAGTGCGGAACGCGGACCGATCATAATACTGACCTCCCCGCGCCGCGCGCGCTCCATCTGGTCGGCGCGCTCAGACGGTGTCATCCGCGAGTTGACCACCGTGACCCTTGTTCCAAACCGTGCGCAGAACCGCTCCACGTTCTGATACGTCAGCGCAATCTCCGGGATCAGCACGATCACCTGTTTTCCTTCCTTCAGCACTCGCTCCATCAGCTCCATATAGACGAGCGTTTTGCCGCTTCCCGTCACACCGCGGATCAGGCAGGGGCGGTTCTGCCCTTCCCATTCCTTTCGAATGCCGTCCACCACGGCCTGCTGCTGTTCGTTTGGTTTTCCCGCAGTTGTTCTTCCTGCCGCATCAGATACCGGATTTCTCCAGGTGCTCGTACGGCGGATTTCCAACACGCCCTGCTCTTCCATCACGTGCAGCGTATCTGCCGTGATTTTCAGTTCCTTGCTCACAACCGGCCCTGGAAGAACCGGCTGGGCCAGCAGCGCGTTTAAGAGACGGATTCTCGCTTTATAATTTTTCTTTCTGTAGTTTTCCAGCAGCTCCTCACACTCTGCGGGATCTGCAAGAAGCGCAATTTCGCGGGTTTCTTTCCCGCGCGCCTTTACTTTGACCGGAAGCACCGTCTTTAACGCCTGGATCATCGTCGATCCGTACGTATGACGCATCCACGCGGCGAGCGCGATGAGTTTCGTCTCTACGGTCGCCGCATCCTTTTGTACCGCAAGGATGGCCTTCATCCGGTCCTGCGGATATTTCGGCTCGTTTCCGACGGAAAGCACATAGCCGGTGATCGTGCGGTTTCCGTTTCCAAACGGAATCTGTACCGCCGTTCCCGGACCGATCTCCCCTGTCAGTTCCGGCGGAACCTTGTACTGAAAGGTCCGGTCCAGTTTTTCATTTGTGATATCTACGATTACATCAGCGTAAACGCTGCTCATACATTCCCCTTACTTTCTTCCAGTATTTCCCGGATCAGCACGCGCTCATCCATTTCGTACCGTTTTCCCTTCCGGATCTGATACGTTTCGTGGCCTTTTCCCGCGAGCACCACGAGATCGCCCGGCTGCCGGTTTTCGATCACATACCGGATCGCCTCCTTACGGTCTGCAATCTCAACGAAAGCGCCTTCTGTTTTCCCGATTCCCGTCCGGATATCGTCCAGAATCGCCTGTGGTTCCTCATCCCGCGGATTGTCCGAGGTGATGACGGTCAGATCCGCCAGACGCCCCGACACCTCTCCCATCTGGAATCTCCGGTCCCGCGCGCGGTTTCCGCCGCAGCCGAAGAGACAGATCAGGCGCTTCGGATGGTATTTCCGCAGTGTCTTTAACAGGCTTTCGAGGCTCATCGCATTGTGTGCGTAGTCAATGAGAAGCGTCATTTCCGGATACACCGGAACTGCCTCACACCGCCCACGGACGCGGACTGCGGAAAGTGCCTCCTGCATCGCCTTTTCCGGGATTCCCATCTGCGCGCAGACCGCAATGGCGGCAAGCGAGTTGGAAACGGAAAACAGACCCGGCAGATCTACCCGTACTGGAAAATCCGCTGCGCCCTGCACCCGGTATGAGACACCGAGCACGCCGGGCGCCTGATCGAGTGCTGCATCTGCTGCCATAAAATCAGCTTTTTCCCTGCATCCGAATGTCACCAGACGGCAGGTGCTCTGCCTTATGATCTCCGGAAACCTTTTGTCATCCCGGTTTACAATTCCGGTTCTGCAGGTGCGAAACAGCTTCTTTTTGCAGGACAGATATTCTGCAAACGATGCATGCTCCCCGGCGCCGATGTGGTCGTTTCCAATGTTGGTGAACACACCGTAATCAAACGTAAATCCATCACACCGGTGCTGTTTTTCCGCCTGCGAGGAAACCTCCATCACAACATGGGTGCAGCCCTCCCGCATCATTTCAGAAAACAGCTTCTGCAGCACAACAGGCTCCGGCGTTGTATTTTCTGACGGAATGCTTTTTTCCCCGATCCTCGTCTCGATCGTTCCGATGAGTCCTGCGCGTATCCCTGCTTTTCGCAGGATTTCGTAAATCATATATGCAGTCGTCGTCTTTCCCTTCGTGCCGGTCACTCCGATTGTCACAAGGTGCTGCGCCGGATCGTCCTCCCAGGCACAGGAAAGCTGTGCGAGTGCTTCTCTGCTGTCCTTTACTACGAGTACGGTTACCTTTTCCGGAATCCCTTCCAGTTCCCGCTCCGCAACCAGAACAGCAGCGCCCCTCTCGACTGCTTCTTCTGCATATACGTGCCCGTCCATCCTGTTTCCGCGGATGCAGACAAACACGTTCTGCGGCTGTACTTTTCTGCTGTCGCATGTGATTCCTGTAACTTCCGCATCCAGACTGCCCTGCTGGAGCTGATATGCGATCCGCTTTTGTAACGTGCGCATGTTTTTCATGCCGGGACCTCCCTTTCACGTTTCAAATCCCTACGACTCAGATACTTTTATAGAATACCATAGTCCGAAAAACATTTCAATGTGCGCAATGTCGGTTTCTTCTTGATTTTTGCTCCCATAAACTTTATAATAGTCCTATATTGATGCCTGGTTTTTTCGTATCAAAATCTATGAACTGCAAAGAGAGGTATCTTCCAATGAAAAGAAAAAAAATAGTTGTTGCACTGGGACACAAAGCTCTTGGAACGACGCTGCCGGAACAGAAAGCAGCCGTAAAACGTTCCGCAAAAGTAATCGCAGATCTCGTTGCTGCCGGCGCTGATGTTGTCATCACCCACAGCAATGCGCCGCAGGTCGGCATGATCCACATGGCGATGAATGAATTCGGCAAAATGCACACCGACTACAGCGCAGCCCCGATGTCTGTCTGCTCCGCTATGAGCGAAGGCTACATCGGCTACGACCTGCAGAACGCCATCCGTGCTGAGCTTCTCCGCAGAGGAATCTTCAAAACCACATCCACGATTCTTACACAGGTTGAAGTAGATCCGTACGACGATGCCTTCAACAATCCGGTCAAACTGATCGGCCGTACACTTACCAAGGAGGAGGCTGACGCAGAGGAAGAAAAAGGAAACTACGTAACGAAAACCGAGGACGGCTACCGCCGAATCGTTGCTGCTCCGAAGCCGCAGGATATCGTAGAGATCGACTCCATCCGTCTTCTTCTCGATGCCGGACAGGTTGTCATCGCAGCAGGCGGCGGCGGAATCCCGGTTCTCCCGCAGAATGAAGAGTTAAAGGGTGCATCCGCAGTCATCGAAAAAGACCTCACCAGCGGCCTGATGGCAGAAATGCTGAACGCAGACATGCTGATGATCCTGACCAGCGTGGAAAACGTTTCCATCAACTACGGTACCCCGGACGAAAAACCGCTGGAGCACATCACCGTTGCTGACGCGAAGAAATACATCGCAGAAGGCCAGTTCGGGGAAAACTCCATGCTGCCGAAGATGGAAGCAGCTGTTTCTTTCCTCGAGAAAGGCATCGGCCGTACCGCAGTCATCACTTCCATTGATTCCGCACTCGCCGGATTCCAGGGAAAAACAGGTACGATTATCGAGTAATACAAAGTATACAAAAAAGGATTCCCTCGAGTGGGAATCCTTTTTTTCTACTCTTTTTCCGGACTAAAAAGCCAGATTAGAAAGTAAATTTATCTGCAAAGTAAGCATCGAGATCCTCAATTTTAATTCTCTCCTGCTCCATGGTGTCACGGTCACGGACGGTAACAGCACCATCGGTCTCGGAATCAAAATCGTAGGTGATGCAGTACGGAGTACCGATCTCATCCTGACGGCGATACCGTTTTCCGATATTTCCACGGTCATCAAACTCGCAGTTGTATTTCTTGGACAGCTCTGCAAAGACTTTCTCAGCGCCCTCGTTCAGCTTCTTGGAAAGCGGAAGCACACCGATTTTTACCGGTGCCAGTGCCGGATGGAAATGCATCACAGTACGAACATCATTCTTTTCTGCGTCGAGAACTTCCTCGTCATAAGCGCTGCACAGGAATGCCAGAACGACACGGTCAGCACCAAGAGACGGCTCGATAACATACGGGATGTATTTCTCGTTCTTCTCTGGATCGAAATAGGTCATATCCTGTCCGGATACATTCTGATGCTGGGTCAGGTCGTAATCGGTACGGTCTGCGATTCCCCACAGCTCGCCCCATCCGAACGGGAACAGGAACTCGATATCGGTTGTTCCCTTGCTGTAGAAGCACAGCTCTTCCGGAGAATGGTCTCTTGCACGCATCTCTTCGTCTTTCATGCCGAGGCTCTTCAGCCAGTTGATGCAGAAGCCTCTCCAGTACTGGAACCATTCAAGGTCGGTGCCAGGCTCGCAGAAGAACTCCAGCTCCATCTGCTCGAACTCACGGGTACGGAAGGTGAAGTTACCCGGTGTAATCTCGTTACGGAAAGATTTACCGATCTGACCGATTCCGAACGGAATTTTCTTTCTGGAAGTACGCTGTACGTTTTTGAAGTTTACGAAGATACCCTGTGCAGTCTCCGGACGAAGATATACGGTGTTCTTCGCATCCTCTGTAACACCCTGGAAGGTTTTGAACATCAGGTTGAACTGACGGATATCTGTAAAATTATGTTTTCCGCATG
>ENA-UOJV01003100-UOJV01003100.1-human-gut-metagenome-genome-assembly--contig:-C82-NODE-3100-length-11674-cov-5.588691_pt1 | contig 11674 bp, 10 predicted proteins | sample MGYA00242356_ERZ723903 | MGnify/ENA metagenome assembly ERZ723903
TAGGTGACAGCCAGCAGGTCGGCGCATCCGCCGGGGGAGAGGTTCCTTCGGATCATCTCCCGGTCCAGGGCCTCCACCGCCTCCAGAGCGGGGAGGGGGCTCTGGGCCAGCAGCTCCGCCGCCTGTGCCGCGGCCCAGCGCTGTCCCTCCGGCCCGCCCCGGGCGATGAGGTTGGTATCCGACGTCCGGGCCATCAGGGCCAGGAGGACGGAGATACCGGCCCGCTCCAGGCTGACGCCCTCCCGCAGCAGGGCGCGGAGGGTGGGCAGACCGGTTTCCAGGACGGAGGGGAAGCCGCCGGCCACCTCGCCCCGGATCCCCCGCAGTCCGGTTTCCAGATACAGCCGGGCCCCGAAGGTGCGGGCGGTTTCCGGGGTGAGGGCGGAGAAGGCTTCCTCTGCTGCACTGGCGGACATCAGGGCGCACTCCGCCAGCAGGCGCGCGGCGTCCCGGCAGGGCCCCTCCGGGGTCCACAGCCGCCCGGCGGCCCCCAGGACGCAGCCCAGAGAGAAAACGGCCCCCTTGTGGGTGTTTACCCCGCCGGTGGCACGGAACATGGCCCGCTCCGCCGCCAGCCCGGCCTCCCGGAGGTGGGCAAAGGTTTCCTCCGGGAGGAGGCCGACGGTCTCCTGGCCGATGGAGACCGCCTGATGCCAATAGGGGAGCAGGGCGGTGGTGCTGTCCAGGAAGGTGAACAGGTCCATATCCCTGTGGCTGCCGTTGTTGTGCCGGTCCACCAGCCCGGGCTTGGGGGTGGTGCACACCTCGTACATCAGGGCGCGGGCGGCCTGTCCGGCCAGGGCCTCCCGGTCCTGCCGGGCAAAGAAGCCCGTTAAAATCTCACGGGTCTTCTCCTGGAGCTCCTCCACCGAGTGGAGCCGCCGGGAGGCGCAGCCTTTTCCCTCCCTGCCGCAGACCAGGCAGCGCCGGGGAGACAGCCCCAGGTCCTCCCGGCTCCACCCGCCCTGCTCCGGGTCCAGCACATCCAGGTCGAACAGCCGCCCAAGGGGATCCCGGTCCTCGATGGCGGCGCACAGCTCCTTGATCTGACGCCCGGGGCCCCGGACGGCCCACAGGGCTTCGCAGCCCGTGGGGAGGTCGATCTCTTCCCGGGAGACGACGCCCAGGCCGGGGGCGTCCAGGGCGGCGTCCAGGCGGAGCAGTCCCTCCCGGAAGGCGCGCCGGATCACCGGTCCGTTTTTCACCGGGCCTGGGATATTCATGGTGAAGGAGACCACTGGACAGCTCAGGCAGTCCAGCAGCTCCCGCTGGCGGCGGGCTCTGGCCTCCCGGGCCTCCAGCATCTCCATCAACGTGACCTCCTGCTCCATGGCGGGAAGCACCTCCGTTTCAATAGTGGATCACCTCTGCCTCCCGCTGGATAGCGGCGCAGACGGACGCGCCCCGGGGGCCGGTGAAGAAGTCATAGGTGCTTGCGGGCACCCAGTCCCGGATGCGCTCCGGCTGGCCGTCGTGGATGGCCTGGCGCACCGCGCTGGCGCTGACGGCGGCCCCGTCCCGGGTCAGGCGGGGGATCTCGACGCACTGGATCCCCGCTTCAGGCAGCTTTTGGCACATGACCTCGTTATAGAGACGGGTGACATGGCTGCTGCGCTCCTGCCCCACATAGCGCCTTTGGATCCCCAGCCGCCGGGCGATCTGACAGAAGATCCGCAGGTCCAGCTCCGCCTGGGTCCGAATGACCGTATCGGAGTCCTTCAGAAAGTAGCTGGGGAAGGTGGCGGAGCTGATGAGGTAGGGGCCGGTGGCGTGGCAGAACACGTTGGGCAGGTCCCGAACGCCCTGTTCCACCAGCTCACGCCGGACGGCGGAGGGGATGGGACCGGCCTCCTCGGAGAGAACGAAGAGGTGGACAACGTCGTTTTCACGGGCCGCCCGCTCCACCAGATGCCGGTGCCCCAGGGTGAAGGGGTTGGCGTTCATCACCACGCCGGCGGTGGACTGCCCCTCCTGGGGCTTTGGGGACAGGGACGCGCAGTACCGGTCAAAGCCGCCCCGCCGGTTCTCCATGAACACCAGGGAGTCGGGCACGCGGACGATCTCATAAAAGCCCAGGTCGGACAGGTATTGGGCGCTGTCCGGCTTGGTATAGAGGAACAGGTGGGCGCTGCCCCGGGCCAGCTGCACCTCCACCAGGTGGCTGACGATCTGATTGAGCAGCCCCTCCCCCCGGTGGCGGCCGGAGACGGCCAGACAGCGGATGGTATTGCCGAAGCAGCTCCCGGTGGCGGCCAACTCCCAGTCATCGTTAAAGATGCCGCAGGTATAGTCCAGGTTCCCGTCCCGGCGGATGCCCTCCTGCTCCAGCAGGTTGCGGACTTGGGCCATACCGCGGTGGTCGTCCGGATGGATCTCAGACAGGGTGTAGGACATGGGGGTACCTCCAAAATACAGTCAGGGGCCGCCGCAGCCGCGGCGGCCCCGTTGACGCTATGGTATCACAGATGAGAGCAAATAGGAAACAAAATCAGCTGTTTTCCGGATCGTAGGGCTTGATTTTTCGCACCACGTCCAGGATGGTGCCGTCCCGGGCCTCCAGCACGGCGACCACCTGGTCCTCCCACTGCAAATCCTCCGGGCGGCCCACCAGGGAGTAGGCCTTCTCCTTCAGTGTCTCGATGGGCACATGGGGGATGCCGGCCTGATCCAGGCAGGCGATCAGGTCAGGACGCAGGGGATTGACCGCGATGCCGTAGTCAGTGACCAGCACATCCACGCAGTCGCCGGGGGTGGTGACGGTGACCACGTGCTCGCACACGGTGGCCATCCGGCCGCGGGTCAGGGGGGTGACGATGATGCAGCACTTGCTGCCTGCCGCCGTGTCCGGGTGTCCGCCGGGCGCGCCCCGCAGGACGCCGTCCGAGCCGGTGAGCACGTTGACATTGAAGTCCGTGTCCACCTCCAGGGCGGCCAGCACCACAAAGTCCAGCTTGTTGACAAACGCCCCCTTGTTGGCGGGATTGGCGTACTGGCTGGCGCTCATTTCAAAGTGGTTGGGGGTCTGGTGGATGGAGTTCACCGCGTCCAGGTCAAAGTCCTGCACATCGATGACCTTGCCCACCTTGCCCTTTTTCAGCAGTTCCACCATGGGGCCGCAGATGCCGCCGATGGCCCAGCCCATTTTGATGTTCCGCTCATCCATATACTGCTCCAGGAACAGGTTGGCGGCCAGGGAGGGGCCTCCCACGCCGGTCTGGAAGGAGAAGCCGTCCTTGAAATAGGGGGTGGAGGCGATGACCTTGGCCACGTTCTCCGCCATCATCAGATCCCGGGGATTCTGGGAGATGCGGGCGGCGGCGGATGCGATCTTCTTGGGATTGCCGATGGAGTCCACCACCACCACGGCGTCCACGTCGATGGCCTCTACGCTGGCCGGGAAGTTGGGAAAGTCCACCAGGCAGTCGGTGACCACCACCACATGGTCGGCGTACTTGGCGTCGGTCATGGCGTAGCCCAGGGAGCCGCAGTCGCTCTTGCCGCCCACGCCCCGGCAGTTGCCTACGCAGTCGCTGGTGGGGGCGGCCACGAAAGCGATGTCGATGTGGACCTCTCCGGCCTCAATGGCCCGGGGGCGTCCGCCGTGGCTGCGGATGACGGCGGGGGTCTTGAGCTTGCCCGCGGACACCACCTCGCCCATTCTGCCCCGGATGCCCGAGGTCTGGATGCCGACCACCTTGCCCTGCTCGATGTAGTCGGCGATGGGGTCGTGGGCGGAGCCCAGGCTGGTGGCCGCGATGGTCAAATCTTTCAGGCCCAGCTCCTCGATGGCGGCGGCCATCACCAGGTTGACCACATAGTCCCCGTCGCGCAGGTGGTGGTGGAAGGAGAAGGTCATGCCGCTCCGGGCGCCGCACTGGCGCAGGGCCTGCGCCAGACTGTCCACCAGCTTGCTCTCCTGGGGCTTTTCATACCGCCGGGTGCGGGGAGAGGCCTTCTGAATATATTTGCCGTCCATATAGTTTTTGCCCTGATAGACCTCCCGGCCTTCGGTCAGGAGGTAATCCGGGATCTCACGTCCTACTGCGTTTTTCATACCAAATCCCCCTCGTACATACCGCAGGCCCGGGCCAGCTTCAGGGTGCGCTCCGCCCCGGGAATGAATGCGATGTCGATCATCTTGCCGTCCACGGTGAACACGCCCACACCGGCGGCGGACTGCTCCCGGTAGGCCCGGATGATCTTCTCCGCCTGGCGGACCTCCTTCTCCGTGGGGGCGAATACCTGGTGGACGAAGCGGATCTGCTTGGGGTTGATGAGGCTCTTGCCGTCAAAGCCCATGGCCTTGTTTTGCAGGACCTCGGCCCGGAAGCCCTCCTCATCGTCCAGGTTGGTGAACACCGTGTCAAAGCACTGGATCCCGGCGGCACGGGCGGCCAGCAGCATCTGTCCCCGGGCGGCCAGCATATCCACGCCGTCGGGCTGGGGCACGGTCTGCATACACTTGCGGAAGTCGCCGCCGGAGATGGCTACGCCGAACATCCGGTCCGAGGCCGCGCAGATCTCATAGGCGTTCAAAATGCCCTTGGGGCTCTCCAGGGCGGCCATGAGCAGGGTGCGGCCCTGCTCCACGCCGAACTCCTCCTCGGCGGCCTCCACGGCGCGCTCCACGGTCAGCACGTCCTGGGCGCTCTCGCACTTGGCGATGCGGATGCCGTCGGCTCCGCCGGCCACGCACACCCGGACGTCCTCCTGCCAGTGGGGGGTGTCCAGGCCGTTGATGCGCACGATGACCTCGGTATCGCCGTAGTCGATGGTCTTCAGAGCGTGGTACAGGGAGAAGCGGGCGGCGTCCTTCTGGTTCTCCGCCACCGCGTCCTCCAGGTCCAGCATAATGGAGTCGCAGCCGTAGATATAGGCGTCCTTGATCAGGCCCGGCTTCTGGGCATTCATAAACATCATGGTCCGGCGCAGCCGGAACCGCTCCGGTCTGGGACGAGGGATCATCGCACCACACCTCCCCAGGGAATATTTTGGGCGGACTGCCCGCAGGAGCGGAACACCGCGCACTCCACACGGGCCTTCAGGGTGCAGTCCAGGGCCCCCTTGTCCACCACGGTCACCTGGGCGTCGGTGACGCCCAGCCGCTCCAGCGTCTCCAGCACCGTGGCCCGGATCTGGCGGCCGTACTGGTTCATCACGCTGCTGCTCAGCTCCAGCTGGACCCCGCCGGCCCCAGGCTCTACCGTCACCTGGGCGTCGCTGGATTCCAGAGTGCCTGCCACGGCAGCTTTTTGGATCTCCATATATATTCCTCCTGTCGTTGTTCCTGCGATATGTTGTGTTGAAACTCGTCTTGACCTGCTGGATTGATGGATGGCTTCTCCTCTATAAGCAGCCGGCGGAAGGACGGTGCCTCCCGCCGGCTGCTCGGTCAGGGATATAGGAGAGTGTGGAAGGAGGTTGTCATGTTATAGAATCGCCAAGCTTCCAGTGACAAAGCCCATGGCCATGAAGATCACGAAGATGCCGATGCACCATTTGAAGATGTAGCCCTGATACTGAGCCAGAGTGATCTCGGTCTTGTCCATCAGCAGGTAGATGAAGGGAACCAGGGGGCTCAGGAAATGGAAGGCCTGGCCCATAAGGGCGGCAAAGCCAATCTGCAGGTTGGTAAACCCGTAGGCCTGAGCCGTGGCGGCCAGGGGCGGCAGCACCCCGTAGTAGAACGCGTCGTTGTTGAGCAGGTAGGTGCCGGGGGCGCTGATGAAGGCGATGATAACGGCGAAGTAGCTGCCCAGGGACTCGGGAATGATAGAGACCAGCAGCTCTGCGATGGCGTTGGACATGCCCGCACCCTCCGGGCCGTTGAGCACGCCCATGAGCACGCCGGCGCCCAGCACCATCATGACCACGTTGATCATGTCGGGGGCCACCGAGCTGATGACCTGCCGCTGGGTCTTCTGATTGGGGTAGTTGACCAGCAGGGCGATGGCGGTGCCCACGCCAAAGAGAATGGCGGAGGAGGCCAGGCCCATCACCAGGGCCACGATAACGGCGGCGGTGAGGATGAGGTTAAAGAAGATCAGCTTGGGGCGCTTCCAGGCGGCCTCCTCCTCAGAGAGCTCCACCTTGGACACAATATTCTCCACGCACTTGGTGACGCCCAGGCGCTTGCGCTCTTTCAGGCCCAGATAGTAGCTGACGCCTACCGAGTAGAGAGCGCCCAGTACCATGCCGGGGACCAGAGGAGCCAGGATCTCGCCGGCGTCCAGCTGCATCACCGACATGACCCGGGCGGTGGGACCGCCCCAGGGGATCAGGTTCATGATGCAGTTCTGCAGGATGATGAGAGTGGCCAGATAGATCTTCTTGATATGCAGCCGCTCATAGATGGGGAGCATGGCGGTGCAGCAGATCATGACTGTAGTGGTTCCGTCCCCGTCCAGCGAGACGAAGGCGGCCAGCACGGCGGTGCCCACCAGCACCTTCAGCGGATCGCCCTTGCACCAGGACACCACCTTGTCCACCATGGGATCGAACATGCCCGCAGTGAGCATGATGCCGAAGTAGAGGATGGCGAAGGTCATCATGGCAAAGGTGCTGGCTACGTCTTTAATGCCGTCCATAGCATAACTCAGGGTGTCCCAGCCATATCCGGCCAGCAAGCCAAATAGAATCGGAATCAAAATCAGCGAGGTGAATGGACTAAGTTTTTTGGCCATGATCAGAGCCATAAAGACCACGATCATACCAAAGCCAAGCAGAGCAAGGTACATACATTTTTCCCCTTTCCTTTTTCTCCGACCCGCAGCAGCGGTTCGGACACCGGTGTTTCTGGCGCCAGTATAGGGGATGAACCTTAACTCACTTCGTTATAAACCTTAAAACTTGTTAAGGTTTCATTTTTTCGTTAGATATATATGTTTTTGTTGGTGAATTTTAGTCATTTCGACTAAGCGTTGAATGCGGATTGGTTTGAAAGACTGTTATCCTTAGTTTGTGAACAGTTTAAGGAGGGAGGGGACGCTTTTCTTGAGATTTTGTCAGGTCAAAGTATGCTTGTTAGGTATACTGGAACCCTTGGTCGCTGTGGAGCTGCAACTCCGCGGCGGCCCTCTTTTTCTCTTTAACGCATGGCCAGGCGAATGGTGTCCAACACCAGGTTGACGGTCTGCTTTGTGCCAGTCTTGGAGGCAACGATGCTGCTATCATGAAGATCACGAATTATGGACAGATATAGTACGCCTTGCTTCGTGTGGATGTAAGAAATATCCGTTACCCATTTGCTGTTGGGCCTTTCCGCATGGAACTCCCTGTTGAGTAGATTCTCATACTTGTACTCTGCCGGTGCTTCTGCAGGTTTACGCCCTCGTGTCTTTGGAAAAAACGGTTCCTTTAGCCAGCACTGAATGGCCCACCGACTGATTCCATACTCCCGGCACAATGCACGCTGGCTTTCTCCTGCCTGGATTCGTGATACCACTTCTTGCAATACTACGACTGTGTGATCTGTCCGGAGTACCAGCTATTAACCTATCATACCACCAACCGGGACGGATACCGGGAATATAAAAGTGATCCCAAGATTTGTGCCAACTGTCCCACCCGCCATCTGTGCACCCATTCCAAAGACTGCGCAAAGGCCGTACAGAGGCCTGGCCCGGGTATCCAACGGGTGAAGCTTAAATTTGCTGCCATGAATCTGAAAAAACTGGCCATTTGGATATGGATGGAGGAGCTTGCTCCGTTCATCCTGATCCTGCTTTGGCCTATATACGCCAGAGACCCGGTCTACACATGAAAGGTAGACCGGGTTTCTCGACAGGCTGTGACCCACCGCATCCGCGGCGGGCCTTTCCCTATGTGGGGGATGGCGGTTCCCGGCGGAACCCCTCCTCCAGCAGCTTCAGCTCGCCCAGCGTGGACACGGAGATAGTGCTCTCCAGCAGGCGGAGCTGTACACTGGGCGGGAGGGTGTCCCAATAGGAGAGCAGCTGGGCGTCGTGCCCCACCACATCCTGGGGCAGGCGGAAATACTGCTTCAAATCAAACACCTCCGCCCTCAGTTTGGACGGAGAGAGGGAAAAGCATACAAAAAAGCGGACGGAGCCATCATGACTCCGTCCGTCTCTGTATCTGATTGAATTAAGCCTCGGGCTTGGTCTCCTCAGCGGGAACCGTCTCCTCAGCGGAAGCGGCCTCTTCGACAGGGGCGGCTTCCTCAGCGGGAGCGGCCTCCTCGGGAACATCCTGGAAGTCTGCGTCCACGATGACCTCGCCCTCTGCCTCGGCGGCGGATTTCAGCTCAGCGATGCGGTCGTTGTTGGCCTGGATCAGTTCCCTGGAGACGGTGATCCGCTCAAAGGCGGCGGCCAATGCGCCCACGGTCGTGTTCCCGAGCTCGGCGTAGTAGAGACGGCCCAGCAGCGCCTAGGCCTTCTTGATACTGCCCTCCTCAGCCAGATTGGATGTTTTCAGCTTGGCGATCTCCGCCAGGCGCTTGGACGTGGCGATGCTGGTCTCTGCCAGATGCTTGGAGGCGGCGGCGCCGCTCTGAGCCAGATCGGTGGCGATTTCAGTCAGATTATCCAAAAACCCCATAATAGGTACCTCCTGATTGATACAGTTTCCTCTGGACTGGCTCCATTCTAACCGATTTTTCTGGTGGGCGCAAGGACTTTGGGGTGGATTTAATGGTTTTTTTAAATTTCTTCCATAGAACCTTCATCTTTCTCTCAGAGCGGTAAGGCACAGGGGGATAAAAAGCTCCCGCCGCCCGGGCGGGGCGGCGGGAGGAGCGGGCCGGATCCTGTGGATCAGACCTTGAAGTTGACGGCGGTGTCACCCTTCTGGTCGTGGCCGAACTCGTAGTCCTTGCCGGGGAGGATGGCGTTGAGGGCGATGCCGGTGATGGCGGCCACGGCCAGACCGGACAGGCTGATGGTGGCAGTGCCCACAGTGAAGGTGACGGCGCCGGAGTAGTTCACACCGATGGCCAGCACCATGATGATGGCGGCCACGATGACGTTGCGGCTGTTGGTGAAGTCCACCTGGTTTTCCACCACGTTGCGCACACCCACGGCGGAGATCATGCCGTACAGCACCATGGACACACCGCCCATGGTGGCGGTGGGCATGGCGGACACCAGGGCCGCGAACTTGGGGGAGAAGGAGAGCAGGATGGCCAGGCTGGCGGCAATGCGGATCACCCGGGGGTCATAGACCTTGGAGAGGGCCAGCACACCGGTGTTCTCGCCGTAGGTGGTATTGGCCGGGGCGCCGAACAGGGAGGCCAGAGAGGTGGCCAGGCCGTCGCCCAGCAGGGTGCGGTGGAAGCCGGGGTTTTCCAGGTAGTTGCGCTCACAGGTGGAGGAGATGGCGCAGATATCGCCGATGTGCTCGACCATGGTGGCCAGGGCCAGGGGCATGATGGTCACCGCCGCGGTGAGGAGCATCCCGTGGTCCAGGTCGGGCCGGCTGAACAGACCAAACAGCGTATTCTGGAACTGGAAGGGCAGACCGATCCAGGGGGCGTCGATCAGGGCCTGGACCTTGACCGGGTCCATGACCTGCATCCCGTTGATCTGGCAGATGGCGGCCACTGCGTAGGAACCCACCACGCCCAGCAGGATGGGGATGATTTTGATCATTCCCTTGCCCCAGATGTTGCAGCCCACCACAATGGCGATGGCGATGAGGGCGATGGCCCAGTTGGTTCGGCAGTTGGAGATGGCAGTGGAGCTGAGGGTCAGGCCGATGCAGATGATGATGGGGCCGGTGACGATGGGAGGGAAGTAACGCATGACCCTTTTGGTGCCAAAGATGCGGAACAGGGCGGAAAGCAGGACATACATCAATCCGGCAAGCGTGACGCCGAAGCAGGCGTAGGGCAGCATCTCCGTGTTGGCGACTGCGTTGCCATTGCTGTCGGTGAGCATGGGGGCGATGGCCTGATAGCCGCCGATGAAGGCGAAGGAGGAGCCCAGGAAGGCGGGGACCATCCCCTTGGTCAGAAAGTGGAACAGCAGAGTGCCCAGCCCGGCGAAGAGCAGGGTGGCGGACACGGACAGCCCGGTGAGGGCGGGGACCAGCACGGTGGCTCCGAACATGGCGAACATGTGCTGGACGCCCAAGATCAGCATTTTGGGGCGGCCGAGCTGGCGGGCATCATAGATGCCTTGGTTTGGATTCATTCTTTCGTTCTCCCTTCTCAGCTTTTGGTGGTATTTGGCGCAGAAAAAAAGACAATCAACAGGTGATTGTCCACACACAGAGAGGAAGCAAAGGGGCATGGGTGACAAACAGCCGGTTTTCCATGACAGGCACCTTCCTTTGCTCTAAATCTCGAACCATTGTATCAGACAGAGGGGAAAAGCGCAAGAGGAAAATCGGGCTTTTTCCCCTTTTTTCTGAAACGGCAAAAGAGAGGGGGCGGCCGGTGCAGAACATGGCACTCGTAATGGTTGACTTTGTCCGTAAAAATGGATAAACAAAATTTTATTTTATCTCCGCCCCAGCAGGGGGCGCGGACCAGACTGTAAAGAGAGACAAGGAGCGATGGATGTGAAAAAACCGTTTGTCACCCTGGAACAGCTCCAGGATATCACCCGTCAATACCCTACCCCTTTCCACCTGTATGATGAGCGGGGCATCCGGGAGAACGCCCGGGCGCTGAAAGCGGCCTTTGCATGGAACCCCGGCTATACGGAGTACTTCGCGGTGAAGGCCACCCCCAATCCCCAGATCCTGAAGATCCTGCGGGAGGAGGGCTGCGGGGTGGACTGCTCCTCCCTGTGCGAGCTGATGATGTCCGACCGCTGCGGCTTCCGGGGCGGGGAGATCATGTTCTCCTCCAACGATACCCCGGCGGAGGAGTTCGTCCTGGCGGAGAAGCTGGGGGCGACCATCAATCTGGATGACATCACCCATGTGGAATTTCTGAAGAGCACCCTGGGTTATATCCCCAAAAAGATCTCCTGCCGGTATAATCCAGGTGGAGTATTCCAGGTCGGAGAGAGCGAAGAGGGCTTTCAGGTCATGGACAACCCGGGGGAGGCCAAGTACGGCATGACCCGGCCCCAGATCGCCCAGGCCTTCCGCCGTCTGAAGGAGCTGGGGGCGGAGGAGTTCGGCATCCACGCCTTCCTGGCCTCCAACACCCTGTCCAACGAGTACTATCCGGCCCTGGCCCGGGTGCTGTTCCAGCTGGCGGCGGAGCTGAAGGAGGAGACCGGCTGCCACATCACCTTCATCAACCTGTCCGGCGGCGTGGGGGTGCCCTACCGCCCGGAGCAGCCGGCCAACGACATCGCCGCCATCGGGGCGGGGGTGCGGAAGGCCTACGAGGAGATCCTGGTCCCCGCGGGCATGGGGGACGTGTCTCTGTGTACCGAGCTGGGGCGCTTCATGCTGGCCCCATACGGGCACTTGGTGACCCGGGTGCTCCACCAGAAGCACACCTACAAGGAGTATGTGGGGGTGGATGCCTGCGCCTCCAACCTGATGCGGCCGGCCATCTATGGGGCCTATCACCACATTACGGTCATGGGGAAGGAGGACGTCCCCTGCGACCACAAGTACGATGTGACCGGCTCCCTGTGTGAGAACAGCGACAAGTTTGCCATCGACCGGATGCTCCCGGAGGTGGAGATCGGCGATCTGCTGGTCATTCACGACACCGGGGCCCACGGCCACGCCATGGGCTATCAGTACA
>ENA-UOJV01003103-UOJV01003103.1-human-gut-metagenome-genome-assembly--contig:-C82-NODE-3103-length-11662-cov-78.991557_pt1 | contig 11662 bp, 8 predicted proteins | sample MGYA00242356_ERZ723903 | MGnify/ENA metagenome assembly ERZ723903
TCATCGAAGCCCGGAAAGCGGAGCTTCGGACGCTTCTCAAGACCGTTACTTGAGGATACATTTGCCATAATTATTTGCCCTCCACGTCAAAGGGGAAATCCAGCCCCAGCTCATCAAAAAACGGTTTCAGTTCCGCATCAATATCCTTAATTTCAGATTGCAGCTTGCGGATCTCGGCGGCAACTTCATTCAGGTCAATCTCAGGTTCCGGTTCAAATGTGTCAACATAGCGAGGAATGTTCAGGTTGAAGCCGTTCTCTTCAATCTCCTGCATGGTCGCAACATGAGCATATTTATCGACGTCCTGACGGCGCTCATAGGTCTCAACAATCTTGTCAATGTCGCACTCCCGAAGGATGTTCTGGTTCTTTCCGGCTTCAAAGTCGCTGGAAGCGTCGATGAAAAGGATGTTGTCAGAGTTGCCATTGCGCTCTCTTTTGAGAACAAGAACACAGACAGGAATGCCTGTACCAAAGAACAGATTTGCAGGCAAACCGATTACCGCGTCCAGAACATTTAATTTCTGAATAAGGTGCTTGCGAATTACTTCCTCCGCAGCACCACGGAACAGGACACCATGCGGCAGGAGAACGACGGCTCGTCCATCTTCGTCCATGTGGTAAACCATGTGCTGAACAAAGGCAAAGTCAGCCTTGCTCTTCGGAGCGAGTTTTCCGTATTCGTTGAATCGCTCGTCCTCCATGAAGTGCATATCAGCAGACCAGTTTGCAGAATAAGGCGGATTAGCAACCTGAACACGGAACTTCATGTCTCCGAAGTAGTCATGCTCCAAGGTATCACCGTTGTAGATGTTAAAGTTGCGATACGGGACTCCACGCAGAATCATGTTCATTCTGGCGAGGTTATAAGTCGTGGAGGTTAATTCCTGTCCATAGTAGTTTCTCACGTTGGCATAGTTCTTGAGGCGCAGCAGCAGTGAACCAGAGCCACAAGTGGGGTCGGCTGCATCCTTGACATCCGTGAGACCGAGGCAAGCCAGACGGCAAAGCAATTCGGCAGGACCGGATGGCGTATAGAACTCACCGGCTTTCTTGCCAGCAGTTGCAGCAAACTGACCGATCAGATATTCATAGGCGTTACCAAGAACGTCAATTTTGGTATCATCCACGCCGAAGTTGATTTCGTCCAGCGAAGCGATGATCTTTGCCATAACAGCACTTCTATCTTTGACAGTATGACCGAGCTTTGATGAATCAAGCTGCATATCAGAAAACAGTCCGTCAAAGTCTTCCTGAGAATCGTTTCCGATTGTGGACTCCATCAGGGCGTTGATTGCACTCTGCAAGAACTCAATGTCGAAGGAGCGGTTTTCTACCATCTTGACCATCTTGCGGAACAAATACTGCGGCTCGATGACATAGCCGAGATCGCGCAGTGCCTCTTCGATAACGGCGGTCTTATATTCTTCGTCTGCCCACGCCTCTTCATAACCGATACCGTCATCCTTGAGAAGATTCGCCATATACTTCTCCGTCCTGTCGGAAAGGTAGTAGTAGAAGATCATGCCCAAGATATAGTTCTTGAACTCATACGCCTCCATGTTTCCGCGCAAGGCATTTGCCATTGCCCATAGCTTATTGCAAAGCTCTTTCTGATGAGCCTGAATCGAATTATCCATTTGTCTCTCTCCTTATTGGTATTTCTCTGTGTGCTGCCGGATGAAGTCAACAATCCGATTTACAAGGGAGCGCTTCTTCAAAAGCGGCAAGGGCTTCTCAATCCTATCTCGGATATTTCCTGCATCCATTGTGCCAGAAAACTCATATTCCGAAATAATATCCGTCAACATAGATGCGTCAATGTCCTCAGTCTTCGCAAAGGCAACGATCTCTTCGCGTTTTGCTTCATTTTCAAAGTCATTATATGCTGCATCAATTTCATCCGCACTTTCCAAGCCGACAACAACACGATCCAAGAACGCTTGCAGAATTTCGACTTTCCGAAGCAACTGCGGATTGTCGGTTCTGCCCAGCTCGTCCTTAATGTGTTTAATATCGTAATCCTTCTGTTTGGGATCGTCGAAATGGATGTTGCGAATCAGGTTCATGATGTACGCCACATTGATCCTGTCACTCTCCATCAATTCGATGCAGAAGTCAACGTCGTTCAGGACGGAAACAACCTCGCGGTCTGTTTTTTGCCTTGAGTAGAGCATGAGGTATTTGCTCTTGTAGTCCTGGTATTCCTGCTCGGACATGATAAGAGCATCCTGATCGAAGCTGAACTCAATAAAAGTCTGCAACGATTGGAGGTACTTTGTCAGCTCACGAAAGGTCACGACAAACTTCTTCTGATCGTCCTCGTTCTGCATTGTGTCCACGGACTCCGGAAACAGAGCAATTTCCTTGAGCTTCATCACCATTTCGTTGAACTTCTCTACGAAGTATTGATAACCCGGAACAACGATGCCAGAGGTATCTTGACTCTTAGAGAAGAGTGTCAGCGCGTCATCAGTACGTTTTTTGAGGTTACGGTAGCAAATGATAATGCCAAAGGGCTTTGTTTCCTTCTCAACGCGGTTTGTGCGGGAATAGGCTTGCAGCAGATCATGATACTTCAAGTCCTTGTCCACATAAAGGACAGAGAGCGGCTTGCTGTCAAATCCGGTCAGGAACATATTCACGACGATGAGAATATCAAGCGACTTTGTTTTCTTTCCCTTTACTCGGTCAGAGATGTCCTTGTGATAAGCTGAGAACGTATCCGTGGAGAAATTGGTTCCGTACATCTCGTTATAGTCCTTGATGATACGCTCCAACGAATCACGGCTATGCTCGTCCTTGCCCTCGGCATCCTCATTCTGCCCGTAGGAGAAGATGCCGCTGATATTCAGGTCATGCTTGATCTTCTTGAAAATGTCGTAATACTTAACAAGGGCATCAATAGAGGACACGGCAAAAATAGCCGTATATTGTCCATTTCGGGTTTTCGCCTTGTGGTTCTGGATGATGTGATTGGCGATCAGAGACATTCGCTCATCGGACATATAGAGTTCGCCTATATCAATCGCGTCCGCGAGTGTCGGGTCATCCCAATCAAAATCACCCTCCATTGTTTTTATGTATTCGATGTGGAAGCCCAGAACATTATTATCGAAGATGGCGTCTTTAATCAGGTAATTGTGAAGACACTCACCAAAGAGCATTTCTGTTGTTTGCGTGATTTTACCCTCAGTTTTACCGTTGACTTCAAACCGAGGTGTCCCCGTGAAGCCGAAAAACTGTGCCTTTCTGAAATGCCGCACAATGTCCTTGTGCATATCCCCAAACTGGCTGCGGTGGCACTCGTCGATGATAAAGACAACCTTCTCGTCTTTGTATGCGTCCATTACTTTCACGTACTGAGGGCGCTTTACAGCGTTTGCCATCTTCTGCATCGTGGTGACGATAAGCTGTCTGTTCTTGTCCTTCATCTGGCGGACAAGAACATCGGTGCGATCTGTCACATCAACGGAGCCAGCCTCAAACTTGTTAAACTCTTCGGTTGTCTGAGAATCCAAGTCTTTTCGGTCAACAAGGAAAATGACTTTCTTGATGTTCGGATTTGCTGCGAGGATTTGCGCCGTCTTAAAGGATGTAAGCGTCTTGCCCGCGCCGGTTGTGTGCCAGATATACGCATTCCGGTTTGTGAGCGTTGCCTGACGGATCAGCGCTTCTACGGCATAAACCTGATAGGGACGCATGACCATCAAAATCTTATCGGTATCATTTAGGATGGTGTAGCGGGTCAGCATTTTGATGATGTGATCCCTTGCAAGGAAAGAAATCGAAAAGTCCTTCAAATTGGTGATGCGGACGTTATTGAAATCAGTCCAGAAGAAAGCAAGACTATACATCAAGTCTCTGTCGGAATTGGCAAAATACTTTGTGTCAACACCATTGGAGACAATGAAGAGCTGAATGAAATGATACAGCCCGTTGTAGGAGTGCTTCTTATAACGCATGACCTGATTGACTGCCTCGCGGATGTCAATGCCACGGCGCTTTAATTCTACTTGGATCAGGGGCAAGCCGTTTACGAGAATCGTAACGTCGTAACGATTGACGTACTTTCCAACTACGGTTGTTTGATGAGTGACTTGGAAAATGTTCTTCGTGTGGTCCTGATCAAAGAAGGACAGATATACCTTTGTACCATCTTCACGCTCAAGGACAAACTTATCCCTCAAGATTTTTGCACTCTGGAAAACTGACTTTCCGAGCATGAGGTTGAAGATACGCTCCCACTCTTTATCAGTGATAGGCGTATCCAGCTTTGGCGCATTGAAGGCTTCAAACTGAACTTTGAAGTTCTCCACCAGCGCGTCATAATCAGGAATTGCGACTGTGGTATATTCCTGCTTGTTCAGTTGCTCTATAAACTGCTGTTCAAGAGCCGCTTCGCTTTGGTATGCCATATCTTCATCTCCAATACTAGAGGATCATTTGTTGGTTGCCAGCCTGTCCTCATTTCTATTTTATCATAGCAAGTATCCCAAATACCGGACTTATTTTCGTTTCAACTGCAAAACCACGTCACCATCATCTGTAATTTCCATTTGCATTGATTTTAGGTACTTTGCGATGAACTGGTTTTTCTCAGACGAACTCATCTCAATGCGCGTTACCTTCAAAGCGACACTGAACATCTCGTTGATATTGAGCCTGACGGTTTGGTCAATATAACGCTCCATTTCTTTGAAAAGTGCGCCGAGCTTGATGTCCTCAGCATTTCCAGAGTAGAAGTCATCAATATAGCAATAAAATATCCCTGCATTCAGAAGTGCATTCTTCAAGTCCGGTCCGCAGTTCTCTCGTTCAATCATAACTAAAAAACGTGCTTCCGGCAGAGACGAGATTAACCCCCAGTAGTCGGAGTCGCTGGAAACAAGAATAAAGGAATCGACGTTATTCTTGTAGTGTTCCTGACAAGTTCGGGCAATAAGCATGACATCAACGAGCGACTTGCTTTGCTTCACCCGTTCAATCATCATGTGTTCAACATGGATTGCGGTGAAGCTGTCTAATATTCTCCATGCGGAGGCGGTATGCACATCATCAAAGAGAATGATCGACGCAATTTTTTGTGTATACTCGTGATCGAGGTTTTTTAAGGTAGCACACAGCTTGTAGGGATCAGAGTTTTCACAATCGACAACGATAACGGTCTTTTCGCTGCTCTCAATAAACTCATAGATACTTCCTTTGATATAACTCCCTGCATCTGAGACTTTGCTATATTCAGTGAAATAGTCATTGTTCCAACTGTACAGCAAGGTAACGAACTTCTTATCATTGTAAAGAATGTTGCCGACTTCCTCCGGCTGCCAGTTTATGTACATCTGATAGGGATAAAAAAGCAAATGAGAGTAATAAATGTTGGCAGCCTCTCTTGTACCATCTTCCTTCAAACCGTCAGGCATGACGAAAAGTGCTTTAATGTAATCCCAATTTATCCAGAGGGGAAAGAGCTTCTTGCAGTTGTTGATTCTATCGCAAATCAACCTGTTAATCTCGACAACGTGTTGGCACAGTTTTTTGCTGGTGTTTTTGATGAAGTTCACTCCGTCAAGACTTAGCTGGTTTATGCTTTCCTGCGGAACATATTCCGGCATACTCAGAATGGTCTCATACTGGAATCTCATGCGTTCATTGATGCGCTTGAAGTTACGCTCAATCGCAGTTCGTACAATGCAAAGATGTCTTATAATTCGAGCTGTTTTATCGCTGTCCAACCGATTGTATACTTCAACTTTTGGGGCTTCATGTTCGTTGTCAAAGATGCGTTTTGGTACGCCAATCAGGTAAGCCACCTTTGAAACGATCTCGTAGGTGCTGTCTTTGTACGCTGCCCTGTCATCGGTGAGAGGGCTTGTTGCATTATCCAACACCTCATTCGGTATGGGATTTTCAAGTATATTCATGATTGCTCCTTTCCACGGAGAGCATATCTGCTTGTTTATGAAGCGGTGAGATTAGAAGAACGGCTGTCCAGTGCCTACACCCTACTTTATCCGATCAGCAATGCTGTCGAGCTGCGCTGCAATTTTAGAAAAGTCACAGTCCATGTCCAATGTCTTCACACTGATCTGATTCCCGCTCATTTGATAATCATTGTTTGGCTGAATCGCATCGTCTGTTCCCGCATATAAAAGCATACCGGAAACGACCTCATCCGGCGCGGCAGACCAGTTCTTCACATAGGTGAAAATCTGATACAGATTTCCAGAATGAAGCGTCTGCGTCATGTACGGTGCTTTCATTTGCATATTGTGCGTGTAGTATTTGGCGTCGATGATGAGCGTTTTCTTTGCTGCCTTATTCGTAATCACAATGTCAGACTGCATCGTCGGCAAAAGCGTTCTGTACCCATCTGTGACTTGCCACGCAATTTGTGGAGAGTATGCTTTTAACTCTGGATGCTCACGCTGATAGTATCCGAGAATAAACTTCTCGTATAGCTTCGCCATTGTTTGATCATCCACATAATCCATAATCTTTGTTGAGCCATCGGCTGTCGTTTGCAAAAGCCCTTTTATCACAAATCGGCAAACGGCTATCAACATCCGATATGTTTGATTATTGCGATCATATTGAATGTCCCAGTTGATACTATGGATGTCCAATATGCTGATGCCATCAAAGAAAATCATCAACTTCCTGATCTCCTTTTTTCTGGCTTTTGAAATACTTCCACGAAGCAGCAATTCCATTGTTGTTTTGATGATTCGGTTGGGGTAGGCATCAACCGAAAACTCATCATAATTGCAAACGAGCTGTTTCTTGCGAATAACCTGTGTCTTTATGGATTCACCAATTTCAAGTTTCCCACGGGGAGACGCAAGTGCTTCCTCTCTCGAAATGTATTGTCTGATTAAGCCTCTCTTTATCTGGACAGATACTCCACGGCAGAGAATAGCAGCCAGAAGTTCAGCCACATTATCAAACTCTTCGGTGGCGACATTTTTATACCCTTGCTCATGCAGCACTTGGAACGCATAAGCCAGCATATAATAAACGTTCTGGACACGGATCATTTGACTACCTCGCGTAATGTGCGGCTCCAATCCTTCACTTTAACTGCCTCGTCAAACCAGTATTCTTTCAAAAGAGGTATCAGTTCATATTCGACAACAGACCGCATCCATTCATCGTTGATGGTTGCGTTTGTACAGAAATAGCTATGTCCGATACAGAACCCCTCACCAAGCGAGTCATCGTTTGCAATTACGTCGTTAAGCTGCTCAACTGTTGCAATGAGCCGGTCAAACTTCGGATTATTGACTTTCGTTCTGTATGCTCTGAATCCAGCAGACGAAAATGCCGGAGTAAGCTCAAAGAAAGCAAAACGACGTCTAAGTGCATAGTCCAGCATGGCGAGGCTACGGTCAGCAGTGTTCATCATGCCAATGATATAGACGTTACTCGGAATGGAGAACTGCTCATCTGCATATAGAAGCTGCAATTCGACACCGCGTTTATCACTCTCAATCAACATGAAGAGTTCGCCAAAAATCTTGCTGAGATTGCCTCTGTTGATCTCGTCGATAATGAAAAAGTATGGACGATCATCCTCAGCAGCTTGCCTGCAAAACTCGTAGAATACGCCCTTTCGCAGTTCAAATCCTGTCTCCGTCGGGCGGAAACCCATGATGAAATCTTCATAGCTATAACTCTGATGAAACTGAACCATTTTCACACGGTTGGTGTCCTTTTCTCCCATGATAGAAAATGCCAGTCTTTTTGCTGCGAAGGTTTTTCCCACGCCCGGTGCGCCTTGCAGAATTACATTCTTTTTGGTTAAAAGCAGCGACTTGAGAACCTTATACCGATCTTCGTCCATATACACATCGGTCAGAAAATCATCGGCGGTGTATGGCTCGAAAGTGATTTCCTCATCAGCAGCATCGTCGAAGGTATCTTCGTGCTTGTCTCCGTCAATCATGTTTTGCAGCTTCTTGACGTAATCTGTGTAGGACGTAATATCCGTCAACGTTTTGATTGCACCCTGATCTGATAATTCCCACTCGCCCTTATCTGTCCAGCGTACCTTTCGGGTATTGGCATATTGACCGCGTTCAGGATCAAAAATATATTCGCCTTCGACCAACCCGCGACCGAGGATCTGTTTTCTGCCTTTTTTAACAAAGACAACATCACCGGGTTTCAGCTCGTTTGCAAATTGCCATGTAGCAAGAACCTGATTCTTATATGAGCCAGTATCCCCGTAGACCTCTTTCATCTTTGCCCGCATTTCTTCCTTGGAGCTATATTCCATTAGATCGCCAAGGTCAGACCAGCCGATAGCCATAATCCCTTCGGCATAATCATTCTCCCAATTTGCGGAGCCATCACCCGCTGCGTACAGCCAATAGTGTGTTGCAGTAGCGTCGGATGAAAGAGCTGTATCTGTGTTCTCCTTCGGAATGATTCCATCAAAGATTTCATCGTCGAAGGATATATCAATGTTGTTCTCTTCGACGATCTTTTTGCATCCTCTACGAATGCTGTTAGACTTGTTGCCGGTTTGCTCGTAGTAATATTTAATGTTCTCCTGAGTGGCTTTTAGAGCATTGACCATTTGCTCCTGTCCGTAGTCTTTCCCAATGTGGACGATGAAGTAAACCGTAGTTTCAGTGTTGGACCTGCGAGTGTATTTTATGCCCTTCATCATGGACGCAAAGAGCATGATCGTCAGCTTGTGCGAGGTTTCTCCAAAGCACGGGACCTCCTGACACATGGCTTTTACAGCAGCGTCCATCTCCATTGTGCCATCATAAACCATCTTAGCATATTTGTAGACAATGACTTCGCAGTCATATTCATAACCGATATACGTCTTGACGCCGCCCTTAGAATCAATAAATTCTTTCAGCCGCTTCAAATCTCTATAATACTGTGCAGTGCGTTCGTCTGCTCGATCAGACATTACTTCTTGTTTTAGGTAGTCGAAGATTTCGCCCTTCGCTTTCTCCATAGAGGCATCACTTTCAAAACACTTCCAGAAGGACAGCGCAATAGTGTTTTGATACAGATAGAACGCATCGGAAACATGGGTGCTGATAGTCGTGTCAGCCCAGTCCGGGTGAGTTTCCCGTAAGTATTCTCTGTATTCTTTTCGGACTTTGCTTATCGTTACGCCAATGTCCATCTGTTATCCTCCTTTTTTTGTAACAGTCCTGCTACGCACAAACATTTAATTCGTCTCCACTGGTATATAAAAAAGCCGCACGGAAAAAGGACCTATCAGTTGTCCGTCCGCACAGCCTCACAAATATCTCCGATGTCGCAATTCAAATAGCCGCAGATGCGCAGCAAAATAGAGAGGGACACTTCTTCCCCCTTATTCAGTTTCGTCCATGTTCCGGATGCAAGGTTAAGCTCTTGCCGGAAGGTGGACTTCTTTATGTCCCGCTCTAACAGGAGCATCCAAAGTTTTTTGTAGCTGATTCCCATGATACGCACCCCTTTACTCATCCGCTAATCATGACTTCCATTCTATTATACACGAAAACCTCTTTGAATGCAATTATCTCATGCACAAGTTCACAAAAAAGATGCAAGTTCTTGATGGTTTTGATTTTCAAAAAGGGCAAGGCAGTTATTCATGAAAGCTGCCTTGCCGTTTCTCTTTATTCGCGCTGTGAATTGCGTTGATACTCTTGGTCGCGCTCTGCGTTTGGCTTGAGGAAATCATCCACGTTTGCCTTCAATGTGTCGATCATCCTTGCTTCCTTTTTGAGCTTTGCGCGTTCATCGTAGAGCCGCTGCTGCTCATCGAGAAGACGCTGCTGTTCTGCTTGCAGCGTCTTTAAGCTCGGCAGTTTTTCATCGCCTTGCATGGCAAGCAGTGTACTCCGCGCCGCCTCAAAGATCACAAGCTCGGCTTCGTGCTTTGCCTTGAAACTCGGCTTGTCTTTCGCCTTCTGGAAGGCGTCATATACGGGTTTTAGGCGCTGGTAGTTGGAGATGTTTTTGATAAGCGGCTGGACTTCCCGCAGACGTGCTTCAACGTCTTTCAGTTCCTTGCCGGTACGGTCATAGGAGCTGTGAACATCCTCGACCTTCTTCTCAAGATCGGCGTATTGGAGCAAGTTGTTTTCCGTGAGATAGTTGAGTGTCCGTGCCGCTTCCTTGAGGATCGTGAGCTTGGCTTTATACTCATAGCCCTTGCTGTCGATGAGCCTGATCCGCTCCTGAATATCTCCGATGAGAGAGATGCTTTTCGGTACGGTCTGTCTCTGACTTCTTCGGGGCGTCCGTCCAGCAATTCGTTCCTTAATGCGTTCCTCGGTGTAGTTTTCTCCGATGGTCTTAGAACGGGTAAACCGCTCCTGACCTTCAGCGCGGAAGGAGATGTATTTGCCGGTCTTAATTTCATAACCGGCTTCCTGCATGAGCCGCAGAAAGTCATCGTAGTCCCTTGCTGTGATAACAAGCCGGTCGATGGTCTGCTTGAGTTTTTGCTTCCAGCTCGTGCCGCGTTTGGCTTCGGTATATTCCTTGTAGTCCATGCCCTTGTTCTGCGACGGAGGGATCACAGACAGCCCGTGTTCCTTGCATACCTCATCACTGAGCTGACGCAGTTCCCGATAGGTTCTCTTGTTGCTCCGGTAGGCATGATAGTCCACATAATTTACGGCATTGAAGATGATGTGATTATGACAATGCCCCTTGTCGATGTGGGTAGCAATCACATACTCGTACTTGCCCTTGAGCCATTCGTCCGCAAGCTGTTTCCCGACTTCGTGAGCTTCTTCCGGCGTCACTTCACCGATGTCAAAGGACTGGATCAAATGACGGGCAAGCACCTTCGGCATCTGCATTCCTTGCTGCACTGCAAGGTTTCTCGTCCACTCAAATTCTTTCGCCGCTGCGTCGCTTGCAGCGCATCCATAGGACGAAACATAGAAAGCATCGTCGGTTTTCTGCGGGTCGAGAATGTAGGCAATAGCCTTGTTTACAGTTCCTCGGATTGGCTTGATTTTAGTAACTGCCATATCTCACCCTGCCTTTCTTTCAGCTCTGTAATATCGTCCGCATAGAAGTGTCCGGTGGAGTTGATGCGGCGGCAAATCTGATTGATGTTTGAGGCAACACGGCTGACTGCGGCGGCAAGTTTCTTCTGCTGCGTGTAGTCCACCTTGATGATATAGCCGTCAATCGCCATCTTCCGGAGATATGCTCCCATGTTCTTTGTTCCAAGCTGCGCCATCTTTGCCTTGATAATTCTTTTCTCATCGTCGGAGACGAAGAAGAGTATCTGATTTGGTCGCGTCCTGTTTGCCATAGGCGTTCCGTCCTTTCGCAAAGGAAGAGGGTTTGGGAGACTTCCCAACAAGCATTTTTTCGATTAAGGGGAGGGTTTCCTTAATCGGAAATCGCCGTGTGTATATACACCGGCTGTGCTTGCTATTCTCTAAAATCGTATTCCCTCGTAGAGACTCCTCGTAAAATACCCCTTCACTTTACAACGGACATTCTTTGAGAAAAAAACAGGGGTCTATGAGAAGAAATCTCTTATTTCCTTGACTCGTAGTCCTCGTCGATACGCTTTTTCCAATTCGTACCCAGAGGTACGCTGCAACGGACAGCAGAAACCGCTTCACTCAGAACCTCATAGTTGAGCTGCGTTCCCTTATGGTCAGAGTGATAATTGACCG
>ENA-UOJV01003104-UOJV01003104.1-human-gut-metagenome-genome-assembly--contig:-C82-NODE-3104-length-11660-cov-4.226713_pt1 | contig 11660 bp, 9 predicted proteins | sample MGYA00242356_ERZ723903 | MGnify/ENA metagenome assembly ERZ723903
CACGGATATGAGCAGTGGGGAGAGAAACTTGTCGATCGTCTCCGGGGAATGTACGCGTTTGTGATTTGGGATACAAAGAAAAAAAGACTTTTCGGTGCAAGGGATATTTTTGGAATCAAGCCTTTTTACTATGCGCAGATGAATCAGACCTTTTTGTTTGCGTCTGAGATCAAAGCATTTATGGAACATCCGAAATTTGATAAGATTTTTAATGAAGATGCTTTGGGAAATTATCTTTCCTTTCAGTTCGTACCGACTAACGAAACCTTTTTCAAAGGAGTATTTTGTCTTCAGCCCGGTCATTACTTTATTTATGAAGATGGGAAAATGGAAATATCGCGGTATTTTGAACCGAATTTTACAGGAAAATATGAAAAAACATTCGATGAAGCTGCGGCTGAAGTGGAAAAAGTCATGAAGGAGTCGGTAGAGAAGCATAAGATTAGCGATGTGGAGGTTGCGTCTTATTTATCAAGCGGAGTGGATTCCAGTTACCTGACTTATCTGGGACAAGTCGATCATACGTTTACAGTCGGATTTGACGAGGGAGAATACAGTGAGATTCAGGATGCAAAAGATTTTGCCGAAAGTATTCATATGAAGAATGATGCGAAGGTGATCACGCCGGATGAATACTGGGACAGTCTTTCGGATATTCAATATTATATGGATGAGCCTGTGGCGGATCCTGCGGCGGTTGCACTGTATTTTTTGAGTAAAGAAGCGGCAAAGAAAGTAAAAGTTGTGCTTTCGGGTGAAGGATCGGATGAATTGTTCGGAGGATATAATATTTACTGTGAACCTCTTGAACATACTGCTTTTAATAAAATCCCGATGCCGATCCGGCGCTTTATGGGAAAATTTGCAGAATACTGTCTGCCGAGGGGGATGAAAGGCCGTGGATTTCTTATGCGTCATGGAAAGACGCTGGAAGAACGGTATTTTGCCAATGCTACGAATATATTTACAGAGCGTGAGGCTGCTAAAATTTTGAAAAAGGGATGCAGACCGGAAATTCAGGATGTGACAAAACCTTTGTATAACCGGGTGAAAGATAAGGATGCGGTGACAAAAATGCAGTATGTGGACTTGCATCTTTGGCTTGTTCACGATATCCTTATGAAAGGGGATAAGATGGGCATGGCGAATTCTTTGGAAGTCAGAGTGCCGTTTCTTGACCGGAATGTTCTGGAACTTGCGGAAAGCCTTCCTCTTCAATATAAAGTGCAGGCACCGCGCACGAAAGTTGCTCTCCGGGCAGCGGCGGAACGCAGTATCAGAAACAAGACGGCAGAGAAAAAGAAACTTGGTTTTCCGATCCCGATTCGGGTTTGGCTGAAAGAGGAAAAATATTATAATCGTGTGAGAGCGATGTTTGCATCTTCTATGGCGAAAAAATTCTTTAATACCGATCTGCTTATGAAGATGCTGGAAGATCACAGAGACGGAAAGAATACGAATGAAAAAGCAGATGACAGCCGCAAAATCTGGACGGTATATATTTTCCTTGTATGGTATGACCGCTTTTTTGAACATGGGAAACCGGTGCATCCTTCCATGACAGCAGGTAAATAAGATTGATGATGGGTGTGATGATATGAGAAGCAGGACTGTGCGTCCGATCAAGAGACGCGAACAGGGCAGGAAAAATGTAAAGAAGCAAAAGAAAAGAAACCTCGGAGATACGATGCCGATGCGTCCCGTCAGAGAAGATGTGTACGATACGGCGCCGATGCGTCCGATGAATATCAGAAGCGGGTATGAGGGATACCGCAGAACGATTGACCGTAGGCGTGAAGTGATACGGACGGAGCGTCCGGTTTCTCGACGTGTGAATTCCCGCAAAGGGAAAAAGGAACGTACGTCAGGCAGAACTCGTTATGAAAACAGAAATAGTTTATCGGCGCTGATCGCAAGACAAAGAAGTGCAGCGGGAAAAGAACAATATTTTGACTATGACCTTCTTTTTGTGATTATTTTTCTGATGTGTTTTGGTCTTGTTATGCTTTATAGTGTCAGTTTCTATGAAGCGCAGGCTGATTTCGGAAATGACATGTACTATTTTTCAAAACAGGCGTTGATCGGTGTGGGCGGATTTATCGGCATGTATCTTGTGTCAAAGTTAGATTATCATCTGTATGGAGCGTTTGCATTTGAAATCTATGTAATTTCGATGTTTTTGATGGCGCTTGTACAGACTCCGCTTGGCGTGACTGTCAATGGCGCGAGACGTTGGATCGGACTTCCCGGCAACCTTTCGCTGCAGCCTGCCGAGATTACAAAAATAGCAGTGATTCTATTTATATCTTATGAGTTATGCCGTCTTGGGAAAAGGGCATATTCGCCGAAAGGAATTGCACAGATACTTGCATTTGGCGCAGTGGCATCGGCAGGCGTTTTGTTTTTGACAGATAACCTGAGTACGGCGATCATCGTGGCGGGGATTACATGTATTTTGATTTTTGTAAGCCATCCGAAGACGAAGCCGTTTCTTGTAATAATCGGGATCGGGATTGCGGTAGCGGCAGTCGGGATCGCAATTCTTTCGGTAACTGTGGCGAACAGTGATAATTTCCGTCTCCAGCGAGTGATCTCGTGGCTGAACCCGGAAGCTACGGCCGATACGGGAAGTTTTCAGGTCATGCAGGGACTTTATGCGATCGGAAGCGGAGGACTGTTCGGAAAAGGACTGGGAAACAGTACACAGAAATTGGGCGTGATTCCCGAAGCGCAAAATGACATGATCCTTGTCGTTATTTGTGAGGAGCTTGGCGTATTTGGCGCGGTTGTTATTTTGGTCCTGTTTGCATTGTTGTTATACAGACTGATCTTTATTGCGAAAAATGCGCCCGATCTTTTCGGTTCGCTGATCGCGACTGGGATATTTGCGCATATCGCATTACAGGTTATTTTGAACATTGCTGTCGTGACGGGACTTCTTCCGACAACGGGTATTACGTTGCCTTTTATCAGTTACGGCGGAACTGCAATCGTATTTTTGATGGCGGAAATGGGAATTGCGCTTGGAATTTCACGGAAAATAAGATTAGAATAGAAAAAGCTTCCTTTCTTATGAGATGTGTGATATATTTATATGTGGTATTAAAAACTACATACAATAGAAGCGTAAAATATATTTTGCGTTTCAGGAGGAAGTGTTATGGATTATAAAATTGTTTTGGATAGTTGCGGAGAATTGACATATAAGATGAAGGAGAGCGGGATTTACCATACGGCGGTTTTGAGTATGCTCGTTGACGGAGATACGATCTTGGATGATGAAAGTTTTGACCGGAAAGATTTTCTGAAAAGAGTAGCGGTGAGTCCGGAATGTCCGAAGTCTTCCTGTCCTTCGCCGGATGCATATATGGAACTTTACGGCGGAGCGGAGAAGAGGGTTTATGTGGTGACCTTGTCAGCGGAATTAAGCGGATCGTATAATAGCGCTCAGCTTGGAAAAGAGCTGTGGAAGGAAGAAAACGAAGACGGGGATAAACAAATCTATGTATTTAATTCGCGTTCGGCATCGGTAGGTGAAAGTTTGATCGCATTGAAAATACAAGAGTGTGAAGAAAAAGGGTATTCTTTTGAAGAAGTGATAGAGCATGTGGAAGCATATATCGAAGAACAGCACACATATTTTGTTCTTGAAAATCTGGATACACTTCGGAAGAACGGAAGGCTTACAGGAATTAAGTCGTTGATGGCAAGCGCTCTTAATATCAAACCGGTGATGGGGTCAACTCCGGAGGGAACGATTTGTCAGCTTGGTCAGGCGAGAGGAGTTAAGAAAGCGATTGCGAAGATGGCAGAGCATATTGTGGCAGATGGCAAAAATACAGAGAATAAAGTGTTGGCGATCGCTCACTGCAACTGCCCGGAAAGAGCAAGAGAGATAGAGCGTATGATTCTCGATAAGATAAAAGTAAAAGACAGTTTTATAGTAGAGACAGGCGGAATCAGCACAATGTATGCAAATGACGGTGGAATAATAGTTGTACTGTAGAAGTGTTTGTGATAAAATGTCCTCATGCGTAGTATCTTATCTGAAAGGAGTAATACGGGATGAGTCAGGAAAAGGTTGACCGTTATAAACAGGAAAAAGTAAACAGAAAACAGATCATGCGTAAGCAGAAGCTGATGAATAATATGCGTAAAGGGGTGCTTGTGGTGGTAGCTCTGGCATTGATCGGATGGCTTGGTTATTCTGCTTATGATATCTATGAGTCGGGAAAAGAGAGAACTGTCTCAGAGGTGAATTATGACGCCGTATCTGATTATTTGAACGGACTGAATGCAGAAGGTTCTGCTGAGTAAATGGTGTGGTGTGGGGAGTGAGCGCCGAATTTGAAGAGCGCACACCCTTGCACCCAAATTTTTTTTAAAACTTTAAAGTGAATAAATTCATTAAAAACACAACATGTAGGGTATTTGGAACATCAATGCCATACATGTTCTTTTTTTGCGAAAAATCCTGTTTTTTGATTCGTTTTTAGCCGAAAAAAGGACACAAAAAAATCTCAAAAAAGGGTTGAAAAAGGGGGAGTGGTGGTTTAGAATGGAGTCAAGTGGTAAAGAGTGGAGGCTAGTGGAGTAAAGTAGGGGCGATGTGGAGCTCACATTAAGAGAAAGGATTCCAGATGTTATTAGGAGAGTTTAACCATAGTATTGATGAAAAGGGAAGACTCATCATTCCGGCAAAACTGCGGGATGATCTTGGTGACAGTTTCGTTATTTGTAACGGACTGGAAGGCTGCCTCTTTGTTTACTCTCAGGAAGAATGGAATAAATTCGTTGCTGAACTTGAGACTTTGCCACGCATGAGTAAGGATGCCAGAATTTTCAAGCGTTATTTTTTCGGAAGCGCTTCGGAGGGCAGTTTCGACAAGCAGGGGAGAGTTCTTGTCCCGCCGTCGCTCCGCAAAGCAGCCGGATTAGAAAAAGATGTAGTCTTAGTGGGAGTTCAGGATCGCATCGAGATATGGGATAAGGCTCTTTGGGAGGAACGCAGTCAGATCAGCGAGGAAGATCTGGACGCGATTGCAGAGCGTATGGAATCCATAGGAATTCGTATTTGATAAGGAGAAGACAATGGCATTTGAACATGTGTCTGTTCTACTGAACGAAACAGTAGACGGGTTGAACGTCAAACCGGATGGGGTTTATGTAGACGCTACGCTTGGCGGAGGCGGACATGCCTATGAAGTGTGCAGAAGGCTTGGCAGTAAGGGGAGATTTATAGGAATAGATCAGGATGCCGATGCAATTAAAGCAGCGGGAGAACGCCTGAAAGGCTTCGGGGAGAAGGTTACGATAATTCGGAGCAATTATCGTGATATGAAGCCGCAGCTCCAGAATATAGGTGTTGACAAAGTAGATGGTATTGTGATCGATCTGGGAGTTTCATCATACCAGCTTGATACCGCCGAACGCGGATTTTCTTATCGGGTGGATGCGCCGCTTGATATGAGAATGGATCAGAGACAGAAAATGACGGCGAGAGACATTGTCAACGAATACAGTGAGTCGGAACTTTACCGTGTGATCCGCGACTATGGGGAAGATAAATTTGCTAAGAATATTGCAAAGCATATTGTGGAGGAGCGTAGGAAAAATCCGATTGAAACAACGGGACAACTGAATGAAATTATCAGTCATGCGATACCGATGAAGTTTCGTAAGACGTCAGGTCATCCGTCGAAAAGGACATTTCAGGCGATTCGGATCGAGTTGAATCACGAACTGGATGTTTTGAGGGAGTCGTTGGATGACATGATCGAGATGCTGAATCCGGGTGGAAGGATATGCATTATTACATTTCATTCGTTAGAAGACCGCATTGTGAAAAGTGCATTTAGGAAAAACGAAAATCCATGCACTTGTCCGAGTCATTTTCCTGTATGTGTCTGTGGGAAGATTTCAAAAGGGAAAGTGATCACGAGAAAACCAATTTTGCCGTCGGAGGCAGAAACGGAATCAAACAGCCGTTCAAAAAGTGCGAAACTCAGAATATTTGAACGGGCATAAATTGGGAGTGTATCATATAGAAACGAATTTCCGAGGGGAGGGGAGAACCCTTAGGAAAATACAAAAAAGGAAGGGGCATTTGTCATGGCAGCAAACTATCGTACATCCAAATACAGAACGACAAGTCTAAGTGAAAGAGACAAAAGTGGATTTTATGTATATGGAAATACTGTACGTCAGGCAGAAACTCTTCCGAGAAAAACGAAGAGTCCGTATTCGCAGCAGAGGGAGCAGACGAAACGGACAAGCAGCCGGGTTGTTAAGAACCGAAACCGCGCGATGAGTATTAGTCCGGCTTATGCTGTATTTCTTACGGCAGCGGCAGTCTGTGCGGTATTGATTTGCGTTTTATACTTAAATCTTCAGTCGGAGGTCGTAAGCAGATCGGAAAATGTTACGGCAATGCAGGAACAACTTGCAGATCTGACGGAGGCAAATAATACTGCATATAATTCGGCGGCAGACTCGGTGAATCTCGAGACGGTGCGGGACAGAGCGATGAATGAAATGGGGATGGTTTATGCTGCTCAGGGAACAATCGTAGAATACGATAGTCCGGAAGGGGATTATGTAAAGCAGTATAACGATATTCCGGAAAGCGGTGTGCTCGCAAAGTCCAGCGATGTATTAAAGTAAGGAAAAAATTATGGCTGTAAAGAAAAGAAAAAAGAGTAGATTTGAATTTTTGACAAGAAAATTCCCGCTCAGAATGCAACGGAAGCTGGTAATGCTATTTATGGCAGTAGTACTGGCTTTTGTTGTTCTTATAGGAAGAATAACCTATATAAATGTAACGAAGGGAAGCAAATATACAAAAGTTGTTTTAGATCAGCAAAACTATGACAGCAGGGTGATCGCTTTTAAAAGGGGCGATATTGTCGATCGTAACGGAACAAAGATGGCGACAAGTGAGCGCGTATATAACGTGCTCCTTGACGTGGCGGTTATGATGGACAAAAAGGAGTATATCGAACCGACAAAGGAAGTATTGAAAGAATGTTTCAATGTAGAGGGGGACGTTGTTGATAAATTGATCAAAGAGTCTCCGGACAGTCGTTATGAAGTGCTTGTGTCAGATGTGGATTATGCGACTGCTCAGAAGTTTAAGAAGATTGATGAAGATGATAAAAAATATCCGAATGTGAAAGGAATCTGGCTGGAAGAAGACTATTTGAGGAGTTATCCATACGGTTCTATGGCGAGTGATGTGCTTGGATTTGTATATGGAGGAAATCAAGGGGCGCTTGGAATCGAAAGCGCGTATAATTCAATTCTCAACGGAACGGATGGAAGAGAGTATGGGTATTTTGACTCCGATTCTTCGGTAGAGCGTACTGTCAAACCTGCGAAGAACGGAAATACGGTCGTGTCTACCATTGATGTGACATTGCAAAATATTGTGGAAAAATGCATTTTAGAGTTTAACAGTGCGCATGCCGCAGATGGAAATCCCGGCAGTAAAAACACAGCCGTTATCATTATGAATCCGAACACAGGAGAAATACTGGCGGAAGCATCGTACCCTAATTTTGATTTGAATGATCCGAGAAATCTATCTTTGCTTTATACAAAAGAGCAGTGGGATGCGATGAGTGAAGAAGATCAGGTCGAAGCGATGAATGATCTTTGGAGAAATTTCTGCGTAAGTGACGCTTATGAGCCGGGGTCTACTGCGAAACCGTTTACTGTGGCGGCCGGCTTGGAAACAGGAACATTGACCGGAAACGAAAGCTATTACTGCGGAGGTTCTAAAGACGTTCTCGGAACGAAGATCAGCTGTCACTATAAGTCGGGACACGGACAGGAAACGATACAGGATGCCATTGCAAATTCATGTAATGTAGCTCTTATGGATATGGCAGCGGTGATCGGTCCGGAAAATTTTACAAAATATCAGCATATTTTTGGGTTTGGAGAGTATACAGGGATTGATCTTCCGGGAGAGGCGGAAACGTCAGGACTGCTTTATACGGCGGATACGATGGGAGAGATCGATCTGGCTACCAATTCATTCGGACAGAATTTTAATGTAACGATGACACAGATGGTTTCTGCATTTTCTTCTCTTGTGAACGGAGGATATTATTATGAACCCCATGTTGTAAAACAGATTCAGGATGAAGACGGCAATGTAATAGAGACGAAAGATCCGGTTCTTTTGAGAAAGACAGTGTCTTCCGAAACGTCTAAGATGTTGAGACAGTATTTGAAAGCGACGATGGATTACGGAACAGGAACGAGGGCAAAGGTGGAAGGGTATGATATCGGCGCTAAAACGGGAACAGCGGAAAAACTTCCGAGGGGAAACGGAAAGTATCTGTTATCTTATATCGGTTATGCGCCGCAGAACAATCCGGAAGTCGTAGTTTATGTTGTGATCGATGAGCCTAATACGGCTGTACAGGATGACAGCTCCCTTGTTCTGGGATTAAGTCAGAAGATCATGTCTGAGGCATTCCCGTCTCTTGGCATTACGACTATTGCACAAAGCGGGCAAAACGCTCAGGCGCAAGGTCAGAATTTCGGCAATACAGAATATACGGATTATGATGAAAATTATGAGGATACATACGGAAATGCAGACGGATCGTATGTGGATGAAAACTATACACCTGATTTAGATGATTGGGCGTCGTCTGACGTTTCAGAGTAGAGGAATAACCCTGCAGAAGATATAATAAACTGTAAAAATATCTTCTGTGGGGATTTTTTGTTATGAGAAACAAAATAGAGGAAAGAATAAAAAATAAAACTTATAATAAGAGAAAAGTACTTGTCGTTTTTTTATGTGCGGCTTTCGTGCTTTTTTGTCTGATAGGCAGACTTGTTTATCTTATGATATTTGATGCGGAGTATTATCAGAACATGGCGGAGGAACTGCATGAAAGGGAGAGGGAGATCAAAGCGGCCAGAGGGGAGATCGTAGACAGAAACGGAGTTGTTCTTGCGACAAACAGGACGGTGTGTACGATTTCGGTTATTCACAGTCAGATAAAAGATCCGCAGCAGACGGCAGACATGCTCAGTAAAGAGTTGGAACTTGACAGGGAGGATGTTTTGAAAAAGGTAGAGAAAGTATCTTCTATGGAAAAAATAAAGACGAATGTTGACAAAAAGACATGCGACCGTATCCGTGAGTATAATCTGCCGGGAGTAAAAGTGGATGAAGATTTCAAAAGATACTACCCATATGACCGGCTTGCGTCAAGAGTGCTTGGATTTACAGGGAGCGACAATCAGGGGATCATCGGTCTTGAGGTGAAATATGAAGACGTATTAAAAGGAACAAATGGGAAGATACTGACGGTTACAGATGCCAGAGGAATAGAGTTGGAAGGGGTTGCGGAGGACCGGATTGAACCGGTTGCCGGAAATACATTAAAAACAAGTCTTGATTACAATATCCAGTCGTATTGTGAGCAGGCGGCCGAAAAGGTGCTGGAGGAAAAGCAGGCAGAAGGGGTATCGGTCTTGCTGATGAATCCGCAGAACGGAGAAATTTATGCTATGGTAAATGTGCCTGAATTTAATTTGAATGAACCTTATCGTTTGAATGACAAAACGGAAGATCAGATGACAGATGAAGAACGTCAGAACAGACTGAATCAGATGTGGAGAAACCGCTGCATTAACGATACGTATGAGCCGGGATCTACTTTTAAGATCATTACGTCGGCGGCTTGTCTTGAAGAAGGCGTCGTCTCTTTAGACGATACTTTCTCCTGCCCGGGGTATCGGATCGTAGAAGACAGGAAAATCCGGTGTCATAAAGTAGGAGGGCATGGAACGGAAACTTTTGTGCAAGGGATTGAAAATTCGTGTAATCCGGTATTTATGGATATCGGACTTAGACTGGGATCAGAGAGGTTTTGCGACTATTTTGAACAGTTTGGTCTGATGAGCCTGACGAACATCGATCTTCCCGGAGAAGCGGGGACGATTATGCATAAAAGAGAAGATATTAAAGCGGTAGAACTGGCCACAATGACGTTTGGTCAATCATTTCAGATTACGCCGATCCAGATGGCGGTGACGGTCAGTTCGATGGTAAATGGCGGCAGGCGTGTAACGCCGCATCTTGGCGTGTCGGTCTTAGATAAGAAAGGGAAAACGGTCAAGACGTTTAAGTATGGGGAAAAAGAAGGGATTGTTTCGGAGAAAACATCGGAGACAATGCAAGAACTTCTGGAGAAAGTTGTTTCCGAAGGATCGGGAAAAAACGCGTATCTTGAAGGATATTCTATCGGGGGAAAGACGGCGACGTCTCAAACGCTTCCAAGAAGCGCCGGAAAATATATTTCTTCGTTTATAGGATTTGCTCCGGCGGACGATCCTCAGATTCTCGGAATGGTCATCATCCATGATCCTCAGGGAATTTATTACGGCGGAACGATCGCTGCCCCGGTGCTTCGGGACATATATGATAATGTGCTCCCCTATCTCGGGATTGAAAAAAAGTAATGGATGGTTTATACTTTATGAGATAAAAGAGATGAAGAGGTGGATTTATGAGTAGTCATGTAGTGATTCCGGTTCTTGCGGCATTTGCGGTAAGTCTTGTGCTCGGACCGATTGTGATTCCTTTTTTGCGGAAACTGAAAATGAAGCAGACGGAGCGTGTAGAAGGCGTTCAGTCTCATTTGAAAAAAGCGGGAACTCCGACGATGGGCGGCATTATTATTCTTGCGGCTGTTATTGTGACATCCCTGTTCTATGTGAAAGATTATCCGAAGATCATTCCGGTTTTATTCCTTACAGTGGCGTTTGGTTTGATCGGATTTCTTGATGATTATCTTAAAGTTGTGTTGAAACGTTCGGATGGACTGATGCCGATGCAGAAAATGGCTCTGCAGATTATTGTAACGGCTGTGTTTGCATTCTATCTCGTGAAAGTGGCGGATATTCCGCTTACGATGCTTGTGCCGTTCTCTAACGGATATTATCTTGATATCGGCTGGATGGCAGTTCCGCTTTTGTTTGTGGCAGTGATCGGAACGGTCAACGGAACAAACTTTACAGATGGACTGGATGGCCTTGCTTCCAGTGTGACCGTTCTTGTCGCAACATTTTTTACAGTTGTGGCGATCGGAACGAAAAGCGGGATCGAACCTGTCACCTGTGCTGTAGTCGGGGCGCTGCTTGGATTTTTACTGTTTAACGTATATCCGGCAAGTGTGTTTATGGGAGATACAGGGTCTTTGGCTCTTGGAGGATTTGTGGCAGGCACGGCTTATATGATGCAGATGCCTTTGTTTATCCTGATCGTTGGAATTATTTACCTTGTGGAAGTGGCTTCGGTCATGATTCAGGTTACTTATTTTAAGAAAACAGGCGGAAAGAGGTTTTTTAAAATGGCGCCGATCCACCATCATTTTGAATTATGCGGATGGTCTGAAACGAGAGTGGTAGCTGTATTTTCTATCATAACGGCGTTGCTTTGCCTCATTGCGCTGATGGGGGTATAAAAATGGATATAAGAGGAAAAAAAGTGCTCGTCTTCGGTTCGGGTATCAGTGGAGAAGGATCATGCAGGCTTTTGCTCGAAAAAGGCGCGGAGGTTGTTTTGTATGATGGAAATGAAAAACTGTGCGCCGATGAGATTGAAGCTAAAATTTTAGAAACTAAAAAAGAAA